>ERZ827496.3705-NODE-3705-length-12820-cov-5.463376_pt1 | contig 12820 bp, 10 predicted proteins | sample MGYA00519769_ERZ827496 | MGnify/ENA primary metagenome ERZ827496 (study PRJEB31778, sample SAMEA3449327) | human gut metagenome | biome: human gut; feature: human-associated habitat; material: faeces | place: United Kingdom | collected 2010/2012 ...
CAAAACTCCGCGCTGTGAGGAATGTCCTATTGTAAATATGTGCGAAGCATACCAACATAAGGATACGGACAAATTACCTGTGCGCATCAAGAAAACGAAGGTTGTAGAGGTGCCTCTATTTGTAGGTATCTTGCAATACGAAGACTATTATCTATTGCATAAACGCCCGAATCGTGGGTTGTTACGGTCCATGTGGGAATTCCCTTCGGTGGAAATGGTATCTACCTTTGATGAGGGTGAACGAGGCCTTGAAGAATTAGTTAAGGAGCTAGGCTTTGAACTAGCTTTACAACCTGTATTGGTAAAAGAAATAACACATATTTTCTCTCATCGAAAATGGTTTATGAAAGCATTTCGCGGTGATTTAACGTATGCAGGAGATGCTAAGAATATAACGATCGGAGCTATCCAAAAGCAATTGCCGAAGGATTGGATGCTCATCAAGCGCGACGAGTTCGCCAACTATGCTTGGGCAGGTCCTCATGGTAAATTGACGGAGATGGCAAAATAATTTGTAGGAGCAATGAATGAGAATTCTATTTAATATCATTTTTTCTGCTATCCTCGTAATAGGATTGGTAGGATTTTGGGCTCTATTCCTCAACTTGTGGAAGCCCAAAAAGAAATGGCCTGCTTGGGTAGGTTATCTAATTATTATCGGTGCGTGGTTCGCTGCCATCCGATACTATATACTCAATCAAGTGGATCTATACGGAACGATGTATTATCCGTTGATGAATCTATTCCGTACTGAAAGTTACGGTTTTCTCTTTGGCTTATTCTTGGCTATTCCTGTATTCATTGTCCTAGGTTTACTATACTGGGCGGTTAATAAAATTTGGAGTAAAACGCCAGAGGAAAATAGATCGGGCCGTCGCGCCTTCTTTAGAACCGCGGCAACAGTGGTACCGTTGGCAACAATTGGTGGTTCTAGCTATGCTGCCTATGTAGGTCAACATGAGATTGAGGTTACTCATGAAAGCTTCGGTTATACGAACTTACCGACTGGGTTAAAGGAGTATAAAATCGTTCAACTCAGCGATATTCATGTAGGCCCAAGCATCGACTTAGATGATCTTGATGAAATTTTAAAGCTCGCCCTTGTAGAAAAGCCTAATCGCGTTGTTATCACTGGTGATTTAATCGATAAACTAGCGTGGTTGCCTCAGGTTTGTGAAAGACTGACAACATTTGCAAAACAAATCCCTGACGGCGTCGATTTTATATTAGGTAATCACGAATACCATCATGATGTAAATAAGGTATTAGACGAACTAAAACATAATACACCGATGAATATTCTTGTGAATAGCAATATTCAAATTATGGGCGGTAAACAACCTGTATATATTGCAGGTGTTGCGTATGACAATGATCGAGAAAAAGAAAAACGTGAAGCTATGATTGATAAGGCTTTATCTGGCATTCCCGACTATGCCTTTGTTATTCTATTGGCCCATCACCCTGAATTCTTTGAAGAAGCTATTGAACGTAAAATTCCGTTGACCCTTTCTGGTCATACTCATGGTGGACAAATCGTATTCATGGGCATGCCGTTGGTACCAACAGGTACACCATATACAAAAGGTCGATACGTAGAAGAACAAAGCGTGTGCTACGTTAATAACGGATCAGGACACTGGTTCCCAATCCGTATCAACTGCCCACGAGAAATTACAGTCATTACATTCTTTGATGGAGTAGCTTAGAATTAAAGATGAGTTCCTTAGAATAAAAAAGTGAGCTCATTAGAATAAAAAGTGAGCTCATTATAGGGATACAATCATGTATAGTAAATCTTTTATCCATAAATTTCTTATATGTATCATTCTACTTGCTCTATTTGATATCTCTCTGCTCTATGATATGACAGCGGATATATATAAGGGATATCTCAAAATAGCAATACTAGTGGCAATTGGATGCCATTTAGATTTATACCTGGAACTTAGCAAACAAGAAGAACTGATAATACAAGCATTCAAGAATGATACATTTGACGAGACCTATGAACTATTAGATACGAAGCATATGGCTTTTATCATATCTTTGACTTTGCTAATGACTATAAACCTTATAAAATATTAGAAATCCATAGGGTATAAACTAAAAGAGGTATTGTATATGAAAATATAATACCTCTTTTTATAATATGAACTTATATAAAATTTGTGATATATTAGAGTTAAATTTTTGATTGTGTTGATTAAATAAGAGAGTGTATTAAAAAATGATTTCCTTGTCTATTTATAAAATCGGCGTACCTATGGGCCTTTTTGTTTATTATTTATATTTTATGACAGTTATATTATTGTGGATGGTATTTAATTGAATGATTGACTAGAGCGAAGCGTTCTAGATTGTAGATCTATTTTATAGGTGTAGATTAATGTATAGTAAATTTTTTATTTACAGAGTTATTATATGTGCTATTCCAATTATTCTTATGGATATAGCTCTTATTAGCGCAATGATAACTGGTGGATACGAAGGAAATCTAAAAGCAGCAATACTAGCGGTAATAGTATTCCATATACTTTTATATATACTTGCTCGTAAACAAGTAAAGCTATTAATGCAAGCATTTAAGCAAAATGGATTTAAAGAGATTAATAATCTATTCAATATGACATATGTTTTTCTAATCGTATTTTTTATGATATTAATAGCTATAAAAGTTATGAGATATTAGAGCTAAAGTTTTAAGGTTGGTGTGAGAATATGTTTTTAAAAATATATAATTATTTTGTGCGAGGCTTAGTACTTTTTTTACTTATATGTATTCCATATAGTCTTGTCACAAATCCAGAGTTGATTGAAGATGAAGTAGACTTTTATTTCTTTGTTATCGCATATGTCATAATACTTTTGTTCTATGTGGTATGGAACTATATTTATAACTACTTAAGACGTAAAAGAGGTTAGCATTTGTGCATATACATTTACCATTAGTTTTAGAAGCTATCATTTTTTCGTGGATTGCTTTATATTGGCTTATTTATAAAATCTTATTAAGGAAAAAGCTTTCACCATTATTAGTATCTTTAATTGCTAATTCTGATTATGGTTTTATGAAAGTTTTTTCCTGGTCGGCAATTATTACATACCCGTTTATGCTGTTTAGCATGTTTTATTTCTTAGATTACATCGCTGTGCCAATTGTATTGGTGTGGTTCTTGCAGCCTATTTTTGTGTTAGCTGTATTATTAAAACAGCCACCTCATAGTCGCTATTATGAATGGGCTAGAAAAAAACAGATGTATGTAGTTCTTTTTATGTTTGCTTACATAATGTCTGCGCTAATTTTGTTAAAAGTTAATAAGCTAATATAAGATTAAAGATAGAAAGCCCCGATATGAAAACGTATCGGGGCTTTTCCGTTCATTTGAGGTATGAGAGGATGTTACAGATATGTCATAGAGATGAGAGAGATTTTATTTCATGCGAACTGCTTCAGCAAATTCGTCTTCGGTCATGAGTTTTTCTTCCAAGATGATTTCTTTAATAGAGCAACCGCGTTTGTACGCTTCTTTTACCACCTTAGCACTCTTGTCGTAGCCAATATATGGTGTTAAGGATGTAGCAATCATGAGGGATTGTTCTACGAAGAAGTTGAGTTTTTCCGGCACAAATTCTACGCCGTCGATGCAGTGTGTTGTGAAAGAGTTCATAGCATCTGAGAGGAGGCGACAGCTTTCAACAAAATCATAGATCATGATAGGCATGTACACGTTCAATTGGAACGCACCGCTGCCTGCACAGAGTGTCATAGTCGTATTATGACCGAATACTTGGGCGCATACCATGGCCAAGGCTTCACATTGTGTAGGATTTACCTTGCCTGGCATGATGGAGGAGCCCGGTTCGTTTTCAGGTAGATGCCATTCGCCGTAACCGCAACGAGGGCCAGAGCCTAAGAAGCGAACATCGTTAGCGATTTTGAATAGTGTTGTAGCCAATGTGTTAAGTGCACCGTGAGCCATCATGAACGCATCTTTAAGAGCGAGTCCTTGGAATTTGTTGTTCTTCACGCGGAATGGAGCACCTGTTACCTCTGGCAATACAGTTTCCATAACTTCTAGATAGCCTTTAGGCGTGTTTACACCTGTGCCGACCGCAGTGCCGCCGAGAGCTACGTCGAGTAGGTAGTCAGCGTTTTGAAGGAGCATAGTTTTTGCAGTTTTTAAGCCGTCCACAAAGGCGCTAATTTCTTGGTCTACCATGATGAACGTAGCATCTTGTAGGTGTGTACGACCAACTTTTTGCAAGCCTTTGCCTTTTTCTTGCAATTTCTCGAAGGATGCGATAAGGCTGTCTAATGCAGGGATGACGCGTTTTGTAATTTCAAAGTATGCGCAGATATGCATTGCCGTAGGGAATGTATCGTTTGTACTTTGGCCGCGATTTACATCGTCGTTAGGATGGAGTGGGTTGTTTTCATCTAACTGTTTAGCCCGGTGAGCGATTACTTCGTTCACATTCATATTAGTTTGTGTGCCAGAACCTGTTTGGAATACAGTCAATGGGAATTCATCATTCCATTTGCCTTCCACGATTTCATCTACTACTTGAGCGATGAGTTTCGCTTTTTCCTCAGTTACTGCGCCACACTTTGCATTGGTTAAAGCACATGCTTTTTTGACAAGCGCAAGCGCTTTGATTTGTTCAATAGGGATGCGGTGGTCACCGATCTTAAAGTTATTGAACGAGCGTTGCGTTTGAGGTCCGTAAATTCGTCTAGCGTCGACTTCGACTGGTCCCATTGAATCATATTCAATTCTTGTTTCCATAATGTTTACAACCTCCTTAAAAGACATGCCGACCTTATCGTCGGTACTTTAATTATATAAAATCCTGTATATTTGTACAGAATAAAAGATAATGATTTCTATTTTCATATAGAAGAGAGGTGTATATGCGATTTGTGCATATACACCTTTTCCCCTCTCCCAATATATATGCGATGATTTATATTAATTTGTATACATATTTCATATAAGGTCGATTTGAGAGGGGAAAGGCGATAGTCCAAAAACGACTTAGCGGCCCCGCGTAGCGAGGTAAATGGCTTTGGAGGCTTTTGTAGGGCTACCACGCTTAGTAAAGTATTTAGAGTATAGAATAGACCTTTCAAGGTGTTCCTTGGAGGACCTAAACTTTATAATCTTTTATATGTATACATTATAAATATCGCATATATATTGAAATCATCGCTTTAACACGATAAAATGGAAGTAGCTTATTATATTGTTTTAAGCTCTAGTTTCACAGAGGAGGTAAGTACTTATGAAACATGACTTTATGAGCCATGACCTTCATCTGCCGGAACTGACACTACGTGGGATGCTACTTGGTGCATTGATTACTGTAATTTTTACAGCATCTAACGTATATCTCGGTTTGAAGGTTGGTTTGACATTCTCGTCATCCATTCCGGCAGCTATTATTTCAATGGCAATTTTACGGTTCTTCAAGGATTCTAATGTTCTTGAAAATAACATGGTACAAACGCAGGCTTCTGCGGCTGGTACATTGTCCGCCATTATCTTTATTTTGCCAGGTTTACTCATGCTTGGGTATTGGAATGGCTTTCCATTCTGGCAAACATTCTTGCTCTGTGCCTGTGGTGGCTCTCTAGGTGTATTATTCACCATTCCATTGCGTCGTGCCATGGTAGTGAATAGCGATCTACCATATCCTGAAGGCCGTGCAGCAGCAGAAATTTTAAAGGTTGGCTCTCACAATGGTGAACAAGGCCCTCAATCTAGCTCCGGTATGACAGATATTGTGTCCGGTGGCTTTGTAGCTGGTCTTATTAGCCTTTGTGCAAATGGTTTCAAGGTGCTTGGCGATAGCATGAGCTTCTGGATCCCTGTAGGTAGCAAAGGGATTACTCAAATTCCTTTGGGCTTCTCTACAGCGTTGTTAGGTGCTGGTTACCTTATCGGTATCGCTTCTGGTATCGCTATCCTAGTTGGTGTACTCATCGCGTGGGCTGGCTTCGTACCTTATTTCACTAATATCTTTGCTCCAGATGGCGGTGCTACTGCTAAGTTTGCAATGGCTGTTTGGAAGTCTAAAGTTCGTTTCATCGGTGCGGGTGCTATCGGTATCGCAGCGATTTGGACTTTGATTACATTAATCAAACCTATCATCGAAGGTATGAAAATTTCTGTTAAATCCATGAACAGCAGTTCTAGTGAACGCGAATTGCATCGTATGGATACAGATATGAGTACAAAATCCGTTTTAGGTGTATTCATACTTATTCTTATTGGCTTAGTATTTACATTCTGGGATTTCGTATCTGTTGTACCTATTAGTGCAGGTTTAATGTGGACACTCGTTGTAGTAGGTATCGTAGTAGCTTTATTGATTGGCTTCTTCGTAGCTGCAGCATGTGGCTATATGGCAGGCCTTATCGGTACATCTGCTTCTCCAATTTCTGGTATCGGTATTTTAGCGACTATTATTTCTTCCTTAGTTGTATACTTTATCGCAGCGGAAAATAATTTATTTGCTACACAAGAAGGTGTTCAGTTCGCTACCGCTATGGCTATCTTTATGACATCCGTAGTTATTGCGATTGCATCTATTTCTAATGATAATTTACAAGATTTGAAAACTGGCCAACTCGTTGGTGCTACACCTTGGCGTCAACAAATTGCCTTGTTACTTGGTTCTGTAGCCGGTGCCATTGCAATTGCTCCAGTTCTTAACTTGCTTTATCAAGCATACGGTTTCACAGGTGCGTTACCACGTGCTGAAATGGATCCAAACGCTGCATTATCTGCTCCTCAAGCGACTTTGATGACTACCATTGCACAAGGTATCTTCAACTCTAGCATGGATTGGGACTATATCTTAATCGGTGTTGGCGTTGGTGTTGTGGCGATTATCGTCAACTTGATTCTCAAGAGCACAACTGCAACCTTAACATTGCCTCCGTTGGCTGTTGGTATGGGTATTTATTTACCACCTACTTTAGAAGTACCGCTTATTATTGGTTCTTTCATCAGCTACTTCGTAGGTCGTTATCTTGTAGCTCGTGCTAAAATGCGTGCCGGTGAGCTTGCTGACTACGATGTAGAGCAATCCAATCGCCGCGGTGTTCTCTTTGCTTCTGGTCTGATCGTTGGTGAAAGCTTGATTGGTGTAATCATAGCTGTTATTATTGTATTGTCTGTTACAACTGGTGGCGGTGAATCTCCACTTGAATTAGTAGGTCCTGATTTTGAAAGCACAGCACAATGGTTAGGATTGCTTGCATTTGCATTCTCTGGTCTCTACCTTGTTCGTCGTGTTGTAACTCACAAATTCAATAAAGAAGAAGCTTTAGCAATGAAAGCTGAGCAAGAACAACAATAAGAGGTAAACAATGAAATTAAAACAGTCTGTACTCATCATGATGGCTGCTGCATTGCCAGTAGTATCCTTCGCAGCAAGCGAAATTCCCGTAACTAAAGACACTGCAACAGTGCAAACAGTTCAAGCTGATACGAATAAAGTAAATCGCAACGATTTAACATACCGTATCTCTAGTACTGCTACACCAGAGCAAAACCGTGCGTTGCGCTCTGTAGCATCTAAGGTTGATCGCGATGCAGTTGAAGTAGTAGCACCAAATGCGGACCGCTATATGGACCGCAAAGAGGTGGCTGTATCTCCAGTGGAATCCACAACAGATCATCTTGATCTAGTGTTCCCAACAGTTAAATCTGTTAGCCCAATTGTAGAAAAAGCAATCAATAATACTATCAAAAAATACGTTGCTAAAGTACAAAACGACGTAGAAAAAATGAATACCAAAGAATCTGATAAAACAAATGTAGTTATGTACTACGATGTTAAAACAGACAAAAATGGTATCTTCAGTGTATTGATTCATACGTACACAATGCGTGATCGAGATGCTAATGGCGTCAACTATGTAAAAGGCTTCACATTCAACACTACAACAGGTCGTCAATTATCCTTGTATGACCTTGGTGGTCTTAACAAAAAAGAATTAGTGAATGCTATTGAGAATAATCAAGATGTGAAGAATCAATTGGGCGGCGGAGTAAACATCGATAAAATGCCTACTGAATTCTACACAACTGATGATTATTCTGTTGTAATGGTATTGCAACAAGACGTGGATACAATCCACAGTGCAGGTACCGTATATGTACCAGTTGGTAATTTACGTGACCGCCAAAATGATGTAACAAAAAAATAATCGAACTGTGTGAATTCGATTAAGTGTGTATAGTAACAGCTGTTTAATTGTGAAAGAACCGCTCCTTTAGGGGCGGTTCTTTTTTTTGCATTATAGATTTAATAATAGTCTTATCATACATTTTGCTGTGGATACAACAAAAAGCCGTGTAATTACACGGCTTTTTATTATTGAGTTTATTTAATTATTTATTGTTGTATCGTAGTAGTTTACGCGTGGAGGCAATGGGAATTGAATCGCTGCATCCACTTTTACTGTCTCTGGTTGTGGTAATTGTACTACTACATTGTTTTTGAATTTCTTTTTGAAAGCTTTCACAGTGTCCTTTTGAACGGAGTCTGCTGTGATGATAAGAGCGCTTGTATCGTCATTCGGACGGATGGAAATGATATTACCTTTTGGCTCTTTAGCTTTGTATAAATCAAGAGCATCGGATTGATAATCTTCAAGTTGAGCTTGATTTAATTTACCTTGAGATACTACAAGAGCACTTTCAAGTTGTGGATCTTGAGTTTCAGAAATTGCATGCGCTACAGCATCAGCTTTTTTCTTATCTGTTAAAGAAGCATGTAATTTTCCACCATCCCAGAAGAGAGCACCGTCTTGACGGAATTTAGTGAAGTCATTACCATAGCCTAATGTTTTGTCGATAATAGTAGCTGTTTTGCTTTCTACTTGTTGTTTGAACAATGTATTGTGGAAGGCAAGTGCTTGCTCTGTTTGTGTCATGCGGTATGCAATCTCAGCTGCTTCAGCACGAGTTACATATTTTTCAGGGTTAAATAATGTGCCAGGAGCGTAGTTTGTGAAACCAAGGTATGCAAGTTCACGCACTGCGTCTTGAGCCCAAGGAGCTACGAATTTTTGGTCTCCATAAGCAATACTATCAAGTGCTGTTGGATCCTCTGTTGTGTATCCTAAGTAGTGAATGTAGTTGTCTGCTACTACAGCAAATTCTTGGCGAGACATATATTTTTCAGGTTTATATGTGTTATCGCCATAACCGCTGATGATATTTTTGCGCGCTACAGATTCGATAGCAAGAGCGGACCAACGATCAGATGTAATATCTTTAAATTTGCTAGATAAGAAGGCTGCTGTACCATCATCTGTGATGTTGTTGAAGAGAGCAGCTACTTCTTCACGAGTCATAGGTTGGTTAGGTCGGAATGTACCATCAGAATAACCTTTCATAAGATTTGCTTTTGTTACAGTACTGATAGAGTTGGCAGCCCAGAAATCGCTAGGTACATCAGAGAAGATGTGGGCACGGATTTTTTGAATATCTTGAGGCGTACCGATAGATGTATTTACAACCATAGGTGTGGCAGCTTTAGCAGCATCAAATTTAGGAGATTCTACTTTAGTTGCTTCTACGTTAGAAGCATCTGTTTTTGGTGTAACTGCTTTTGTATTGACTACTGTAGACGCTTCAGCTTTTGTGGAGGCTACTGCAGGAGCATGAGTTGTAGTATTAGCAGACACAAAACTAAGGCCTGTTGTAGCTAATAGTGTGCCTAAAACAAGGGCACGTAATACATAAGGGGTATTCTTGTACATAAAAATCCTTCCTAATTATGGTAAACGGCTAATGTTCTATAGCCGAAGAATATAAACTTTCACCAACAATAAAATCTATATCCATTATATAGCGAATAATAAGGCATGCATAGTGATATAAACAAAGCAGCGTAATACTAAACGTATACGCTGCCTTGGCTAGTTGAGTGAACGCCTATTAGCGTTTAACTGTCATTTTTACTTTGGAACCGAATAATTTAGACATTCCTTGTTGAGTTTCTTTAGATGCAGTTGTTACAACAGCATAAAGTTGGTTGTTTTCTACATCAGGGAATGTAGCTAGGATTGTACCAGCTTTTTCGTTTTTGTTGTAGTAGTTGCGGAAGTTCGCATCGATTGCATCATATTCTGTTTGGCTGTATTGGGATGGTTCAACTACAACATAGTTATTTACAGTAGAATCACCACGTGCAGCAAGGTTAGCTTTTACTGTGGAGATATCGCTATCTGTTTTCAATGCTACGTGCAATTGATTATCGCGCCAGTACATTACACCGTAATCTTGGAATGCATCTTCTGTTTTATATGTTTTATTCAATTCATTGAATACTTTATCTTCTAAAGCAGCTTGTTGTTTTTGATCAAGTGCTTTTAAAGTGCTACGACGAACAGGGCGAACTGTGCGAGTAGGTTCAGTTTTTTGAGCTACTGCAGCATTTTTATTGCCTTTTACGTCTTTTTCAACTTTTTTTGCATCAGCTTTTACGGCTTTGTCAGCTTTAGCCACATCTTTTTTAGCATCTTTGCTTACTTTAGATGCATCTTTTTCTGCTGCTGTATCAGCTTTTTTTACATCTTCTTTTACAGCTGTTTCAGCTTTAGCTTCAGTTGCAGTATGTTTTGGTGTTGCAAGGCCAGCACCGTTAAGCATGCGGTTCAAAATTGTAGCCGCTTGTGCTCTTGTTACAGGTTGTTTAGGGTTAAAGTTTTCTGTTGCCCCAGATGCTACAATGCCACGTTGTGCCATGTATTGAATATCTGCCAAGTAAGTAGAGGAAATACTAGCTTCGTCTTTGAAAGTAACCTTTTCTGTTTTTACAGGTGTAGAAAGGTTTAATTTCTTAGCCAAGCTTGCTGCGGATGCTACGAATTGTTCGCGGTCCATAGTTTTGCTAGGTGTGAAAGCTGTTTTAGATGTGCCTTCCATTACGCCTGCAGCGCTTACCAATTTGATAGCAGAACTAGACCAACGATCTGCTTCTACGTCAGAGTAGGATGTAGAAGATTCTTTTGTTACGATATCAGCTAATTCTTGTTCGTTTAAGTTATGTTGTAATACTTTGCCGTAAATAGCAGCTGCTTGTTCACGCGTGATTTGAGCGCTAGGTTTGAATGTGTTATCTGCGTAACCAGAAAGGTAACCAGCTTGTGTCATTGCTTGGATAGCATCGCGAGCCCAGTTGTCTTTAGTGTCAGGATATACACCAGCAGGTAAGTTTTCTTTAGCTTTTACAGCTTTTTTACCTTCTACTTTAGCAGCATCTTCTTTAACATCATTTTTTACAGATGTATCAATGCGTTTAGCGTCGTTTTTAACGGATGTATCAACGCGTTTAGCATCGCTTTTAACGGATGTATCAACGCGTTTAGCATCATTTTTGGCAGCTGTATCAACATGTTTTACATCGCTTTTAACGGATGCATTAGCATGCTTAGTATCATGTTTTACTACTGTAGTGCCATGTTTAGCGTCATGTTTAACGGATGTATCAACGCGTTTAGCGTCGTTTTTCACAGATGTATCAACACGTTTAGCATCGTTTTTTACGGACGTATCAACGCGTTTAGCGTCATTTTTTACAGATGTATCTACACGTTTAACATCAGTTTTAGCTGCAGTATCAGTTTTTGTAGCAACATTAGATACTTCGGCTTTTGTGTGCGCCGCAGTTGTTTCGGCGTGAGCCATGCCGAATGTGGAACCGAGGGCTAATGTAATTGCCAAGGATAAAGATAATTTATTTAGTTTCATTGAAAAGGCTCCTTTCAAACTATACTTATATAAAATAAATTATAACACTTTTTAAATTTATACACTACTATAAGAAAATGTAATCTATAAGGATAAAACTTACATGAATTTGAAAATTTGAGTACCATTATATAAATATAGAATGAAATATAGATAAAAGTTGATTTTCTAGTAGTTAAAAATGCAAAATGATAAACATTCGCAAAATCTAGATTTTATAGGGCTTTTACAAGAAAAAATGATAAATGAAATAATAGATGTGATAAAATTCAATGTTTGTTATTACAAAAAGTCATAACGATATAAGAAATAAAAGGGTACATACGAATATAGCAATTCTTTGGACAATATCTACATGATTAATTTATAATTATAGCGATGAGCTTTTGAATATTTATTTGAAAGCATAAGTAATGTTCAGGGCAGAAATTTAGTCGAAAAATTCACTACTAAAAATTGCCATAACACATACATATCAAAATTTTTTATTAGGTTAAGTACTAGAAAAGACGAGGACGATAATATGAAAATTCATCTTTTCCAACAGTGTTTGATTGACATGTTCTACCCTCATGTAGGTATGGCTGGTGTAGAAGTACTTGAAAGATTAGGTTGTGAGCTTGTAGTACCTAAGAAACAAGTATGCTGTGGACAAATGTTCACTAACTCCGGTTATAATGACGCGGCTATGGACGCAATTAAGAATACAATCGAATGCTTTGAGAACGCTGAATATGTAGTCAGCATGTCCGGTTCTTGCGCTTTTGCAATCCGCGATGAATATCATCATTTCTTAAAAGATCAACCAGAGTGGTTGGCGCGCGCAGAAAGATTGAGTGGTAAAATTTACGAATTCACTCAATTTATTACTGACGTATTAGGTGTTGAAGATGTAGGGGCTCGTTTTAACGAATCTGTTACATACCATACATCTTGCCACGTAACTCGTTTGATGGGCATTAAAGAGCCTCCTTTCAAACTCCTTAAAAACGTTAAAGATATCAACTTGATTGAATTACCACGTGCAGACCGTTGCTGTGGTTTCG
>ERZ827496.3708-NODE-3708-length-12810-cov-5.005488_pt1 | contig 12810 bp, 10 predicted proteins | sample MGYA00519769_ERZ827496 | MGnify/ENA primary metagenome ERZ827496 (study PRJEB31778, sample SAMEA3449327) | human gut metagenome | biome: human gut; feature: human-associated habitat; material: faeces | place: United Kingdom | collected 2010/2012 ...
TCAGCGGATTAAGGAGACAGGGGCGGAAGTCGTCATCAACATACTACGGAAATATTCCGGTAGTTTCAATAAATTATAAGCTAAACTTTTCTTTAGATTCACTCGCTTATTATCTGTCGTAGGCAGAAAATTCGGACTGATAAAACGCTTCACCGGTGCATGAATACTCCGATTGAAAAAACCTGGTAATGTGCGTGAGGAACTTTTACCGACTAATACTTCTACAACCTCATGCCCATTACGCTGCAACATATCTTCGAGGGTGATAGCCTGTGTCAGATGTCCTCTCCCCTCACCTTGAACAATAAATAAGAATTTCATATAGCGATTATTATTTAGTTCATAACTTTAACTCCCGTTACTTTTCGATATGCAAAACTCCCGTTTTCAGATTACAACAGAATGACTCTCCGGTTACTATTCGATGAACAAAAACAGCATTTTCCCGTTATATTAATAAAATAGAATCTATATTTGCAGTCTTCAATGACTGTCATTTAATTTTAAGAAAGGAAAGATTATGGAGAAATTTGAAGATTTAATACAATCACCGATGCCCGTTTTAGTTGATTTCTTTGCAGAATGGTGCGGACCATGTAAAGCTATGAAACCCGTTCTGGAAGAGCTCAAATTAGTTGTAGGTGATAAGGCCCGTATTGTCAAGATAGACGTTGACCAACATGAAGACTTGGCTACAAAATATCGTATACAAGCTGTACCAACCTTTATCCTGTTCAAAAATGGAGAAGCGGTATGGAGACATTCCGGTGTAATTCATAGCAGTGAATTACAAGGGGTAATAGAACGGCATTATACATAAAAAGATAAATAACGAATGAAGAAAGTATTAGTCATGGTAGCACTCGTCATGGTAAGCGTAATCGTATACGCGTTCAATGACAGAGCTGAAGCCAAACAAGGTAAAAAAGAAGTAACAGGTAACAACGGAGAAGTCGTCGTAATGAATAAAGAAATGTTTCTGAAAGACGTCTTCGATTATGAAAAGTCAAAAGAGTGGAAATACAAAGGCGACAAGCCTGCCATTATCGATTTATATGCCGACTGGTGTGGACCTTGCCGCCAAACAGCTCCTATTATGAAAGAATTGGCAAAAGAATATGCCGGGAAAATTGTAATCTACAAAGTAAATGTAGATAAGCAGAAAGAACTGGCTGCCCTGTTCAATGCAACAAGTATTCCGTTGTTCGTATTCATCCCCATGAAAGGAGATCCCCAGCTTTTCCGCGGAGCTGCAGACAAAGCAACTTACAAGAAAGCAATTGATGAGTTTTTATTGAAGTAGAAAAAAGAGTGTCGATATCCGGTCAGGATTATGACGCCATAAGAAGCAAAGAGTGACGTTATCCGTATGTGATAGCGTCACTCTTTTTTATAACTAGTCAAGAGATTCTTAAGAAGTGTAAAAATACGGCTATTTTTCTTTTATTCAAAAAGAAATTGTACTTTTGTCAAATGGGAAACACGATATCCTTTAGAATATGAAAACATCCTTTTTATTAAAAAGCTCATTACTTGCGACTACGGGAGTTTATATCCTTCCGCAACTTCTTTTTGCCCAAACTTCAACACGTCCTCATATCATTTTAATTGTATCCGACCAACATCGTGGAGATGCCATGAATTGTATGGGAAATACTTCTGTCATTTCTCCGAATATGGACGCTTTGGCAGAAGACGGTACACTCTTTACAAACGGTTATTCTTCTACCCCTAGTAGTACACCGGCACGTTCCGGATTATTGACCGGACTTTCTCCCTGGCATCATGGTATGCTAGGATACGGCAGGGGAGCCAGCCAATACCGTTATGAGATGCCTCGTATGTTGGGAGACTTAAACTACTACAGCTTTGGCATTGGTAAAATGCACTGGTATCCTCAAAAGGCTCTGCATGGATTCCGGGGAACATTAGTTGATGAAAGCGGACGCGTAGAAAGTCCCGATTTTATCAGTGACTATCGATTATGGTTCCAAATGCAAGCTCCCGGCTTAAACCCGGATTCTACTCATATCGGTTGGAATGACCATGGAGCAGCTACTTATAAACTTCCGGAACGATTGCATCCCACAGCATGGACAGGAGAAATGGCTTGCGAAATGATTCGCAATTACGAAGGTATCAATAACCAACCATTGTTCTTGAAAATATCCTTTGCCCGTCCACATAGTCCTTATGATCCTCCCCAACGTTTATTGGACGAATACGCGAACCGGGATATACCTGCACCTTGGATAGGAGAATGGTGTAAAGATAAGCCGTATGCCAAACTAAAGGATCCTCAAAAAGTGAAAAAAGATGCTCCTTATGGTAATTTCGGTGACGAATATGCAAAAGACTCACGAAGGCACTATTATGCTAATGTGACATTTATTGACGAAGAGATAGGTAAAGTAATTAAAACTTTGAAAGAAAAAGGTATATATGACGATGCACTTATCTGCTACATTTCTGATCACGGTGATATGTTAGGAGACCATTATCATTGGCGTAAAACGTATCCTTACCAAGGTTCGGTACATGTTCCTTATATCGTTAAATGGCCGGCTAGCTATCACTTTACTAAAGGAAACAAAATTACCCAACCGGTAGAATTGCGTGATTTATTACCAACTTTCCTTGAAATAGCCGGAAGTTCTATCCCGCAAGATATGGACGGTCAATCTTTACTCCGGTTAATGGAAGGTAAAACCGATCAATGGAGGAAATACATAGATTTAGAACATGCGACTTGCTATAGTCCTGACAATTATTGGTGTGCATTAACCGACGGAAAAATAAAATATATCTGGCGTTTTCACACCGGGACAGAAGAGTTGTTTGATCTCTCGAAAGACCCTCATGAACTAAAGAATGTAGTAACAGATAAAAAATACAAACAGCAATTAAATGAGCTTCGTCAAGCTATGATTGATCATCTTTCCGAACGTGGTGAAAAGTTTGTGAAAGACGGTAAGTTACAGGTATTAAAACAGACAATTCTTTATAGCCCGTTATTTCCTGATAAAAGTCCGGTAGATACCGGAATTTAAAAATTAACATCTATGCAAATTCAAGACGAAAGTTATATTAAATGGAAACTTTTTCTCGAAGGCAATGATGAAGCTTATAGTTGGCTTTATACACACCATATTCAATTACTGTATCAATATGGATTACAAATCACTCCTGACACAGAAGTGATAAAAGACTGTATACAAGATGTATTTATAAGAATATACAAGAATAAAAATAAATTAAGTATACCCCAAAATGTAAAAATCTATCTGATGATTTCTCTTAAAAACAGTATCTATAATGTTTTCAGTAAAGAGCGTTCAGAAGAATCCTATGCCTTCAACTTCTACTCTATGGAAGAACAATATATAACAGAGAATGATTTTATCAATGAAGAAGAACGTCGCGAACAAATTAATGAAATCAAAAAAATACTCCATGTGCTAACTCCCAGACAACGAGAAATCATATATTATCGTTTTATAGAAGAAATGGAATATGATGAAATATGTCAGATTATGGACATTAATTATCAATCAGCCTACAATTTACTTCAACGCTCACTACAAAAAGTAAGAGATACTTTCGGAACACCTGAATGCATCGCATGGATAAGTATCTTGACCACTTTCTTCAGAGAAACACAAAAAATGCATTTTCTTTAAAAAAAATATAAGTTCAGTGAGTAGATTCCATTTTTTGAGTTGTCCTTATATAAACAACGCATAAAATGGATTCAAAAATAGACTATAATAATTATAAAGCAGACTCATTACTCAATGATGCTTATTTTTTAGAATCGGAACAACATCCGACTCCGGAAAGTATTATGTTTTGGGATAAATTAGCTCAAGAAAACAAGCAGTTAGCTAAGGAAATAGCTATTGCGCGTAATTTTCTACATATTCTCCGTCATGTTCCTAAACCCTATCTGCCTCAACAAAAAGTAGATTCCATTTGGAAATGTATATCCGATCAGAATCGTTTGGAAATACAGAACAAAAGAAAGAGACGCATTCTATACCGCACTTTAGCTGCAGCTTGCATTGTTGTCTTCCTTGTAAGTGGTTGGTATCTGCAAAATATTTATCAGACAAGCGAGTGCATGGAAAAATCTGATATAGTCGCAGTAAAGAAACCTGATGTCTCTACCAATCAAACCCTTTTGATTCTATCCGAAAAGAAACAGATAGCTATACAAGGTAAAGAAAGTAAGCTACATTACAACCAACAGGGAAAATTAAATGTCAATTCTCAAACCATTAATCAGGAAACTGAAAACGATAAGAAAAAAGATACTTATAATCAATTAATAGTGCCGGCCGGAAAACGCTCGTCAATTACTTTTTCTGACGGGACACGTATTTGGCTAAGCGCCAGTTCACGAGTTGTTTATCCGGTTGAATTTATGAAGAACAAACGGGAGATTTATGTAGAAGGTGAAGCCTTCCTAGATGTTTATCACGACAAAAGTCGACCATTTATTGTAAAAACGAATAAAATGGACATACAGGTATTAGGTACTACTTTTAACGTTTGTGCATACGAAAAAGAGAATATACAAACAGTAGTACTTGTCACTGGAAAAGTAGAAGTAAAGACTAACAATAACGAAACGAAAACTTTATCACCAAACAATTTACTTGCATATAATGATCAGCAAGGTATCAGCGTACATCCTGTAGATGTACAAGAATACATAGCTTGGAAAGATGGATTTTACCAATTCAAAAAAGAGAGGTTGGAAATTATTACAAAAAAACTCAGCAAGTACTATGGTAAGACAATCATTACCGACAAACAGCTTGCTAATATTACTTGTAGTGGCAAGCTAGATCTGAAAGAAGAACTAGATGATGTGTTGCATACGCTGATTCAAACCGTCCCGGCTCAAATAACAGAATCAAATGAGAAAATCTATATTAATGTCAAATCTAAATAAATTAATAGCCTATGAAAATATGACTTCCTAGAAAATGATAAGGCCGGATAATACCCGCATATCACCCGACCTTAAATTAAATTACTTACACGTTTAAATATTAATAATCTAATTCGTTATAAAAGTATGGAAAAACACCAATTATTCAGTCTAAAAAAGACTGAAGAAAAACAATTATTGCTAATTATGAAGTTCTTTTCATTTTTTCTACTGATAGGAATAGGTCATTGCTTGGCAACAAATTCGTATTCGCAAAGCAAATTATTCACAATGAAGACCTCTCAAAAGACTGTGAAACAAGTCTTTCAAGAAATTGAAAAAAATAGTGAATACATAATTTTCTACATGGACCAAATCATCGATACGAATCGTAAGGTAAATATTGATGTAAAAAATCAGCAAGTGAGCGCTATTTTGGACCAGCTATTTCTCGGTACAGATAATACTTACAGCATCAACGACCGACAAATCACAATTTACCATAAAGGCGAACAACCAAACAGCCAACAACAAAGTAACAAATTTATAGTCACCGGTGTAATAACCGATGCACAAGGAGAGTCCATGATTGGCGTTTCAGTAAAAGTAAAAGGAACAACATTAGGAGGAATCTCAGATATGGATGGACGATATTCCATTAGTGTCCCTAACAAAAATGATATTCTTATAGTTTCTTTCCTGGGCTACGCAACAGAAGAAATCAAGATTAACGGACGGCGCAACATTAACATCCGGTTACGCGAAGACACCAAAGCATTGGACGAAGTAGTTGTCATCGGTTATGGACAACAAAAAAAAGAGAGTGTCGTGGTATCCATGAGTTCGGTAAAGCCTTCGGAAATCGCTGCCCCGACTCGAAATTTGACCAACAATCTGGCAGGACAAGTATCCGGTTTAATTGCCGTACAACGTTCCGGTGAACCAGGATACGATGATGCAGAATTCTGGATTCGCGGTATCAGCACATTCGCATCTAACAGTTCCGCATCAACCCCTTTAGTCTTAGTAGATGGTGTTCCTCGTAAAATCACCGATATTGAACCGGATGAGATTGAAACATTCTCAGTATTAAAAGATGCTGCCGCAACTGCTATTTATGGTGCTGAAGGAGCAAATGGCGTTATATTAGTTACAACCAAACGCGGTAAGGACGAAAAACCTAAAATTACATTTAAAACAGAACACTCCATTTCAAGTCCACAACGTCTGCCTGAATTTGTAGGTTCTGCTGATTATTTAAGTTTATATAATGAAGCATTAAATAATGACGGGGAACCCGATTTATTCAGCGCTGAATTAATAGAAAAGTTTCGTACTAGTACAGACCGTGATCTTTATCCGGATACAGACTGGATAGGTGAACTGCTTAGAAAGAATACACATAATCACCGGTATACATTGAATGTGCGTGGCGGTTCGGCACGTTCCAGATATTTCGTATCTGGTGCCTATTATACAGAAAGTGGTATATATAAAGGTAATCCTACAGAAAAATACGATACCAATATTGGCTTGGACCGTTTTAATCTGCGTTCAAACATTGATATGGATGTCACCTCTACAACACTAGTATCTATTGACTTGGCAGGACAATACTTGATAGGCAATTATCCGGGTGAATCTTCATCTACTATCTTCCGCTCTATGTTGATTACTCCTCCTTATTGTTTTCCCGCAGTATATAGTGACGGAACAGTAGCTACTTACGAACAAGAACGAGGTGTAAATATGAGGAACCCATACAATCAGTTGATGAATTCCGGTTATACCCGCCAATGGAGAACAGGTATTCAATCCAAAGTTGGCGTTAGACAAAAACTCGATTTCATCACCAAGGGACTTAGCGCCAAAGTAAATGTCAGCTATGACTTTGATGCAACATTCAAATCCATACGTTCATACAATCCTTCCCGTTATCATGCAACAGGTAGAGATGAGAACGGTAACTTAACATTCATCCAAGTTGTATCAGGAACACCGGATTTGAGCGATTTGAAGGACAATGGTATTGAAGCGCAAAAGAAAATATATATTGATGCAGCTATCAACTACAAACGTATTTTTGCAGAGAAGCATGATGTAAGTGGTATGTTGCTATATATGCAAAAAGAAACACAACTCAAGACTCAACCTCTCCCCTATCGCAAGCAAGGGCTAGTAGGGCGTTTTAGTTACTCTTATGACGGACGTTATTTCCTTGAAGGAAATTTTGGATATACGGGTTCAGAAGCATTTGCCAAGAATCATCGTTTCGGTTTTTTCCCGGCTGTAGGACTGGCTTATTATTTGTCAAATGAGCCTTTTTACCCCGGAGTTTTAAAAAACTATATAAACAAAATCAAATTAAGAGCTTCTGTCGGTAAAACTGGTAACGACACTACCAGTGACCGTTTTATCTACCGTCCTACTTTCTCTATGAATGCAGGTTCATGGTCACAAGGAATAGGTAGTAACGGAGGTACTAATTCTATAGGACAAGGTATCATCGAAGGATTTCCGGAAACGTTAGATATTGGTTGGGAAATTGAGAAAAAACAAAACTATGGTTTCGACTTAGGACTTTTCAACAACAAGATAGATATTGTATTCGACTATTTCCGTTCCGAAAGAAGCAATATCCTGATGCAAAGAAAAACGACACCAACATTAAGTGGTTTTCGTGTCAACCAATATGCTAACTATGGAATCGTATCCAACCATGGTGTAGATATGTCTTTGAATGCTCATCATCAAATTGGTAAAGTAAAACTAAGTGCAAGAGGGACATTTACATTTGCCAGAAATGAGATAAAAGAATATGATGAATTACCACAAAAATATCCATGGATGGAACGAACAGGTAAACGAATTAATGAAAATAACCTCTATATAGCCGAACGCTTATACACAAAAGAAGATTTCATCATCAATAAGAACAGTAATGGTATTGAAAGCTATACATTACGCCCGGAACTGCCTCAAAGCACTCTAGGTGGATTGCTTGGCCCCGGTGATATTAAATACAAAGATGTGAATGGTGACGGAGTTATCGATTCCTATGATAAAGTAGTAGGCGTGGGACATCCTAATGTACCTGAGATCGTTTACGGATTTGGATTAAACATCGAATATAAAGGATTTTATGCTAGTGTATTCTTCCAAGGTACCGGAAACTGTTCTGTTTTATTAGGAGGAAATACTCCGGAAGGTTGGTATCCATTTGCATGGGGAGTAGACCAATCCAGTTATCGTACTTTCGCATTGGACCGTTGGACTGAGAGTAATCCAAGTCAAAATGTATTAATGCCACGCCTACATAAAGATAATGCCAACAACGCCAATAATCAAGTGGCAAGCACATGGTGGCTTCGTAATGGAGGTTTCTTACGATTAAAAAACATGGAATTCGGTTATCAACTGCCCAAACAATTCTTGAAGAAATTTAATGTTCAGGCTGCCAGAATTTATGTAATGGGATATAATCTTGCTTTGTGGGATGACCTTAAGTATTTCGATCCGGAAGCAGGAAATGCAAATGGAGGAAACGTATACCCTAAGAATCGTACCTTTACCTTAGGAATAGACTTTACATTTTAATTAAATCTATAAAATATGAAAACAATGAAGAAACTATATAAGAAAATACTGATAGCTGCTTTTGCATTGTGCAATATTTATTCTTGCGATTATCTGAATGTATCTGATGAGTTAGCCGGAAATCTCCGTTCATTGGATGAAATTTTCGATAATGTATCTTATACCCGAAGATGGTATGCAAACATATTTACTTCTATTCCAGATTATTCAGGAATTACCGCAGCTGCTGGAAGTATCACAGGATTTAAAAATCCTTGGGCAGGTATGTGTGATGAATTAACTGTTGGATATGGAGATGCAAAACTCTATAACAAAACAGATAAAAATGCAGCTAACATGAGTTTTCACCGTTGGGGTACATGCTATAAAGAAATCAGACAAGCAAATATATTCTTGACCCACGCCAAACCAATAGCGGCAAATGGAACCCATGTTGATGTACTGACGGAAGAAGAACTAACAGAGATGAAGGCTAATGTAAGATTCATGAGAGCCTATTATCACTATTTGCTTTTCGAACAATATGGTGCTATTCCTTTGGTAAAAGATTTAATTCTCGAAAGAGAAGATAATCTGGATCTGCCCCGAAATACCATAGATGAAGTAATCAGCTATTTGGACGAAGAACTAACAGCAGTAGCCAAAGAGCTGCCTCAAAAGGCATTACATGATGACGACCAGCATAATGCATGGCCAACCAAAGGCGTAGCTCTGGCTGTAAAAGCTAAAATGTGGGTATATGCAGCCAGTAAGTTATTCAATGGCGAATACAAAGAAGCGCTAGCCGTAACTAATTTGGATGGGACAAGACTTTTTCCTGATAAAGATCCTAATAAATGGAATAAAGCGGTAGCTGCTTTAGAAGAATTCATAAAATTTGCAGATGAGGAAGGTAATTATGAATTGCTGAATACGGGTAATCCTTCACAAGATATATACGATCTTTTCCAAACATATAATAAAGAAATTATATGGGCTACTGCAGCAACTTCATGGGGTGGAATGACAAATGACATGTTCGACCGTAGATGTACCCCAAGAAGTGAACAAAACGGAATGGGTTGCATTGGTGTCACACAAGAACTCGTAGACGACTTTTATATGAAGGACGGTCTCCCGGTACAAGCAACAAGTTATTTACCACAATCCACATTATATACAACCGAAGGGTTTGACAAATACACTGAGACTGTTAAAGCCGGAAGCAAAGAAGTACAAGTGGCCAACAATGTCAGCAATCGGTTCCTCAATCGGGAAGCACGTTTCTATAATACAGTATTTTTCCAAAATAGGAGATGGCATGTAACAAACAACGTAACTCAATTCCACAAAGGAAGCCCCAATGAATTAAGCGGCACAATTTATACTCATACTGGTTATATGCTATACAAAAGATTTAACAGGGAAGTTAGCATGAAATCTCCGGGGGTTCAAAACAAGTTCCGCCCTTCTATCATCTTCCGTCTTGCAGATCTTTATTTATTGTATGCAGAAGCTGTTAATGAAATTGATCCTCAGGACGAACGTGTTCTGACCTATTTAAACAAAGTACGCCAGCGTGCCGGTTTGTCGAATATTGAAGAACTCAACCCTGCCATTGAGGGAAATCAAGAGTTGCAAAGACTCGCAATTCAACGTGAAAGACGCATCGAATTGGCAACGGAAGGACAACGTTATTTCGATGTTCGCCGTTGGATGATAGCAGACCAGGATGGAGAAGGGCGTCAATTCGGATATGTTCATGGCATGAATATGAATGCGGCAGAAGACAAATTCTACGAAGAAGTAGAAGCTAGCCCGATTGTCTTCAGACGTAAAATGTACTTATATCCTATCCCAGACGATGAAATGAAGAAAACTGAACTGCTTGTTCAAAATCCGGGATGGTAAATCAACATTATGTTTCATGACTTAAAATAAAAAAAGATGAAAAAAATATACTCCATACTGGTAACCATAGTATTTTTGATACTGACAGCAAGTTGTAACGAGAACTTTGAGATCGCAGATAAAGCAGATAGCCTAGTATCTGTTGCTATCAATACACTGAATATACAAAAATCATTCAATGTAGGAGAAAGTTATCAAGCAGAGCTTTGGGTACAACGAGGCGGATTAAGCGATATGTCAGGAAAAGTAAAATTCATGATAGATCCCAATTTACTAGACTCTCTGAACAGAGAAGACAGAACCAATTATCAAATGTTACCGGAAAACTGTTATGAATTGTCCAACATTGAATTTTTACTAAATAAAAATGAAATGTGCGGTTATATAACCTATCATCCTGAAAAAATAGTCGAATTGTCCGATTATGACCAGATTCAATATGTTCTTCCACTGAGGTTGGTTTCTAACGAACTAAATATCAACCCCGAAAGATGTGTTTCATTGTTGGCATTTCAGGTATCAGAACCTATTGTACAAATCACAAACTCAGGAATATTCAATATAGATCCGTTACAAACCTCCCAAATGGACGTCCACATCAGCGTACCTTTTACTAATAAATGGGATATAGAATGCGATTTAACCCACGATCAATCTCTGATTGAACAGTATAATTCAAACAATAAGGTTAATTTCACCTTACTACCCAGTGAATCGTACACAGCTCCGGATAAAATTTCTTTACCGGAAGGAGTTAATGAAACAACAGCCTCCTACCAACTCAAAGATAATCTACTTCCGGGTAACTATATATTGCCCATAACTATTGGAAGCATTGAAGCGACACAGAACGGCACTCCGAATAATTCATTAGTTATAGATAAGGAAAGTAGCACTTTATTCCGTATCGTTAAAGAAGGGAAGAAAATAGATAAGTCAAAATGGGAAATTATTGCTTGCAATTCCGAAGCAGCAGCCAATCCGGTGAAAAACCTAATTGACGACGATGAAACGACTTTCTGGCACTGTAAAACTAAGTCTGAAGCCAATTGGTGCGAACCTCCTTATGAAATTACCATTGATATGAAAGACCCGATCACAATTGCTCAAATTGATTTAGTAAACCGTGGAGAAGCTAGTAGAGCTAATAATATCAAATGGGTGGAATTTTATGCCAGCAACAATAATAGTAATTGGGAAAAAATCGGTGCTTCTGACTTCAATGATGAATTTATTAGAGAAACATTTCGATACTATGTCAAATCGACCACAGCTCGTTATTTGAAACTAGTCATTCCTGAAGGCCATGGAAATGCGTGTCCCCCCGCAGCAATTCGTGAATTAACAGTCTTCGGGTATTGAGCTAAAAACTCCTACTAATTAAAAGAGACGACCTGAAAAAGAAATGTACCCCAAAAGTTTATCAAAAACAATTGGGGTACACTTCAATTACTCCGAAATAGTTTTAGAATCCTGTCCAGTTTTTTATTTTAGATATCCTATAGGATGATTCATCATTGGTACCTGGCTTTCCTTCAATTTCAACACCTTCTTCAATTGATTGATATCTATCGAAGCGCGAGGTACAGTAGCCAACCTTGCAGCGGAACAAAAGATTGAAATATTCTGGGAAACGATTCCTGCATCCATAGCTCCCATCAACTGAGTATGTGCATTCTTAGTATCTCCAAAACGAGAAAGATCACTAACCAAAACTAAAGATACCGGAGCTGATATTACAAATGCCTGTCCCCCTGCCACTGCTCCACGATAATCGTCTTCAGCTATCAGATTCAACTGATGATTTTTTGCATCATATAAATAGCTACCTTCCGGCAATACCACATATACATCCACATCCTGCTTATTCAAAGCCGACGGAGCAGTCCGTTTTCCAGAATCGCTCCGATTAATACCGTTAGCAGCCCACAACAAATCCGACAAATCAGATAAATTCAATGCTTTCGAAGCAAATTCACGAGTAGAATGACGTTCGGACAATGCTTTCATCACCGTACCAGTACGGTTCAAATTAGGTTTTGGTAACTTAATTACTTTATCAGCAGCAAATGCAGCTACCGAGAATACTAAACAAGCTAACAACAGTTGTACTTTTCTCATAATTGTGATATTTAAAAGTTGATGAACAAATATAGACAAAAAAGGTCTGCATTCATTTTTGAATACAGACCTTTTAAGAGTTATTATGAGGTTTGATTATTTATCGCCGAAATAACGGTTATACAGACCTTCAAAACCTTTACCGTGACGAGCTTCGTCCTTGCACATTTCGTGTACAGTGTCATGGATAGCATCCAAATTTAAAGCTTTTGCACGAGTTGCGATACGTTTTTTGTCTTCGCATGCACCTTGTTCAGCATCTTTAC
>ERZ827496.3716-NODE-3716-length-12782-cov-3.720123_pt1 | contig 12782 bp, 7 predicted proteins | sample MGYA00519769_ERZ827496 | MGnify/ENA primary metagenome ERZ827496 (study PRJEB31778, sample SAMEA3449327) | human gut metagenome | biome: human gut; feature: human-associated habitat; material: faeces | place: United Kingdom | collected 2010/2012 ...
TTGCCTGCTGCTGTGCAGAAAGAGATACTGTATTTGCAGCCGCCTTGTTCAGCAGAACTGCATCAGTGATGTCTACTCTGCCGTCCAGATTGATGTCGCCGTACAATGTAGCAGCTTCCACTGCACCCTTTGTGGTAACTGTGGTTTCGCTTGCCGTTGTAGCGGTGGTGTCTGCACTGGTTTCTGTTGCAGAAGATTCTACAGTCGTTTCAACAGCTTCTGTGGTTTCGCTTACAGTTGTTTCTGTGCTTTCTTCGGTATCCGCAGTAGAAACGGTGGTTTCCACAGTCGTTTCTGCTGTCGTATCAGTTGTTGCATCTGTTGTTACAGTTGTGCCCGGTTCTGTATTTGCATTGCCATACAGATCTTTCGGCAGTTCGTCCAGTGTGATGCAGTAATCGCTGGTGTACATCTTCTTCAGCTGAGCCGCATCGTTATACTGGCTGGACATCAGGTGATCGCCGTACCACGGGCAGAAATACAGCCAGCCGGCATTTTCAATGACCATGTTTTCCTCAGACGGAATGGAGTCGTTTTCTGCCATGGCAACCATTTTCTTGCCGCTGGTCAGTTCATACAGATAGTTGAAGATCGGAGAAATGGCACTCAGGTTCGGTGTGCCGGAGCTCTGACCGTCATCGCGGTTAAAATCGCAGTTGTACTTGTCGTATGCCACGATGTCTACATAGTCATCGCCCGGATACCATGTATCAGAGTTTGCATAGTTGTAGCTGTTGTATTCCCAGATGATGTTGTGCAGACCATATTCTTCGGTCAGCGTGGTGTACAGCAGCTTCCACAGTTCCTTGTATACTTCTGCTCCGCGGTCGCCCCACCAGAACCAAGAAGTACCGTCGCTATAGTTGCCCTCGTTGCCCTGTGCTTCATGCAGCGGACGGAGAATGATCGGCACGTTGGCCTCCTGTAGCTTCTGGAGCTGTTCTGCCAGATCCTTCATGCACTCCTGAAAATACTCATACTCCTTTGTGCCTTCCTTGACAGCGTTTGCTGTGTTGAAAGTGCTGTTCGATGTCTGATAGTTCTTATACGTGCATTTCTTCCAGTCAACCTTGTCACCCAGCGTGTATTTGTCAAAATCGATCGGCACATTGATATGCCACGATGCAGTGACGATACCATTCTGTTCTTTTGCCCATTTGATGGCACGTTCCGTTGTGCCGTCCTCCCAGCCATACAGCGGGTTGTAGTTCATAAAGTCAAAGCCGCGGATCGCCGGCAGCTTTCCGGTATTGTCCTTGATATAGTTGAATTCCTTTTCAGAATCACCGTCATTCCCGCCGCCGTAAATTTCCTGCTGACCGGAAATGATGTGCGAACCGTATACGCTCTTGAGGTAGGACATCAGAGCCTTGGTTTCCTTGGTTGCCTTGGGGTCTACCGGTGTTGCGGTTGCCTTTTCATATTCCGGCTTTGGTGTCTGTGTCAGAGTCATGTTGTCGTACAGGCAATAGCCCCAGCCGCCGCCGAATGTAATGGTGTTTTCGCCCTTGGTCAGCTTCAGATCACCCCAGTTGTAATCGTTCCAGTCATCTGTATGTGCGATCTTGACGGTCTTAGTAGCGGTGCTGTCATCAGAACGTGTGACAGTCACCTGTGCTTCCCGAATGTCGCTGGAAGAAGTTCCCAGATACATAATACATCTGGTCATCAGCCGATACATGCCAGTTTCCGGTGCATCAATGGTAAAGCTCATGGTGCCGGAATTGGTGACCCAGACAAATCCGTCACCAGTATAACCCGGATATTCATCATTATAGACTTTTGTTGCAACCTGTGCATCACTTGACAAAGTCAGATCCTCACACTCCGCAGAGAACAGCGGATCCGCAGCAGATACCACTGCCGACGGCACCGCTTGTGCCATGCCCAGACAAAGTGCGGTTGCTATGCCTGCACTCCCCAGACGTTTCCAAAAATTCTTCATTGTTCCATCTTCCTTTCCGATTGCAGAGTTTATCACTCAACCTGCAGCGGCGGTATTGCACAAAACAGCCGCCGAATTTCATAGAACAATTATACACCCTTTCCGAAAATTTGTCAATAGTCACAAAACGGTTTCTGGAAAAGTTTTTTGGACTGGGCATTTTTCCGTAGTCGAATTGACAAGGCAAATCGAAGGTGTTATAATATTAACAGGTAAAGCAACAGAGTAGTCGGCAGTTTTTCACTGCCAAAACGAGAAAAGGACGGCGATCATATTGTATAATCCGCAATCCCTTCGGGCGGAAGAATTTATCAACCATGCAGAGATCCTGGACACGCTGGAATACGCCAGAGCACACAAAAACGACACTTCCCTGCTGTCAGAAATTCTGGCAAAGGCGGCACGGCGAAAGGGGCTGAATCATCGGGAGGCGGCGGTGCTGCTGCTCTGTGAAGATGATGCTGTGACAGAGCAGATGAATCGTCTGGCAAGGCAGATCAAGCTGGACTTCTACGGCAGCCGTATTGTTATTTTTGCCCCGCTGTATCTGTCCAACTACTGCGTCAACGGATGTACCTACTGCCCCTATCACGCCAAGAACAAGCACATCTCCCGCAAAAAGCTGTCGCAGGAGGACATTGTTCGGGAGGTCACGGCGTTGCAGGACATGGGACACAAGCGGCTTGCCATTGAAGCCGGCGAAGACCCGCTGCACAACCCGATCTCTTACATTCTGGAATGCATCGACACCATTTATCACATTCACCACAAAAACGGAGCGATCCGGCGGGTGAATGTCAACATCGCCGCCACCACGGAAGAAGAATACCACATGCTGAAAGAAGCCGGCATCGGAACGTATATCCTCTTTCAGGAAACCTATCACAAGGAAAGCTATGAAAAGCTTCACCCCACCGGTCCGAAGCACAATTACGACTACCACACCGAAGCCATGGACCGTGCTATGGCTGGCGGCATTGATGACGTGGGACTGGGCGTGCTGTTCGGGCTGGAAAATTATCCCTACGAGTTGGTAGGGCTTCTCATGCACGCAGAGCATCTGGAAGCTGTCCACGGCGTTGGTCCTCACACCATCAGCATTCCCCGCATCAAAAAGGCAGAGGACATCAACCCCGACGATTTCGACAACGGCATCAGCGACGATATTTTCGCCAAGATCTGTGCCCTCATTCGCATTTCTGTCCCCTACACCGGCATGATCATTTCCACACGGGAAAGTCAGGCAGTACGGGAACGGCTGCTTCCGCTGGGCATTTCCCAGATCAGCGGCGGCTCCCGTACCAGCGTCGGCGGCTACGATATACCAGAAACACCTGATGACAATTCCGCACAGTTTGATGTCAGCGACCGGCGTTCGCTGGACGAAGTGGTGCGGTGGCTCATGGAAATGGACTATATTCCCAGTTTCTGTACCGCCTGTTATCGTGCCGGACGCACCGGCGACCGGTTCATGGCACTCTGCAAAAGCGGACAGATCCAGAACTGCTGCCACCCCAACGCTCTCATTACCCTACAGGAATTTCTGGCGGACTATGCTTCGCCGGAAACCAGAGCACTGGGGCAGGAAGTGCTGAAGCGGCAGCTTCTGGAAATTCCCAACGAAAACGTCCGTGCCAAAACCGAAACCTATCTGCGTGAAATTCTGCAAGGGGCAAGAGATTTCCGGTTTTAAGGAGAAACGCTTATGGAACAGAACCGCAACCAGACACCCCGTGCCAATCGGGTACACATTGGCTTTTTCGGGCGGCGGAATGCCGGTAAGTCCAGCCTGATCAATGCTGTTGCCGGACAGACGATCTCTGTGGTTTCCCCTGTCTGCGGCACCACCACAGACACCGTGGAAAAAGCAATGGAACTGCTGCCGATCGGAGCCGTTGTGCTGATCGACACCCCCGGTCTGGACGACACCGGCACACTGGGAGAACTGCGGGTACAGCAGGCAAAGCGGGCATTTTCTCACACAGATCTGGCTGTGCTGGTAATCGATGTCTCCACCGGCATGACTGAAGCAGACCATACCATTTTGCAGCAGCTGGAACAACAGCAGATTCCGGTGTTGCAGGTGTGGAACAAATGCGACATCGCAGACAGCGTTCCGGAAACCGGCATTGCTGTCAGTGCCAGAACCGGACAGGGTATCCAGATGCTCAAGGAACAGCTGGGAAAACTCTACCAGCAGCATGCCGAAAAGCAACCGCCGTCCAGTCTGTTCGGCAGCCTGCTCCAACCGGAGGACGTGGTGCTTCTGGTCACTCCCATTGACGAATCGGCTCCGAAAGGGCGTATGATTTTGCCGCAGGTGCAGGCAATTCGGGAGATTCTGGATCAGACTGCCGTCTGTCTGGTGACACAGCCGGAACAGCTGGCTCACACCCTTTCCCTGCTGAAACAGCCGCCGCGGCTGGTGGTCACTGACAGTCAGGCGTTCGGGCAGGTCAAATCACTGGTGCCGGAGGAGATCTTGCTGACATCGTTTTCCATTTTGTTCGCCCGCTATAAGGGCGTTCTCGCTCCGGCAATGCAGGCGGCACAGACTCTGGAAACCCTTCCGGAAAACAGCCGGATCCTCATTTCTGAGGGCTGCACCCACCACCGCCAGTGCAACGACATCGGCACGGTAAAACTGCCCCGCTGGATCACTGCACACACCGGCAGGCAATTTTCGTTTTCGTTTTCCTCCGGCAACAGCTTTCCGGAAGACCTCACGCCCTACCGCCTTGTGGTGCACTGCGGCGGCTGTATGCTGAACCAGCGGGAAATGGAAACCCGTGCCGCGAGAGCCGCTGCACAGGGCATTCCCTACACCAATTACGGCGTACTGATCGCCTACCTCAACGGCATCTTAGAGCGAAGCCTGACGTTTTTGAAAGCTTTGGAAAACATGGAATAAAAATCCCTGCTCCGGATCATACCGAAACAGGGATTCTTTTCTATCTGTAGGATACAGGGCAATACCGCACAAAGATTGTGCAATGCTGCCTTTACTTGGATTTCTTTACAGCTGCAACAATCGCCTTTACGATCTGTACCAGAATCATAGAGCCAAAGCTGAAACCATAAATTGCACCGATCAGTACACCGGACATGCCGTTTTCGATCTGGAACAATCCATGCAGTGCCGGAATCCACAGCACAGCGTTAATGAGTACCATGCCTGCTGCAAACGCCAGAATCGCAAACGGATTATTCCACAGACGCTTGGAAAAGATCACCGGCTTCTCTGCCTTGCAGCTGAAACCGTGGAACAGACGTGCCATGCACAGGGTGGCAAATGCCATGGTCATAGCTGCACCGGCATTGTGTGCTCCCTGATAGAAATAGCCCAGCAGGAACGCACCAATGGTGGCAATGCTGATAATCACGCCGGAATAGCCCACCTTTGCCAGAAATTCCTTGGTGAGGATCGACTCATTCGCCGGACGAGGCTTTCTCTTCATCACGTCATCGGAATGGGGCTCCAGTCCCAGTGCAATTGCCGGCAGGGAGTCTGTCAGCAGATTGATAAACAGCAGGTGGATCGGAGCAAAAGGCACCGGCAGCCCTGCCAGCGAGCAGAACAGCACTGTAATGATACCCGCCAGATTGCCGGACAGCAGGAACAGAATTGCCTTCTTGATGTTCTCATAGATATTTCTGCCATTCTTCACTGCCTTGACAATGGTGGCGAAATTGTCGTCCGTCAGAATCATTGCCGCAGCGTCCTTGGAAACCTCTGTACCGGTGATGCCCATTGCCACGCCTACATCAGCCTGTTTCAGTGCCGGTGCATCGTTGACACCGTCACCGGTCATAGCAACGATATTGCCACGCTTCTGCCATGCACGGACAATGCGAATCTTATGCTCCGGTGTCACACGGGCATAAACCGATTTGTCTGCCACAAAGTCCACCAGCTGCTCGTCGGTGTAAGCGTCCAGTGCCGCACCCTCTACAGCTTCTTCCGGCTTTTCCAGAATGCCAATCTCCTTGGCGATCGCCGAGGCGGTGACAATGTGGTCACCGGTGATCATTACCGGCTTGATTCCGGCAGATCTGCACTCTGCAACTGCCTGTTTGGATTCCTCACGGGGCGGGTCCATTTCGGCAATCAGTCCCAGATAGGTCAGGTCGTTTTCGTCCTCAACGCTCAGCGTATCACCGGAAAACGGCTTTGCCGCAAAACAGAGTACACGCAGACCTTGTTTCGACAATTCTTCCACCTGTTCCACAATTTCCTGCTTCTCTGCATCAGAACATGTCATGCGGTTCAGCAGCACGTCTGTTGCACCCTTGGTGTACATTTTCCGCACATCACCGTGCTGGTTCAGAGTAGACATCAGCTTGCGGTCGGAGTCAAAGGGAATCTCGCTGATGCGGGCATGTTCCCCACGCATTTTCTCATCGGACAGCCCGCAGTTCTGGGCAAACCGCACCAGAGCCGTTTCCGTCGGGTCACCGATCTCGGTGCCGTCCTGACATGTGGCATCACTGCACAGCACAGAAGCCAGAATCAGCTCCTGTTCCTCCGGATTTTCCGGACTGACATCTTCGGCGGCAATGATATGATCCTGCACCACGATTTTCCGGACGGTCATCTTGTTCTGTGTCAGGGTACCGGTTTTATCCGAACAAATGACGGAAACAGAACCCAGTCCCTCGACTGCCTGTAGCTTTCGCATAATGGCGTGTTCCTGCGACATCTTCTGAGTACCAAACGACAGCACGATTGTGACAATGGAACTCAACGCCTCCGGAATCGCTGCAACTGCCAGAGCAATGGCAAACATCAGGGAATCCATAACTGCACTGAAATCGATCACATCAACGCGAATCATGCTCAGCACGAACACCAGTGCACAGACGATCATGATACCGATAGAAAGCCGTTTGCCGAACTGGTCCAGTGTGATTTGCAGCGGGGTTTTCCGAGCCTCTGCGTTCTGGATCAGGGAAGCGATCTTTCCCACTTCGGTCTGCATGCCCACTTCTGTAACCACGTACGCACCGCGTCCGTAGGTGACAAATCCGCCGGAATACACCATGTTCTTCCGGTCTGCCAGCGGCACTTCGTCTGTAATGGTGTCCAGAGATTTTTCCACATTGGTGCTTTCGCCGGTGAGGGCACTTTCGTTTGTCTGAAGTGATGCACAGTCGATCAGTCTGCCATCCGCGGGGATCTGGTCGCCGGCTTCCAGCAGGACTACGTCACCAACAGTGATCTCCTCTGCCGGCAGAATTGCTGTCTGTCCGTCACGGAGCACCTTTGCCGTAGGCGACGACAGCTTTTTCAGATTGGAAAGCGACTTTTCCGCCTTGACGGTCTGCACCGTTCCCAGAATCGCATTCATGGTGATTACGGCGATAATAACAATAAAGCTTTCCAGATCGCCGGTAAATGCAGAGATCAGGGCGGCGATGATCAGGATAATGACCAGAAAATCCTTGAACTGTTCCAGAAAAATCAACCACGTCGGCTTTTTTTTCGCCTCTGCAATGGCATTTTTCCCGTACTGTTCCAGATGTTTCGCCGCAGTTTCCGACGATAGGCCCTCTGGACATGTGCCCAACTCCTGACAGAGTTCTTCCGGTTTCTGCCGATAATGTTCGTTCATGTACAACATTCCTTTCCTTTGTAGCATGCGGGTCGGACAGGCACGGACAGAAAAACGGCAAGACCATACGGAACCGACAGCTTTCCTGTCAAACGTGCTCCGTAAAAGTCTTGCCGTTTAGATATGAAGCGGGTCATTTTCTCAAACGACCGTACTGACGCCGCATAAACAGGAGAATCTCCTGCCAGCTACTCTCTTTTACTCTTAATATTATACCCAACTTCATGAATCTTGTCAAGTAAAAAGAAAAAAGTTCACAAAAGAGCCGATGACACGCTTCCGCATCATCGACTCTTTCTATATGATATTGCTGTCTTTGACAGACGTTTTTAGTCGTTTACCTTGCGGGTATAATCCGGCAGCAGCTTCGGAGAAACTTCGTCCGGCTGGATACCAGCGTCAGCCAATTCCTTTTCGAACTTTGCAACGTGATCCAGAGTCAGCTTGCCGACTTCAACAGTCTTTGCCTTTGCAGCAGCGTACTTACCAGCGTTACGACCGAATACGATAACGTCCAGCAGGGAGTTACCCATCAGTCTGTTTTCACCGTGTACACCACCAGCAGCTTCGCCGGCAACGAACAGGTTTTCTACGCAGGTCTGGCTGTCTGTGCCAACCTTGACACCACCGTTCTGGTAGTGCAGAGTCGGATAGATCAGCATCGGCTGCTTCCGAATGTCGATGCCATACTTCAGGAACATTCTCAGCATTGCCGGAATCCGCTTTTCGATCGTGCCTTCGCCATGAATAATGTCGATCATCGGAGCGTCCAGCCATACACCCTGACCACCAGTCGGAGTGTCTACCTGCTTGCCGCGGCGGCATTCACGAATAACGGTAGATGCGGTAACGTCACGAGTTTCCAGCGGGTTCATGAAGACTTCGCCGTCTACGTTTACCAGCTTTGCACCCAGAGAACGAACCTTTTCGGTAACCAGTGCACCGAAGATCTGTTCCGGGAATGCGGCACCGGTCGGGTGATACTGCAGGGTGTACTGCTCACGCAGCGGAGCACCCACACGATAAGCCAGCACCAGACCGTCTGCGGTTGCACCGTAGTGGTTGGAGGTTGGGAATCCCTGATAATGCATTCTTCCTGCACCGCCTGTTGCGATTACAACTGTTTTTGCTCTTGCTACAGAATAATCTCCTGTTTCCATATTAAGGAGAACTGCACCTGCAACCTGTCCTTTTTCATCTTTCAGAAGTTCAACAGCTGAAGTAAATTCAACTACCGGAATCTTAAGATTCAGAACTTCATCTCTGATGGTACGCATGATTTCTGATCCGGAATAGTCCTTTGCAGCATGCATTCTCTTTCTGGAAGTACCGCCACCGTGAGTGGTAACCATTGTTCCGTCTTCTGCCTTATCAAACTCAACGCCAAGGTCGTTCAACCATTTGATCGCATCCGGAGCTTCCATTACAAGTCTTTTTACCAGTTCCGGTTTTGCAGCAAAATGTCCGCCGCCGAAGCAATCCAGATAATGCTGTACAGGAGAATCGTTCTCTTTGTCAGCTGCCTGGATACCACCTTCAGCCATCATTGTATTGGCATCACCGATACGAAGCTTTGTAACGATCATAACGTCAGCACCTGCATTATGTGCTTCAATGGCACAGGAAGAACCTGCACCGCCGCCGCCGATTACAAGTACATCTACATCATAATCAATTTTTGTAAGGTCAATTTTTTCGTTGATCAGACGGCTTGTTGAATGCAGCATTTCTGCCAGTTCCAGAGGAGCTTTCTGTCCTTTGTTCGGTCCTACTTTGATCTCTGCAAATGCGTCTGGATTATAATCCGGATGGAATTTCTGAAGAAGAGCGTCTTTTTCATCTGCTGTCAGACGTCTTGGCTCTGTTGCCATACGCTGTGCTCTTGTAGCCTCTACCTTTTTGATGGATTCCATCATATTTTCTGGATATGGTGCATACATGTTTTACGCCCTCCCTATTTCTCAATTTCTCTGTTGTTGTAAAGTTCCTGCATGTCTGTGATTGGTTTCTGCATGATCTGCTCGATCAGATCATCATATTTACCTTCGTGGATTTCTTCTACACGTTTCTCCAGATGTTCGCTCTTAGGCGCGATATATTTACCTGTGAGACGTCTTGCCAGAAGACCTACCATCGGATGGGAAATACCGGCCGGACATCTTACAGAACAGCATCCGCAGCTTACGCAGTCGAAGGATTCCTCTGCACATTTTTCAAGTTCGCCTCTCTGTGCATATGCGATGTACTGCATTACATTTAAGTCCTGAGTACATGCTTTTGTACAGGCATTACATCCGATACAGCTGTAGATTTCCGGATAGAGTTCCATCATTACCTGCTGATTCGGTTTCAGGTCTTCGATGTTGTAGAGTCTCTTATCTGTAGGGAAGAACGGGATGCTTGCTACATACATTCCTTCCTGTACCTGTGTCTGACAGGCAAGACATGTTTTCAGCTCGTTTTCACCTTTGATTCTGTAGATTGTTGCGCAGGCTCCGCAGAATCCGTGTCTGCAGCCGCATCCTCTCTTTAATGTATAACCGGCATATTCCATGGCAGTCATAATTGTAAGTTCTGCAGGTACACTGTATTTCTTACCGAAAAAATATACGTTTACCTTATTTTCCATGTTGAAGGTCCTTTCTTTATTGTTAATTGTCTGTATGCTTTTTAGATCTGGGATTGGAAGGGGACGCCAGGGGAATTGGGTCTCGCCCACGGCCCCGTCGTAACGCGCTGCCGAACTAATCGCCAACTACGACTAAGCCGCTCGGGAGAGCCCTCGCGCCTAAGTCTGCGTAGGCGCTGGATTTCGTCATCGCTAAAACCACTCCTTAAAAGGGCACTTAGGTCGAGACCCAATTCCCCTGGCTGTGTACTGGTCAAGCGATAATTTTTCGACGCAATCAGGCTTCACCGACATTAACGACAGTACCATATTTTATATAGAGTGGAAAATCAGGAGAGCCTCACCGCGCCCTCGCCCCAGCCAGCTTCTGCCCGAAAATCAACACACCTCCATTACTGTCTCGTAAATCGATTACAGTAAAACCAGCGCCTCGTCCCACCGTCTTGAAGGCTCAGCATTTCGGAAATTTATATTCCTAAGCAGGCTTTTTGGGAGCGGGTTTAGGTGAGGTGAAATCCACTGTTTACGGAGACTTGGCGCGAAGGCTCTCCTGAGCGTCTTAGTCGTAGTTAACAGTTAGTTCACCGAGCCGTTGCTCCTTTGCCTGCGTGGAATATAAATTTTTGAAATGCGTCCCTTATCAACCAATCTTCTTTAATATTCTGCCGGCAGTTCGTCGATTTCATCGCATCTGAATACCGGGCCGTCTTTGCAGACGTATTTGGAACCGATATTGCAACGGCCGCATTTACCGATACCGCATTTCATACGAAGCTCCAGAGTTGTGTAAACCTGTTCTCTGGAGAAGCCCAGTTCTTCCAGTCCTGCAAGAACGAACTTGATCATGATCGGCGGTCCGCAGACAAGTGCTGTTTTGTTTGTATCGAATCCAATCTCTTTCAGATAAGAAGGAACGAATCCAACGTGTCCGTCCCAGCCTTCCTGTTCACGGTCGATTGTCAGATAAACATTAACTCCCTCTGCTTTCATCCAGACTTCCTGGATTTCTTTTAACTGTACCAGGTCATCTGCGGAACGGGAACCATAGAGGATATCTACTGTTCCGTAATCTGCACGGTTATCCAGTACATAGTTGATAACAGAACGAAGAGGTGCAAGTCCGATACCACCTGCGATAAACAGAAGGTTTTTACCTTTTAATTTATCTTCTACAGGGAAATGATTTCCGTATGGTCCACGGACTGTGATCTCATCTCCAACCTGAAGGCTGTGGAGATAATCGGTCAGTGCACCGCACTTCTTGATACTGAATTCCTGATATTCTTTATTTGTAGGTGAAGAAGTAATGGAAAACATACCTTCACTTACACCTGGTGCGCAGACCATTGCACACTGGCCAGGCATATGTTCAAAAAGTTTTCCTCCTTCAGGAGCATTTACACGGAATGTTTTAACATCCGGTGTCTCCTGACGGATATCTGTGATCACGCCAACCTTGGGGATCAGCGTATCCAGTGTATAATTTTTATGACAGGTACATTCACTCATTCTTTTCACCTCCCTGTTTTTCAAAGGCCTTGATGACTTTTACGATATTTAAAGATTCCGGACATTTCTCCACGCAGCGGCCGCAGCCAACACAGGAGAACATGCCGTCATTATTTAACGGATAATAAACAAGCTTATGCATAAATCTCTGACGGAATCTCTGCATCTGGCTGGTACGGTTGTTTCCGTGAGCCATCATGGTAAAATCAGAGTACATGCAGGAATCCCAGCAGCGGTAACGGTGAACACCGTGCCCTGTGTCGTAGTCCTTAATGTCATAGCACTGACAGGTCGGACATACGAAGGTACAGGTTCCGCAGGCAAGACAAGGCTTGTACAGTTTCTCCCATACAGGAGAATTGAAACGGTCCATGTATTCTTCCTGCGCCCATCCTTCCAGTGAAAGATGTGTATATGGAAGAAGCTCGATAATACCACGGATTGCCTTCTTCTCCTCTTCTACCTTTGTCTCATCAGCATCTGCCAAAAGCTCCTTCACAGCTTCTGTCAGAGCATTTCCCTTTTCTGTGAGAGGCTTCCAGAAAAGCTCTCCCTCGATGATCCAGGCTGCAACATCTGCTTCCGGATCTGCAGCATCAATGCCAAATACTTTACAGAAGCAGCTTTCCTCCGGTTCATGACAGGCAAGCGCTACAATAGTTCCATGTTCTCTTCTTGCCTGGTAAAAAGTATCCACCGGATCCCCAAGGAACACCTTGTCGAGAACTTTCACGCCCTGTACATCACAGGCTCTCATTCCGAATACAACAAAATTCTGGTCTTTCAGTGCCTGAGGCTCAATGCTGATATTTTTTCCGTCTTTTTTACAGGTATAGAGATTTTCACTCTGCGGAAAGAAAGCATCCTTCGGTGATTTCACGGTTTTCAGTGTTTCAAGGGAAACTTCTGCATCCTCGCTCCATGCCTTGAAGTTCACCTGTTCACTTACCTTTACCGGTAAATATAATTCCTGGTCTGCGGCAATTTTCCGGAATAATGCCGGCAGATTTTCTACTGCGATCTTATACATACATTATCCCCTTTCTGCCACGATCCCTGGCTCTACATCATCAAAGGTAAAGCTGGT
>ERZ827496.3717-NODE-3717-length-12772-cov-2.932767_pt1 | contig 12772 bp, 8 predicted proteins | sample MGYA00519769_ERZ827496 | MGnify/ENA primary metagenome ERZ827496 (study PRJEB31778, sample SAMEA3449327) | human gut metagenome | biome: human gut; feature: human-associated habitat; material: faeces | place: United Kingdom | collected 2010/2012 ...
TTATCATTTTCCAATACAGATACTCCCTTAATCTCTACGTTATTCGCCGCCAAAACATTGAATGAGCTGCTCAACATTGAACAAATTATCATTCCTGTCAATAATTTTTTAACACTCTTTTTCATCAAATTACACATCTTTCTTATGGTACATATATTGATATTTCATTTTCCAATGCATTAGTTGATACGTTTGGATAAAGTTCTTGAACTAAAGATAGTGGTATATATATTCTGCCATTCATTTCAATGGCATGCTCCTTTCCATTCCACAATGCTGAATTTATATATATTTTATCACCTTTAATAGAAACTTTAAGATTTTTGTTTTCACCATAAGCACAAGCAGTGGCTTTTTCTGCATTCCACTCTGCAGTCTGCTCATTTACAATGTTCCATCCTTCAGCTGCTGCTGTATCTGTTAATGCTCCGGATCTTCCTTTCTGTGCTGCAGATCCCATAACACCCTGAATGTGAATGATGTTATACTCATCAAGATTCTGTGCCTTTAACCAGTCACATGCAGTCTGTCCTTCTTTATCCATATCAGATACGATTGATGCTGCATACAGGCTTTCATCTGCATCGATAACACGGTCAAAAAGAATTACCTGTGTTCCTGCATCCTGTGCATCCTTTAATACGGAATCCCATCCGGATGTGTCTGCTGCGGAAAGAAGTAAGTAATCCACACCATCCTGAATGAATTTCTGTGCTGCTGTAATCTGTTCATCGTTCTTTAAGCTGTATGCAAATGATGCATCGTAACCGTTTTCCTTTGTAAACATGTTCTTCATGTCTTTATCGTTTGCGGTACGATATCCGGACTCGTTTGGATCATTGTTAATGATTCCGACCTTAATCAGATCTCCGCTCGAACCACTGCCGGCTGCTGATGTATCTCCGGCTCCGTCCTTTGTATCGGTGGCCCCGCAGGCTGCCAGTCCAAGTACCATCATTGTTGCTGTCAACATTGCTAAGATTCTTTTTTTCATACCCTTTTACCTCCCAATATGGAATCTTTTGTTTGTTTGTGCATTTACTATACCATTCGTATTTTTCTGTTTCAATCCGATTTATGCCTGTTTTAAACGGTTTGTAATATGTTTACAATACATATTTTATATGATATCATCTAAAAAGAATACAAATTTATTTTTATGTGGAAAGATCTTTGATTTGAGGTGGAAAATCTTTTGATTTATGGTATTTTCTGTAATTTCTGATGAGATTTTGTCTGAAATCTTATTGGTGAAAACGATAAATTTCTCTGGAAAAGTGGATTGTTTTTGAAAAAGGTAGAATTTTCTTTGATAAAAAAAATAATTACACGCCTGTTTCCACCAAAGAAAGGAAAAATTTTATGGCAATCAAATATAAATGGCTGGCAGGACGTCTGCGCGAACAATTACCGGATTATACAGCCAATGGAATTCACCGGCTTCCAACCGAAGCTGCCATCAGCCAGCGCTATAAAGTGAGCCGCCAGACCGTGCGGCAGGCACTGTCCGTTCTGGAACAGGAGGGATTAATCGAAAAAAGGCAGGGAAGCGGGTCCTATATCACGGGACGCAGCCGCGGAGAAGACCGGATCGACCTTCTGCTCTCCAGTGACTCTGCTTATTTGTATCCGATGCTTTTGCATGACATCAAAAAAACACTTGCGGCACAGGGCTTTTCCACGACTGTACACATCACGGAAAACACCTTTTCCACAGAACATACTCTTTTACAGAAGATTCTCCACCAGCCGCCGCGCGCCCTGCTTGTGGAAGGTGTAAAAACTGCGCGCACGAACCCGAATCTGGATCTGTACCGTAAACTGCAGAAAAAGAAATGCCCTGTTCTCTTTTTACAGGAATCCTATCCGGAACTGACCAATTGCCCATGCGTCACCATGGATGACTTTGGCGGTGGCATTTTGCTCACCCGGCATCTGCTCGCCACCGGCCATACCCGCATCGGTGCGATCTTTCCTGCGGATATGCGTTCCGGACTTTTGCGCTGCCAGGGGATGCTGCATGCCCTGCGGGACACAGGTGCACTTCCGGAAGATTCCCTGATATGCTGGTATTTTTCCGATGATCCGGACTATGGCATACAAAAAGCGATGCAGAAACTCATTTCTTCCTGCACCGCTATTGTCTGTTATAATGATACCATTGCCTATGCACTTTGCCGTGCTGTCTCAGACCTGCCACAGCCACCGGAGATTACGGTTGCCTCCTTTGACCACAGCTACCTATGCCACTTTGGACACACAGAGTTTCTCTCCCTGACCCCGGCCGAAGCGCCTGGCAGCCGCGCCGCCGGGGTTCTCCTCCACCAGCTGCAGGGGATTTTAGTCTCTTCCACAGAAATTCCCTGGAAGCTTTAAATACCGCTGCGGTATTCACGCGGACTGCACCCCTGCGTCTTTTTAAATACAAAACTGAAATAATGAGGATCTTTGTACCCCACCTGTGCGGCAATTTCCGATGTCGGAAGTTCCGTACTTTTCAGTAGCTTTTTTGCCTTTTCCATACGTTTTTCCGAAATATATTCGGTAAATGTCTTCTGCATATTCTGACTGAAGACAGAACTTAAATAATTAGCACCCACCTGTACCTCGCACGCAACGGTACCCAGCGATAAATTCTCACTCGTGTAATGCTCATCAATATAAGCAAGTGCTTTTTTTAACGTTTTACTGCTCAGATTGGTGTTCTGTTCATCACGCAGATCGATTGCCGTCTGTAAAATACTCAGGAAATATTCAAATACCTCGTCCTGCTGCACATGCACATTGGTTCCGTATTTGCCGATATGCGCCAGAAATTCTTCTTTTGTCACACCGTTTCGCTCCATAAACGCAATCGCCGTAAACCGGATATTAAGCACAACATAGTCACGGAATATCACGGAATGTATTACCTCGGATATGCTCTGCAGATAAGACTCTACAAAGTTGTATACTTCTTTGCTGCTTCCTTTTGCCAGAAATTCCGAGATAATTTCCGGTGACATTTTTGTCGCATCTACTTCCGCAATCCGCGTGTCATCCTGCGCCGGCAGATAACTTTTTAATGTCTCTTCCGAAAGTACATGCATTTGCGGATACAAAAAACGATATGCACCATAATGATTTACACGATCATAACACTCTTTCAGCATCGACAGCCGTTCCACAGGCGTTCCCACAACAACATACCAGTCTGCATTGGCGTTTTGTGACTCGCAGTTCATCTGGATCTGTGCAATCGCCCGCTGTGTATAATCTTCCATTTCCTCCGCATCGCATTTGACTAAAACCCCATAACAGTTGACGTTCCAGCGAAACAGGATATATTGCGGAAAACGCAAAAAATACTGCAGAATTTCTTCCTGCAGGTGCACAAAAGTATTCATCTCCCGCTCGGAACCATTCTCTTTTTCCTGCTGCACGTACAAAAACAGCAGATTGTAACACGATGCTGACAGATCCAGCGACCATTTGGCAGCTTCATCATAAATTTCTGTTACACAAAGCTCGCCTTCTAACACCTGCTCAAAGAAATGCCTTATGGAAAACTGCTCATATTCGTGCATTTCGTTTGCCAGTTTGCTCTGAAAATCTTCCTGCTCCTGCTCTGCCTCGATTTTTTCTTTTAATTCCTGCAGCACCTTGCGCAGACTCATTCTCGTAACCGGTTTCAGGATATACTGATCCACGCCAATGGAAATTGCTTCTCTCGCATATTCAAAATCATCATAACCGCTGATAATGAGTATCTTTGTCTTCGGGAATTCCTCCCGCACAATCCGGCTGAGTGACAGCCCGTCCATAAACGGCATCTTAATATCGGTAATCAGTACATCCGGACGTGTCTTTCGAATCAGCGGCAGTGCAACTTCACCGTCTGCTGCCTCCCCGACAAACCGATACCCATACTGTTCCCAGGGAATCCGGTCCCGCAGCCCCTCACGGATAACGGTCTCATCTTCCACCAAAAATACTTTTAACATTTGTTTTATCCCCTTTAATACACTCTGTCTCCCAAAACAGAAAGCACATTTTTTTGTGTATACACTTTTTCTTCTACATAATTAATTTTGTCTACCGACTCACCGTCTTCCAGCCGGTTGATAATTTCCTGTATGTATGTTCCCTGCAACGGATTACATTCAATATCCACATTGATCACGCCGGACTTTACTTTTTCAAGTGCACTCCTCGTTCCGTCAAAAGAAATCAGCGTAATATCGCCTCCCGTCCCGGTCGTCTTTCCGGCCGCACGAATTGCCTCGATTGCACCAAACGTCATATCATCATTCTGCGATACAACCACATCAATATCTTTATATTTCTGCAGATATTTTTCCATCACTTCTCTGCCTTTTGCCGTGGTAAAATCAGCATCATCGGAATCCAGAATTTCCCAGTTCGGATGCGTCTTTGCAATCTCTGCAAACCCTTTTGTGCGCCCTAACGTTGCAGATGCATTGGAAGTCCCTCGCAGTACCACGATATGTACCGTTTCCTTTTGATCAAATTTCTTCCCCTTCAGGTCTTCCTCCAGCCAGCGCGCGGCATTTCTTCCTTCTTCCGTAAAATCGGAACCGACCCACGCCGTATACAGCGATGGATCACAGCTGACATTCCGATCCATGACAATCACCGGAATATCAGCCTCTTTTGCTTCCTGCAGCACGGTTTCCCAGCCATCCTCCACAATGGGTGAAAAGACAATATAATCCACACGCTGCGAAATATAACTGCGAATTGCTTTAATCTGGTTTTCCTGTTTTTGCCTGGCATTGTTAAACAGTAAAAAATAACCGTTTTCTTTGCACAGTGCCTGTTGGATGGATGCCGAATTTGCGGTACGCCACATAGACTCGCTGCCAAGCTGTGACACCCCTACCACAATTTGATTCTGACTGGGAATCTCCTGCTCTGCCGTACTTTGAATATCTATCGTTTTTCCACAACCTGCCAGAAAAAGCACCAGCATCAAACACCCGATGACCGGTATCCATCTGCCTTTCTTTTTCATGTTATCGCCTCCCCTGTTACGTTGTGCACCGCCGGAATCACGATCGTCACCTGCGTCCCTTCCCCCGGTCTGGATGCAATCTTTACCCCATATTCCGCGCCAAAATACATGTGCAGGCGTTCATTGACGTTTGCGAGTTCAAAGCCACGATCCGTCTGTTTGCATGGCTTTTCAATCTCTTTTTGCAAATCCTGCAGATCGGCTTCCTCCATCCCCACGCCGTCATCTGTCACCGTCAGTATCAGCAGATCCTGTTTCTTTTCTCCACGGATACAGATCTGTCCTTTGGAGCGCTTGCATTTGATCCCATGATACAGTGCATTTTCTACGATTGGCTGCAATGTCATTTTAGGAATCTGATAGCCATAGAGTTCCGGATCTATTAAAATATGATATTCCATAATATCATGATAACGGGTCTCCTGAATCTGCAAATAACTCCTGACATGCTGTTCCTCCATGCGGATACTGATAAATTCCTGACCATGACTGAGTACAAGCCTGAAAAAATCAGACAGGGTAACAACCATTTCCGTTGCCTGTTCTGTCTCGTTACACTCAATCAGCCATACAATCGTATCCAGTGTGTTGTATAGAAAATGGGGATTAATCTGCTCCTGCAGCAGACGTAAATCTGCCTTCCGCATTTTCTGTTCATCCTCACGCACCTTATTCACCAGAATCTGTATATTTTCCGCCATATCGTTAAATCCGTGTGCAAGCACCGCCACTTCATCGTGCGATTTTACGTGTGTCCGCACAGCAAAATTTCCCTCCGAAATCTCTCCGGTCGCATTGTAAAGCTGTCTCAGCGGGCGTAATATTCCGGACGTAACAAAAAAACCTGCGCCTCCGACAACAATCCCCAGTGCCGCAAGAACTACAGCAAACACAATAACAAATGTGTGGATCTGCTGGTTTAAGGTGTTTGTCACAGCCTCCATGTAATTTGTCTGATAATAAATATAGTACTGAATGTCCTCCTGAATCAGTTCTGTCAGGATATAGATATTGTCATCCAGCTGCCGGATATTCTCATCGTAGCGATCACCCTTTTTGACATTTTCTGCAATATCATCCACACGGTTTTTAAGTGTATCTACATTGCGCAGCAGACTATCCAGCCACATACGGCTTTCATAATCACTCGTCACATCTCGCAAACCGGTACAGCTCTTCTTCAGGTTCCGGATAAGCACATACGGGTCTTTAAGCGTCTCATCATTTGCAATATTGTCCATTGAAACATATCCCACAACGACTTTGTAAAGACTTTCATCCATCTGTTCTTTGAATTGAATATTGTAGGTGTTTGCAATGGTAAGATGATCCACAATCTCATGATATGTCTGGTTGTAATTAGCTATGGAAATTAACAGATATACTGCAATCAGCAGAAATGGCAGCATTGATGCAGACAGCAATAACAGCAGCTTGCTCCGAATGGAAAACGCTATCTTCTTCGTTCTTCTTTTCTTTTTCATACCCTACCTTTATTTTGATATACCTCTCCCTGTCTCCTTGTTGATTATATACCCAATTATGCAAAAGGTCAAAACCCGTCTGCCTGGCTATTGACTTTTGTTTTTGCCCGGGATTATAATCGTGTTTGCCAGTAAACAGGATAAAAAGAAGGTTTTATAACTATGAAAATAAAGCAGAAAAATACAATTGATATGACCCACGGAACACTGTGGAATAAATTACTGATTTTTGCTCTGCCTCTGGCTGCCAGTAGCATCTTACAGCAATTATTTAATTCTGTGGATACCGCAGTGGTCGGCCGTTTTGCAAGCAGCCGTGCATTGGCGGCCGTGGGAAGCAACAGTTCGCTCATCGCACTGATGATTAATCTGTTCATCGGGATTTCGCTCGGTTCCAACGTAATTATTTCCCGCTACATCGGACAGAAAGCCGAAGAACATGTAAAAGGGGCAATTCACACCGCCATCGTTGTCGCTTTATGCAGTGGCATTTTCGTGCTTGTACTGGGGCAGTTCATTGCCAGACCGGTACTGACACTGATGGGAACGCCAAAAGATGTTCTCGATCTGGCAGTTTTATATCTACGGATCTATTTTCTCGGCATGCCATTTATCATGCTTTATGATTTCAGTTCCTCAATCCTGCGCAGCATCGGTGACAGCCGCCGCCCGCTGTATGCCCTGATTGCCGCCGGAATCATCAATACCGGACTGAACCTGATTCTTGTCATTGTATTTCATCTGGGAGTATCCGGTGTCGCAATTGCCACCGTTGTTTCTAATATTGTAAGTTCCGGTATTCTGTTTTATATTTTACTGCATGAACAGGAACCAATCCGTGTCAAACTCTCCGGCTTGTCCATTGACTGGGGCGAACTGAAAAAAATTCTGATCATTGGTGTTCCTGCCGGCCTGCAGGGCATGGTCTTTTCCCTTGCCAACGTCTGCATCCAGAGCATGATTAACAGTTTTGGATCAAACGCTATCGCAGGATCTGCAGCTGCACTGAATTTTGAATTTTTTGCGTATTTTATGGTAAACGCATTTGCCCAGACTACCGTAACTTTTACGAGCCAGAATTACGGTGCCGGAGATTTTCAGCGGTGCAAAAAAGTATACCGTCTCTGCATGATTTTTTCCGTGATATTCTGTGGTCTGTTATCCGGTATTTTTGTACTTGGCCGGGACTTTTTCCTTCGCCTGTACACGACCGATCCGAATGTCCTGACTTTTGCCGTACAGCGCCTTCTGATCGTCACCACACTGGAACTTCTGACCTCCACTTACGAGATCAGCGGCGGTGCCATGCGTGGCTTTGGCCATTCCCTGACACCGGCTCTGATCACCGTGGTCGGCTCCTGCGTGCTGCGCCTTATCTGGATCAACACCGTCTGCCGTGCCGTACATGAATTCTGGGTTGTTATGATTATCTATCCGATTTCCTGGGTACTGACCGGTACGGTTATGATCACGGCGTATCTGCTTCTGCGGCGGAAACTAATGCGTTAAGCATCGGATCTGGCAAATGCATTCTTCATCTGTCCACACAGTTCAAACAGAACTTTATCGAGTGTATCGGCGGCTTCTTTTTTTACCATATCTGCCACCGCATTGTTTGCTTCTGTCTTAAGTGCCATGCGCTTTCCTGCGTCGGTTTCTTTTTCCAGCAGCTTATCATAATGATTGATAATCTCATGTCCTTTAGACAGCACTTTCTCCTGATACCGCTCGACATGGAACACCGATTTCTTATAAGAGGCATCTGCCATCGCACCAATCATCCGGCTTACCCAGTAAAAATTATCCGTAGAAACTTCTGCTGTCGTATTTGCCACATATTCCGGAGTTTTCTCCACCTGTGCATAAAACGGCACCATGGCATTAAAGGCATTGGAACCATACGCAACCCATTCCAGTACATTGGCATCCTCTCCATGCTCCGGGCGGATATGTACCAGACCAACAAAATCATTGCGGTTGATACCGATGGAACGATACATGCCGCGCTGCCCCGGATCTCCATACGCTCCATATGGATCGTAAGGTGTTCCCTGATAATGCGAAGAAAGCACATATTTCACATCTTCCACCGTAATCTTGCGCTCCGGTACCAGTGTCCATGGCAGATCATCGGACTCCGGTGTAAAATCCGCATCCGGTCCATCCCAGTTGTATGTGTGTGGATTCAGGCAGCGCAGCATATACCACGCACGCGGTGTATTGTACACATGATCTGCATCGTCATGGCTGCCAAAAGCTTCGCGCGGATTCAGAGTGCCATCCATGGAAAGATTCAGGTGATGATCCGAAATAAACTCCCGCATATCTGCGGAACACATATGATTTTCCTGCATGGTAAATGCATCATCCAGATCAAATGCATCAATTCCAAGCTGATTTGGCATAACCACATACGCATCATCCGGCACACGGCGTGCAATCCAGTGATGTCCGCCAATGGTCTCCATCCACCAGATTTCATTCTGATCGGAAAAGGCAATTCCATTCATTTCATAAGTTCCATAGGTTTCCAGAAGTTCTCCCAGCCGCTGAACACCCTCTCTTGCATTGTGGATATAAGGAAGTACTAACGATACAATATCTTCCTCTCCAATCCCGTTTTCCACCAGTGGATCTGCACCGAGTACACGTGGATTGGATGTGATTGTCTCGGTTGCCGTCATTCCAGTCCGTGCTTCATTGACTCCGCATGCACCCCAGATTCCTTTCCCTTCCACTGCATTTGGCATAGCCGTATAGCGAAGCGGATTTTCTGGAAGCGGAATCTCTACAGAAGAAAGTACCGCTTTGTATACACGTGGCTGCTCCTTTGGCTGCACCACAATCATTTTCTTTGGCGTAAAGTGATCATTTCCACCCGCATCATCATTCCTTGCAATCATGGTTGAACCATCATAGGTTGCATTTTTTCCTACTAATATCGTTGTACAAGGCATATTTTTTGTCTCCTTTTCTTTCTATTTGCCATTACATTTTTATTTCCGGTTGCCAGACGGACAGTTCTTCTTCATTTTCATAATAAATATGATAATCTTCTCTCATGGAAGCTCCCTGATAAAATATCCTGCTTCTTTCATGGCTTTTGCGAACTTCTCCACCGGCATCTCTGCCTTTGTTGCTGCAATCTCAAGAGACAGTGTTCCGTCCTGCACCAATGAAAAAAGCATATCATTACGGCCCTTTTCCATCATTTCATTGTCTCTCATAAGTAACGTCATGTATTCCACCTTCCATTCCTCATGTTTTTTTGCCTTCAGAACAGCATTTTCAAGCTTATTCACGAATTGGCTATTGCCTGTCTGTCCTGTCGTAAGCCAGTTTAAAAAGTCCTTCATTTCATCCGATACATCATCTGCATGCCCACCGGCACACAAGAATATTTTCGTTGACTCATCTCCCAATACAAGTTCTGGTATCTCTTTACATTGATTTTCAAATGTGTACTTGTGTAACCCCTCCTGAAATTGATCAAATGGACAAATAAAGATCACATAGCTCTTTTTCAGTTCTTTATAATCCGCACCCCTTTCAAGTAAATTTAAATCTATCATTCCCTGATAATATCTCGTACGCTTCGGAAGATTATCTTTTTTGCTCGTCTGCATTTCACAATCATACACAATCCCGGAATCATCCTCGCTGTACACATCAAATCGTATGCCCTTTCCATCAGCCGTCATTTCTATTGGTTTCTGTTGATCAAGTCGGGTGAAAGCACCTACTTTCTTTCCAAGAATAAGTTCTAACAACTCGTGACAGAGTTCCGGGTTCGTTGTCATTACTTTACAGAACATAAAATCATCTGTAAACGTTAAGTCATCATACTTTTTTGCATTTGCCATATCATTCTTCTCCTTCTTCCTTTTGTGAATAGAGAAGACACTGGGAGCATCGATATTGTTATGAAAGTCTTTTTTATAGTATAACATACACTATTAATTAAGCAATCATTCATCCGCAGAAACAGGCCATTTTCCCAAATGCCATCCCATATTTAATTGTTAAAACTCGTGGTATTGTAAGCACCTGAACTTCTTGTGCTTTAAACGATTTGTCCAGCCTGTTTTTGACTGAATTTGATTGGTGTGAGTTTTGTAAATATAGAATAACGTATCTATCTGTTCTCGTCAACTCATATTTACAATTGTAAATTTTCCACTTTCGGAAGTGGCTGGAAAACAGGTGCAGTTACAACACCTATTTTCCAAATTTTTATCTTTATTTCAAATAGAAGACGCGGTTTTCTTTTCTAGGAATAACATCCGGATAATCCCCGTCCACATAGCCGAGCGCACAGTGTCCGATTCCCTCATATTCATCCTCAATCCCAAGGGATGCAAGCAGTTCCCTGCCCCAGCTGCTTTCAAATTCCTCTTTCGCGCGGTGAATCCAGCAGCTGCCGATTCCCAGATCATGGGCTGCAAGCATCAGGTTTCCCATCACAAGACTTCCATCATAAACATGTGTCGGCCAGTCTTTTTTTCCTAAAACGATGAGCATTGCCGGTGCGCCGTAAAACGGATCACCCTCACTTCCCATGATTTCTGCATTTTTCTTTGCGATTTCATCGCGCTTCTCTTTGTCCGTCACCTGAATGATGATGACATTCTGTGCACCCCTGCCGTTTGCCGCATAGGTTCCCGCTTCAATGATTTGGTCTAAAATTTCCTGTGGGATGGCATCCGGTTTGAATTTTCGGATGCTTCTTCTGGTTTTCATTTCTTCTAATACGTTGCTCATTTTGGTTTCCTCCTGTCAGTCTTCTTTTGTTAATTGCTCAATCACACACGTATGTGTTTTTGTCTCTCTGTTGTAGTTGATTCCGGCAAGGAGCAGATTTCCCCGATACTCCTTTAAGGCATCTGTATAGTGCCGGTCTTTGATCTGCGCAATGGCTCCCTGTGCGGATTTTTCCCATTTCAGTTCAATCACAACCGCCGGTTTGTCTGCATGCATTTTTCTTGGAATAAAACACAGATCCGCGAACCCTTTTCCTGTCGGAAATTCCCTTATGATCGTGTAGTATTCCCGTGCAAAATAAAACGCCAGATTGATCGTACATGCCAGCGAATTTTCATTGTTGTACTGCAAAATGGAAATCTCACGATGCGCTTTATCAATGCCTGCTGCCACTGCCTCTTCGTCCTGCATCCATAACGCTTCCAGCAGATTTTTCGACGCTTCGACAGAATCAATCACCTCATGCCAGTCCATGGTACTGATTGCATTTACATATTCCTGTGACACTTCTTTGTTTGGAATCGACACCGTTTTGTCCATCCAGTGATAACTCAGATAACCCAGATGAACCAGAAGTGTCAGAACATCATCCCGGTTCTGGAATGTTGTCATATCATTGGAAAATGTCCCTGTATTGATTTCCACACGATCCCCGGCAAGCATCCGCACAATGGCATCTTTTAACCCGTCAAAATTCATCTGGATATAAATTTTTAATGCCTCATATGTTTCGGTCTGATTCCAGTAATTATCATACAGACCGCTTAACATTGCATCGACCACTGATTTCGGGCTGTACATGGAATAGATTTTGGGGTTTTCTCCGTCCATTGCGACAAGTTCATAGCCATCATACCACGCCTGCGCTTCTTCAAAATTGCGCTTGTATGTTGCGCACAATGCGTGCACTTCCTCTTCGGTAAAACCGAAAAACTCCGCCATCTCGCGTGGATTGGTCATGGAATATTCCGTAAACATGTTGAGTGCCGAATGCGAACCGTATTTTTTTATCGGTAAAATTCCGGTCATGTAGGCAAGTGCCACATATTCCTGATCTTTCATCCATACCCGCAGGAAATCCAGATATTTTTTTTGCGCCTCTTTATCCTGCTTGTACTCGCGGAACAGACAGTCCCATTCGTCGATCAGTATGATAAACGGGCACTTCGTATGTGCATATACGTCTTTCATCGCAAACACCAGACTGTCTTCTCCATCCATGACATAATCAGGATATCCTCTTTTCAGATCTGCAATCATGCGTTTTTGAAAAACCGCAAGCATTTCATCCATACTGTGCGTCATGCTTAAAAATTCCTGCATATTCACTTTCAGCACATCATATTGATTCCGGTATTTCTGATAAGTCTCTGCCTTTGCAATCTGCAGAGTATCAAACAACCGCGCCGTATCGACGCTCTGATCGTAATATGCTGCCAGCATATCCGTCGCCATAGATTTTCCAAATCGCCGCGGACGGCTGACACAAATATATTTCTGCCGTGTGTCAACA
>ERZ827496.3718-NODE-3718-length-12763-cov-5.976786_pt1 | contig 12763 bp, 10 predicted proteins | sample MGYA00519769_ERZ827496 | MGnify/ENA primary metagenome ERZ827496 (study PRJEB31778, sample SAMEA3449327) | human gut metagenome | biome: human gut; feature: human-associated habitat; material: faeces | place: United Kingdom | collected 2010/2012 ...
TTTGCTCTTCACTTTCTACTGAGCAAGGACCTGCCATTATTCCTACAAAATTTTCACCGACTTTACTTCCATTTACATCGACAATAGTGTCTGCTGGGTGGAATAATCTATTAGCTTTTTTGTATGGTTCGCTTACATTCATAACTTTTTCTATATATGAGAAAGCTAATATTTCATCTGGATCTACTAATGTAGTATCGCCTATAACTCCTATAACACACATTTGTTTCCCATGAGATATAGATACTCTTAATCCTCTTACTTTTAAGAAGTTTAATATCTCATTTAATTGGTCTTGTGTATATCCTATTTTTAATACAACTATCATAACTTTATCCTCCACAATAAATTTTATATTTTTAATGGCATATTTATCTCTTTATTTTAAATGATTATTTATATATATGTGTATTGTAAGGAGACGGCGTTATGCATTTGCAGGAATCAGGGGAAATGTACCTCGAAACCATATATCGGCTGAGCCAGTCGCTGCCGGTCGTGCGTTCGATCGACGTGAGCGAATACATCGGCTACTCAAAGCCCTCGGTCAGCCGGGCGATCGGCATTTTGAAGAAGCAGGAATACATCTCGGTGGACAAGGTCGGCGCGATCACGCTCACGGACAAGGGCCGCGAACGCGCGCAGTACATCATTGAGCGGCACATGTGTCTCACGAAGATGTTCACCCGGCTCGGCGTGAACGCGGAGACCGCCGCCGAGGACGCCTGCAAGGCAGAGCACATCCTCAGCGAGCAGACGCTGGAAAAGATCCGCGAAAGCGCCCTGCGCAATGATGCCGCCCATCCGCAGGCAAAGTGATATGATTCCAAGAGACACCGGAACGCCGAAAGACGTTCCGGTGTCTTTTTTTGTATGAAATTTTCGGTTTGTGTTGCATATCTGTTACGGATTTGGTACAATAAATCTGTGCGGAAAAGGAACGTTGGAAGAACGGAAAAGGTGCGGGACGGCGCAAAGCCGCCCTAGGGTAAAGGAGAGCGTTGCGGCATGGATGCTATTGCCCATACTCAGGTCAGTGCGGTCTGTCTGGTCACGCTGGCGGTCTTGCTGCGGGCGCAGCAGAAAATGCGGGATAAAAGTCTGCCCGGGCGGCTGTTCACGGCGCTGCTGTGGTCTGCCGGGGCGCTGACGATCGTAGATCATGGCAGTGCGCTGGCGCAGCTGGGCGCGTGGCAGGATCTGGGCATCCCCCTGACCTACCGGCTGAACGCCGGGGGCAGCATTTTGTTTTACCTGCTGGCGGCGTGTTGCTGCTTGCTGGTGTTTTTGTATGTGGAGGCAGAGCTGGGGCGTACATGGATGGAGGACGGCCGCAGGCTGGCGCTCAGCGCCGCACCGGTGGCGTTGCTTTTGCTGGCGCTGCTGACAGCGCGGGACGAAAACGGCTTCTGCTATCTGGATGCAGAGGGGCTGCGGGGCAGCACCCTGTTCTGGGGGGCGAAGCTGGTGGGGCTTGCCTATCTGGCGGCGGCCTTTCTCCGCTGCAGCTGGACGCTGAGCAACTGGAAGCAGGAAACACCCAAAGAGGAACTGAAGACCCTGCTGCTGCTCGCGCTTGCGCCGGCGGCAGGCTTTTTGCTGCAAGGCTGGCTGCCCGGGCGCGGGCTGCTGTGCTGCGGCATTACGCTGGGGCTGGTGTGCGTGTATGTGCTGGTGTTGCAGACCAAGTTCACGGTGGACACCCTGACCGGCGTCAGCAACCGCATCGTGGCGCTGCGGTATCTGGAAAGCGAACTGCCCTACTACCGCCGTCACCCCAACCGCTCGCTGCACTTCCTCATGATGGACATGGATCACTTCAAGCACATCAACGATGAATACGGCCACCTGGAGGGGGACGCTGCGCTGGTGCTGCTGGCGGGCATTTTGAAAAAGGTGTGCGCCAACTATAACGGCGTGCTGGCGCGCTACGGCGGCGATGAATTTTGCATCGCCTGCGGCTGCAACAGCGTGGAGGTGCGCACCCTGATCGCCTCCATCCAGCGGGAGCTGGACGCCGCCAACGCCGCCTCCGGCAAGCCCTACCAGATCGAGATCAGCATCGGCTGCGCCCGCCTTGAGCCGGACATCGCCACCGTGCACGACCTGATCGATAAGGCCGATCAGGAAATGTACCACCTCAAGACCCGCAAGCGCGGAATTTCCTAAAATAAAGAAAGCACCTGCAACCCTTCCCGTCTGTGCATTGGCACCCGAAGGCGTTCGCGGGTGCTTTTTCTTTGACCTGTTGAGAGCCAAGAAGCAACCCCGCAGTGCGGATGTTTCCGCAGGAAACAGGCACTGCAAATGCCGTTTTCCTCTACGACCCCTCCTGTGAAAAAGCAATTTCGAAACGCCCGCAGGCGTTTCGAAACTGCAAATCAAAATAATTCTTCCGCTGAAAATGGCTAGAGCGTAGCGGAAGCCATTCAAAATCATCCCGCCCGCGCTTTCTAAACGTTTTTTACCCTTCTGCCCTTGCATCCCGGGGTGGAACGCGGTATTCTTATAGAATAGACCGGAACCGCGACAGCACAGGGGAGGGAGACCACATGGACGCACAGGAGATCCGCGCATTGCTGGGCAAAAGCATCTTTGAGCGGGCACAGAAGTACCGCAAGCGCATCCTGCAAAGCAGCTGCACCACCAACGAGGACGGGGTGCGGCACCTGACAGCGCTGGTGCAGGGCAGCGGGCCGGACTGCTATTATACGCAGGTCTGGCTGCGGGAAAACGGCAGCTTTGTCAGCGCCTCCTGCGACTGCCCCTATAATCAAAACGGCGACGGCACCTACTGTAAGCACATTGGCGCGCTGCTGCTGCAGGACGCGGAAAAAAATCCGCCTGCTCCGGAAAAAAAGCCGGAGAGCATCCCCGGGGTGCAGCGGGGCGTGGCAGGCTTGAGCACCGAACCCCGCAAGGACAGTTACAGCGCCGGGCTGGATATGCTGTTCGGCCGCAAGTGGCGGGGCGAGGAGCCGGAGACCGACTATGAGGCCCAGCTGCTGTTGAAGCGCTACCAGCGGGAGGATGCGCAGCCCCAGCCCCAGAACGCTGCCCAGCGCACCGGCTTTGCTCTGCTGGAACCGGAGCTTACGCCGCACAATGGCCGTATCTGGCTGCGACTGCGGGTCTCGGATGGCATCGGCGGGCGGCAGTATCTGGTAAAAAGCATCCCGCAGTTTCTGGATGCGATCGAGCGGGGCGAAAGCGTCAGCTACGGGAAGTCGCTGGCCTTTGTGCACCGGTGGGACGCTTTTGCCCCGGATGCGCAGCAATTGCTGCGGCTGCTGCGCCGTCAGGTGAGCGCCCGGCAGGCGTTTGAAGCCGAGGGCACGGTGCGCTCCGGCTGGGAGAAAGGCCCGGCGGGTGGTCTGCCGCTGACCGGCGAAGGGCTGGATGCTCTTGTGGAGCTTTACGCCGCCGAGGGCGTTGTGGGCGGCTATACCCTTAAAGAGGGCTTGCCGGTCATCAGCCTGAAGGTGGAACGCCGCAAGGGCGGCGTGCAGCTAAGCTGCACCCCGGCACTCAGCGGGGTGCAGGGGCTGGACTATGCCTATCTGCTGGGCGAAAGTACCCTCTGGCGGATGCAGCGGGAGGAATGCCGCCGGGTGCTGCCGGTACTGGACACCTTTGGCGGGCGCAGTTTGTTCTTTACCAGCGCAGACGCCGCCGCTTTTTGCAGCTATGTGCTGCCGGAACTGGGCAACCGGGTCAACATCGTGGACCCCGACCGGCTGCTGCTGAACCAGATCCCGCTGGAACCGGTGGTGCAGTTTTATCTGGACGCCGATCGGGGGCTTACCGTCACGGCGTACCCGGTCTTTCTGTACGGAGAGGACAGGGTAGCCCCCGGCGAGCCGGTGCCGCCCGACCTTTTGCGGGATGCCCGCACCGAGAACCGGGCAAAGCGGCTGCTGGAAACCTATCTGGAACCCGAGACCGGCAAGCCGGGGCATTACAGCATTTCCGGGGAGGAGGCGCTTTTCCAGCTGCTGGAGGAGGGCATTCCCGCCTTGCTGGCTATGGGCGAGGTGTACCAGACCGATGCTTTCCGCAACCTGCAAGCGGCCCCGCCTAAGATCTCGGTGGGGGTATCGGTGCACGGCAGCGTGCTGGACTTGGAAGTGGACACCGGCGCCTTCCCGGTGGAGGAACTGCGGGAACTTTTGCAGTCCCTGCACCAGAAAAAGCGCTACCACCGCCTGCGGGACGGCAGTCTGCTGCGGCTGGACGACAGTCTGGAAGGGCTGGACGAACTGAACGACACACTGGAACTTTCCGGCGCAAAGCTGAAGGACGGCCACGCCGCTCTGCCGCTCTACCGCGCCCCCACGCTGGACTGGGCGCTTTCGGGGCAGAACGGTCTGCGGTTCGACCGGGACGATGCTTTCCGGCGCATCAGCCGCAGCTTCCACGCCGTGCGGGACAGCGAGTATACCCCGCCGCTCTCGCTGCAAAAGACCCTGCGCAAATACCAGCGGGACGGCTACCGCTGGCTGCGCACACTGGATGGCTACGGCATGGGCGGTATTCTGGCGGACGATATGGGTCTGGGCAAGACCGTGCAGGTGCTCAGCTACCTGCTGGCCATGAAGGAGGGCGGGCAGCAGATGCCCAGCCTTATCGTCTGCCCGGCGTCGCTGGTGCTGAACTGGCAGGAGGAATGCCAGAAGTTCACCCCGCAGCTGCAAAGTGTTGCCATGGACGGCGATGCCGCCCACCGCGCCGCGCTGGTCGATGGGTGGGCACAGGCGGATATCGTCATCACCAGCTACGATCTGCTGCGCCGGGACGAAAAACTGTATGCCGGGCAAAGCTTTTACGCCTGCATTCTGGACGAAGCGCAGGCCATCAAAAACCACACCACCCAGAAATACAAGGCGGTGTGCCGGGTGAACAGCCGGGTGCGCTTTGCCCTGACCGGCACCCCGGTGGAGAACCGCCTGGGCGAACTGTGGAGCATCTTCTCCTTTTTGATGCCCGGGTATCTACCCCCCTACAAGACCTTCTGCGCCCGGTTCGAAAAGCCCATCGTGCAGGACGAGGATGCCAACGCCGTGCGGCGGCTGAACCAGTTCACCGGGCCCTTCATCCTGCGGCGCATGAAGTCCGAGGTGCTGCGGGAGCTGCCGCCTAAAACGGAGAATGTGCGCCGCGTTGAGTTGGAGACCGAGCAGCGCAAGCTGTATCTGGCAGCGGTGGTGGACGCCCGGGAAAAGCTGCGGGCGGCAAAGCCGGAGGACAAGATGACCGTGTTTGCCGTGCTGATGCGGCTGCGGGAGATCTGCTGTGACCCGCGCCTTGTGGCGGATAACTGGACGGGCAGCAGCGCCAAGCTGGAGGCCTGTCTGGAGCTTGTCACCGAGGCGGTGGCGGGCGGGCACCGCATTCTGCTGTTCAGCCAGTTCACCTCCATGCTGGAACTGCTGGCAAAGCGGCTGGACGAGGCCGAGGTGAGCCACTTCACCCTGCAAGGCTCTACCCCGAAGCCGGTGCGTGCCGAGCAGGTGCGCCGGTTCAATCAGGGCGAGGCGGACGTCTTTCTCATCTCGCTGCGGGCGGGCGGCACGGGTCTGAACCTGACCGCCGCCGATATCGTCATCCACTACGACCCGTGGTGGAACCTTGCCGCGCAGAATCAGGCCACCGATCGCGCCTACCGTATCGGTCAGCGCAACCCGGTGCAGGTGTACCGGCTGATCGCGCAGGACACCATTGAGGAAAAGATCGTGGAACTGCAACAGGCCAAGCAGTCGCTGGCCGACACCGTTACCGGCGGGGCAGACGGCGCGATTTTGTCTATGAACCCCGAACAGCTGCTGCAGCTGCTGGGAGAAGAAGCATAAAGGAGTGTATCCATCATGAAGGTTTGGGATCTGCATTGCGATACCCTGTACGAACTGCGCCGCGCCGAAAAGGCGGGCGCACCCAAAAGCTTTTTGCACAACGACCTGCATATCGACCTTGAAAAATTGCAGCAGGGGGATTATCTGCTGCAATGCTTTGCGGCCTATGTGGATCTGGCCGACCCCGCACCCGGGGCCGACCCGCTGGTAAGCGTGCTGGAGGAAATCGACATCTTCAAGCGGCTCATGGCGGCTTACCCGGAAAAAATCGCCCCGGTGTACACCGCCGCCGACCTTGAGCGCAACCGCGCCGAGGGCAAGTTCAGCGCCATGCTGACGGTGGAAGAGGGCGGCTGCTGCAAGGGCAGTCTGGGCGTGCTGCGGCGGCTGCAGGAACTGGGCGTGCGCATGATGACCCTGACATGGAACTACCCCAACGAGCTGGCAGCCCCCAACGCAAACCCCGGCGGGCCGCTGGTGGCCAATACCGAGACCGGCCTGACCGAGCGGGGCTTTGCCTTTTTGGAAGAGATGGAAAAGCTGCACATCACCGCAGACGTGAGCCACCTTTCCGATAAGGGCTTCTGGGACATCGCAAACCACAGCACCCGTCCCTTTGCGGCCAGCCACTCCAACTGCCGTGCCCTGTCGCCCCACAACCGCAACCTGACCGATGAGATGATCCGCGCACTGGCAGAAAAGGGCGGCATTGCAGGGCTGAACTACTGCGCTTCCTTTGTGGACGCAGACTCGGCACACCCCAAGCTTTGCCGCAGCACGGTGGAACGGCTGGCAAAGCACGCCGCTCACTTCAAGCAGGTGGGCGGCATTGAGGTCATCAGCCTTGGCAGCGATTTTGACGGCATTGGCGGTCAGCACGAGCTGGAAACGGCGGCAGATATGCCGCTGCTGGCCGAGGCACTGCGCCGCGAGGGCTTTACCGAGGACGAGGTAGAGGCCATCTACTGGCGCAACGCATACCGCTTCTTTAAAAACAATCTGTAATAAAACGGCTTAAAATTGCAAAAAAATGCCCGGAGATGCCCTGCTGTGTGCGGGTATCCCGGGCTGTGTATTGCCCTGCGAGGCGAGGTTTTATATGGCCTGAGGCGCGCGTCCCCTGAAAAAGAACAAACGACTTGGAAAGATAAGAGGAATTATAACAATGGGTATCACGATCTCGCCGTGGATGATGGCGTTTCTCATGCTGATGACCGGCTTTGCAGGCTTTGTGGATTCGGCAGCCGGCGGCGGCGGGCTGATCAGTCTGCCGGCCTATCTGTTTGCCGGGCTGCCGCCCCACTACACCTATGCCACTAACAAGTTCAGCGCCGCTTGCGGCACCACCTTTGCCACGGCAAGCTTTTTCAAAAGTGGTGCCATGAACGTGAAGGTGGGTGTTCTTGCAGCCATCGGCAGCTTTGCGGGCAGTGCGCTGGGCGCGCACATCGTGCTGCTGCTCAGCGATGAGATGCTGCGCACCATGATGTTCATCATCCTGCCGGTGGCGGCGGTCATCATTCTGTGGCAGCGCAACCTGCCGGACGAGAACCGGGACGACGGCACGCTGGACCTGAAAAAGATTTTACTGGCGCTGGCCATCGGTTTGGGCATCGGCCTGTACGACGGCGTCATGGGCCCGGGCACCGGCACCTTTGCTATCATTGCCTTTACCACCCTGATGGGCTTTGACCTGCGCACTGCCAACGGCAACGGCAAGGTGCTCAATCTGGCCAGCAACTACGCCAGCCTGTTCACCTACCTGATGAACGGTCTGGTGGTGTTCCACATCGGCATCCCCTGCGCCGTCAGCAACATTCTGGGCAACCTGCTGGGCTCCCATTTTGCCCTGAAAAAGGGTGCCCGCTTTATCCGCCCCATGATGCTGGTGGTGCTGGTGCTGCTGCTGGGCAAGCTGATCTCGGACGCGGTGCTGTAAGGGCAAGGCGGGACGATTTGGAATGGCCTCCGCTTGCGCTCTGGCCATAATCAGCGGAAAGAATATTTTATTTGTAGTTCCGAAACGCCTGCGGGCGTTTCGGAACTACTTTTTCACGGGTAAAAATAAAGTCGGGCAGCCCGCGGGCTGTCCGACTTGTTTTTGCGAATAGGTTTTATTCCAGCGTCAGCTCTTTATCAAAGAACGCGATGCCGAACGCGCCGGGGCCGGTGTGGGTGCCGATGACGCAGCCGATCTGGCGCACCAGCGGTGCGTCCAGATGCAGGTTGTCCTGCAGGTAGGTCAGCAGCGGCTGCAGCTCCCGGTGGTTGACGGTGTAGCCCAGCAGCGGGGTGTAGCCCGGGTGGATGCCGCCCATCTCGTCGATCTTTTTGAACAGCGCCACATACACGCCGGGCAGACCGCGTGCCTTACCGGCCAGCGCCACCTTACCCTCTATGACGGCGAGGATGGGCTTGATGCCCAGCATACCGCCCGCCACAGCTGCGGCGGCGGACAGTCTGCCGCCCTTGCGCAGGTACTTCAGATCGTCCACGGCAGCTACCAGATGCAGGTGCTGCTTGGCCTTTTCCAGATCGGCGGCGATCTGGGTGATCGTCTTGCCGGCATCCCGCAGCTGCACAGCCAGCCGCACCAGCAAGGACTGCCCCAGACAGACGTTCTCGGTGTTCACGAACACCACATTATCCACGTTGGCAAGGTCGGCAGCAAGTCTGGCGCACTGACCGGTGCCGGACAGCGCATCGGACAAAAAGATGCCCAGCACTTCGTCTCCGGCGGCAGCAGCGTCCAGATACAGCCGCTCGAACTGCTCCGGGCTGGGCTGGCTGGTGGTGGGCAGCTTGCGGCAGGCTGCCAGATGGGTATAGTATTCGCTGGGGGTCATGTCGATGCCGTCCCGCAGGACGGTGCCGTCCTCCAGCGTCACGTTCAGGGGGATCACGGTCACGCCCAGCTGCTGCGCCTCGGCGGGCAGGATGTCGCACGCGGAATCGGTGAGGATACGGATCATAATAATACCTCCGGTCTACCGGTAAAATACAGTATATACGACGCTTTCATCAAAAAGGTTGGAAATCATTATACCACCATTTAGGGCGATGTGTCAATGATTTGCATAAATTTGCCGCGACAGAACGCCCAAACCTTGCGCACCCGGCGGCAGATATGGTACTATAACCGGGAACGAACCATAGCAGGAGGAGACCGACCATGCACAAGCTGAACCCCCGCACCGCCGCACTGCTTTCGGCCTTTGGCTGGGCGGTGGGGTATCTGCTGGCGGGCAAGGTGCTGACGGTGCTGCTGCCCATGCCGTCCGGCGGCGCGGCGCGGTTTTTCCGGGTCTGCCTGCTGGCTCCGCTGGCGGAGGAAGGGGTGTTCCGGGGCGCAGTGCAGCGCCGGGCGCAGCCGCTGGGCAGGGGACAGGCTGTTCTTTTGCAGGCGATGCTGTTTGCCTTGCAGCACGGCAGCGCTGCCGCCATGGCCTATGCGCTGGTGTGCGGGCTGGGTCTGGGGTGGCTGGCCGACCGCACCGGGCATCTCTGGCCGGGGATGCTGTTGCACAGCGCAAACAACCTGCTGGTGCTGGCGATGGGATGAGAGGATGGGATACATGACCGATTTTGAACTGATGGGTCTTGCGCTGGAAGAGGCCGCCAAAGCCGCTGCCTTAGGCGAGGTGCCGGTGGGCGCGGTGGTGGCGCGGCACGGCGAGGTGGTGGCTACGGCGCACAACACCCGGGAGACCGAGAAAAACGCCTTGCACCACGCGGAGCTGCTGGCCATTGATGCCGCCTGCAAGGCGCTGGGCGGCTGGCGGCTGTGGGAGTGCGAGCTGTTTGTTACCTTAGAGCCCTGTCCTATGTGCGCGGGCGGCATCATCAACAGCCGTCTGCGCCGGGTGGTGTACGGCGCTGCCGACACCAAAGCCGGGTGCTGCGGCTCGGTGACCGACCTGTTCGCGCTGCCCTTCAACCACCATCCGGTGGTGGAAAAGGGGCTGCGGGAGGCCGAGGCGCAGCAGCTTTTGCAGGCGTTTTTTGTTTCTCTGCGGGAAAAGCGGGCGGGCAGACCCCGCTGGAAGCCCCCGGTGCCCGAAAACAGGGGAAAATAAGGAAAAATAGTGGGAACTGCGTAAAAAATTGCAGTTCCCACTTTCTTTTTGGGCTGGATTGTGGTATATTATTCAATGGAATCTTGTCGAAACCCATCGCAACTGCAGGCAGGCACGCCAAAGCACCGGACCTTTGCCGGACACATAAACGGAACGCTGCACTGTCTGGGGATGGGCACAGGGTTTTTCCGGCTGGGGCACTGCGCCCGGCCGAGAATACCGAACAGGAGGGATATACTCTTGTACGAGGACGAGTTTGAACTGACCTTTCAGGTGCCGGAGGAAGAGAGCGCACCGGAGCCCCTTGCCGCACCGGCTGCAAAGCCGGCTGCGCCGGTGGAACCGGTGGTGGATGAACCTACCCGCATCATGACGCTGGAAAAACCGGCTGCGCCTGTGGTGGACGAGCCCACCCGGGTGATCACGCTGGAAAAGCCCGCAGAGCCGCAGCCGCCTGCATCGGAGCAGCCCGCAGAGCCTGCGCCGGAGCCTGTAAAAGAGCGGCCTGCCCCTGCCGCACCCGCTGCGGCGCGCCGGGTGCTGATCTCCGGCGGCGACCGGGGCATCGGTGCTGCCGCTGCCCGCGCCTTTGCGGCAGCAGGGTATCAGGTGGCGGTGCTCTACCATCAGAACGCCGCCGCTGCCGCTGCGCTGGAACAGCAGCTGCCCGGGTGCATCGCCATCCAGTGCGATGTAGCCAGCCGCGCCAGCTGTGAGCTGGCGTTCCACGCAGTGGAGCAGGCCATGGGCAGGGTGGATGTGCTGGTGTGCAACGCCGGCATCGCGCAGCAGAAGCTGTTTACCGACATCACCCCGGAGGAGTGGCAGCGGATGCTGGACGTGAACCTGAGCGGCGCGTTCCACCTGTGCCAGCTGGCATTGCCCGGCATGATCCGCCGCAAGCAGGGCCGCATTCTGACCGTGAGCAGTATGTGGGGCCAGACCGGCGGCAGCTGCGAGGTGCACTATTCCGCCGCGAAGGCCGGGCTCATCGGCCTGACCAAGGCACTGGCCAAGGAAGAGGGCCCCAGCGGCATTACGGTGAACTGCGTAGCGCCCGGGGTCATCGAGACTGACATGATGGCGGCTTTTACCGTCGAGGACAAGGCGGCGCTGGCCGAGGAGACCCCTGTGGGGCGGCTGGGCACCCCGGAAGAAGTTGCAAAGCTGCTGGTCTTTTTGGCCGGCGAGGATGCCGGATACATCACCGGACAGGTGTTCGGGGTGAACGGCGGCCTTGTGATCTGATGCACAGGGCAATATTACACGATTTTCCCCGGAGTGGGAAGGAGAGAAAAAATGGGCATGACTTTGAAGGAACTGTTGACTAAGGGCGAGGGCACCCTCTCTGCACAGGAGGCCAAGGCGCTGGCGGCACAATGCCGCATGGATGTAGACACCCTCTACACCCTGCTGGAGGAGCGCGGCATTAAGGTCCTGGAGGAAGAGAACGAGCCGAGTCTGGACGTGGACAGCATCATTGCTGAGGTGGAGAACGCCGAGAACAACAACGATGACATGGGCCTTGCCGATGAAAACGAAGAGGATGCCGAGGAGAACCCGGCAGACCTGAAGGCTGCCATGGACGAGCTGCTGGACGACCCGGTGAAGAACTACCTCAAGCAGATCGGTCAGATCCCGCTGCTGAGCGCCGAGCAGGAGGTGGAGCTGAGCCGCCGCATCCATGCCGGTGCCGAGGCTGCACACATTTTGCAGGCAGACCGCCAGAAGTACGGCGCACCGGAGTACATCAAGAAGAACAGCGCCCGCTTCTCCTTTGAGGAGGACGAGAACAGCCGCAGCTACACCGAGGATCTGGACGAGGACGGCGAAAAGTCCGCCGAGGATGCCGAGGAAAAGGCAGACGAGGAAAAGGCCATGGAGGCCGTGGAGAACGGCCCCCTGAGCGAGGAACGCCGTCAGGAGCTGCTCAAGACCCGCCGCGACGGCCTGAACGCCCGCCGCAGCCTGAGCGAGGCGAACCTGCGTCTGGTGGTGTCCATCGCCAAGAAGCATGTCGGCCATAATCTGGCCTTCCTTGACCTCATTCAGGAGGGCAACATCGGCCTGATCAAGGCTGCCGAGAAGTTCGACTGCGACCGCGGCTTCCGCTTCTCCACCTATGCTACCTGGTGGATCCGTCAGGCCATCACCCGCGCCATCGCGGATCAGGCCCGCACCATCCGTATCCCGGTGCACATGGTGGAGACCATCAACCGGATGCGTCAGGCCACCAACCAGCTGGTGTACCAGAACGGCCACGAGCCCACCCCGGAGGAGCTGGCAAAGGCCATGGACATGAGCGTGGAGCGCGTGCGCGAGATCCAGCGCATGGCACAGGAGCCTGCCAGTCTGGAAAGCCCCGTGGGTGAGGAAGAGGATTCCTCTCTGGGTGATTTCGTCGCGGACGAAAACGCCGAAGCTCCCGGCAAGGCAGCTGACCGCGCCATGGTGGCACAGCAGATCAATCTGGCACTCAAGAGCCTGACCCCCCGCGAGGAGAAGGTCATCCGCCTGCGCTTTGGTCTGGACGATGGCCGTCCCCGCACGCTGGAAGAGGTCGGCCGCGACTTCGGCGTCACCCGTGAGCGTGTGCGCCAGATCGAGGCCAAGGCCATTCGCAAGCTGCACAGCCGCAAGTGCTTGACCCTGCTCAACGGCCTGATCGAGTAATAATATGTATTTTGGGGTAGCAGAACACCCGCGTGGGTTCTGCTATCCCTTTTTCATGTGGTATAGAGGAGAAGTTGCAATTGCCGTTTCCCTCTACGACCCTCCCGTGAAAAAAGGGTTCTGAAAAGCCCGCAGGCTTTTCAGAACCCCAAATTAAAAATCATT
>ERZ827496.3721-NODE-3721-length-12758-cov-2.573408_pt1 | contig 12758 bp, 9 predicted proteins | sample MGYA00519769_ERZ827496 | MGnify/ENA primary metagenome ERZ827496 (study PRJEB31778, sample SAMEA3449327) | human gut metagenome | biome: human gut; feature: human-associated habitat; material: faeces | place: United Kingdom | collected 2010/2012 ...
TTCTGTCAAGCATTTATGACAGAGTTATATAGACATATAGGTCCAGAAACTGACGTTCCAGCAGGAGACTTAGGTGTTGGTGCTAGAGAAGTTGGTTATATGTTTGGTCAATATAAAAGATTGGTGTAAGAACGACTATGAAGTAATCAATCAATTACGGATGAATACCGATAACAGCTACCATCGTTACGATGTTATTCTGCTTATCAACGGTATTCCGGTTGTTCAGATCGAACTGAAAACCTATGATGTCAGTCCGCGGCGAGCCATGCAGCAAATCGTGCTGAAATCGGAATACAAGAACGTAACCATTCCCATCAACATCATATTATACATAGAGTCCGTGGACAACTACGTCAAGGTGCATCTTGCCGACGACTCATCGGTGTTCTCCAAGATTCCCCTGCGTGGCATGGAGGAACAGCTTCCTCCGGGAGAGTTCGTCCGCATCCACCGCTCCTTCGTGGTGGCACGCAACCGCATCGCCCGTTTCACGCACTCGGAAGTGACGCTGTCGAAGACGGGCAAGATCTTGCCCGTGGGGAAGAAGTATGCGGAGGAAGTGATGGCGATGCTGGGCGGGAATGGGTAACGAAGCAAGCAGAGCATTACGTAACGTCTCTCCCAATCTCTTCCTATATTGTGCGGGGGAAATGCCCGCCTGCGACTTAAAGAACTTGCCGAAAACGTCAACATTCCGTTTTTCGGATTTTTATTGTTACTATTACAGACATGGAAGCGTTATTTGAAAAAAGCAATATTGAGAAACCCGATGAAGTCTGCAAGTTGGTAAATCGTAACCCAATAATAGAGATTTTCACTGTAAATCACTATCTATCAATGGCTAATTTGTTTTAGTACGTTTTTCAAATAGAACAGGACTTTGAAAGTGCTTCTTGCCATAACTCTAAAGACTTTTTGCAATGATACATGACTTAGAGTTATTCGAGGTTATGAAAAACGATGCAAGAAACGGAAACCCAATACATTAAAAACAAGGTCCGGAAAGAGATTGCGGTAACGATTTGGCAACGCAACTCCTTCCGAATTTTGTCTTTTCACGCGGTTTTAACGCTTGACTATTTTTTGTTAAATATCGTTAAACAGCAGTAATAGTGTTGTTTACACTATTTCATACTCACCCTGTTTTTTAAGGAGACCCGGTTTGGTTATCCCGATAAAATGCCGTAATATTGTATGATAAAACTGCAAAAAGCATATGAACAACAACCGATACTGCATCATCATGGCCGGAGGCGTCGGCAGCCGTTTCTGGCCGATCAGCCGCCGTTCGACACCGAAACAATTCCTCGACATCCTCGGAACCGGAAAAAGCTTCATCCGGCACACCTACGAACGGTTCGCCCGAATCATTCCGCCGGAAAATTTCCTGGTCGTGACCAACAACAGTTATAAAGAGCAGGTATTGCGGCACATTCCGGAAATCGGAGAGCGCCAGGTGCTCGGCGAACCGGTGGGACGCAACACGGCCCCGTGCATCGCCTATGCCGCCTGGAGGCTGAAAACGGTCAATCCGGATGCGACGATGATCGTGACGCCGGCAGACCACCTGATCCTCAACGAGGACGAATTCCGCCGGGCGATCGTCGAAGCGGCCGAATTCGCCGAGAACAGGCGGGCAATGATGACCATCGGCATCCGGCCGAACCGCCCGGACACCGGATACGGTTACATCCAGGTCGACAACCGCTCCGAAACGGACGGCTCGCCGATCTTCAAAGTCAAAACGTTTACCGAAAAGCCGAACCTCGAACTGGCGAGAACATTCGTCGAAAGCGGCGAATTTTTCTGGAATTCGGGCATTTTCATCTGGAAGACCGAAACGATCCTCGAAAATTTCAGCGCCTTTCTGCCCGACCTGCAACAGACGTTCGGGTCAATCGGGGCCTACTACAATACCCCGCAGGAACAGCAGCACATCGAACGCATCTACCCCGAATGCCGCAACGTTTCGATCGACTTCGGCGTGATGGAACAGGCGCACGACGTTTACGTCCGCTGCAGCGACTTCGGATGGTCGGACATCGGAACGTGGGGATCGCTGTACCAGCATTCGCCCAAAGACGAGAAAGGGAACGTGGAAAGCCGCTTCTGTATGCTGTACGACACGGAAGGATGCATCGTCAAAACGGACACGGATAAGTTGACCGTCATCGAAGGGCTGAAGGATTACATCGTGGTCGACCACAAGGACGTCCTGATGATCTGTCCCAAAGCGAACGAACAGAACATCAAAAAATTCATCGACGACACGAAATTCAAGATCGGGGACGAATTCATTTAAAAACGACCGAAACCGGCCGGTCTTTTACGGAACGGCGGCCGGAAAACGCCGAATCTCAACCGGAAACGACTTCATGGAACTTTACGACTTATATTGCAAATTCCCGCGCATCTCGACCGATAGCAGGCAGGTCGTCGCGGGAGGAATTTTCTTTGCGCTGCACGGGGAAACGTTCGACGGCAACCGCTATGCGGCGGCGGCGGTCGGAGCGGGAGCGGCGGCGGCGGTCATAGACGACCCGGCGGTAACGGACGGAATGTCCGCGGCGGAAAAGGCGAACTATTTCGTCGTACCCGATACGCTGAAAGCATTGCAGGAACTGGCCGCACGCCACCGCCGGCAACTGGGGATTCCGATCCTCGCGATTACGGGCAGCAACGGAAAAACGACGACCAAAGAACTGATCAGCCGGACGCTGAAACGGAAATACCGCGTAGCGGTCACGCAGGGAAATTTCAACAACCACATCGGAGTGCCGCTGACGCTGCTGGCGATGGACCGTTCGGCGGAATTCGGCGTCGTGGAGATGGGTGCGAGTCATTGCGGAGAGATCGCGCTGCTGTGCTCGATCGCACAACCCGATTTCGGGCTGATCACCAACATCGGGAAGGCTCATTTAGAGGGCTTCGGCGGTGAAGAGGGCGTCATGCGTGGCAAGGGCGAGCTGTTGGACTACCTGCTCCGCCACAAAGGCACCGCCTTCTACCTGCAACAGAGCGAAGCACTCTGCCGAATGGTTTCCGAACGAAACGGCTTAGAGGCCATTCCCTACTCCACCACCGACTTGAAATTGGTCGGCAACGACCGCCAGTTCCTGACCGTATCATGGCACGGACATAAAATCCGCACCCATCTGGTCGGGGAGTATAATCTGTTCAATCTGGCTGCGGCCATTGCGGTGGGCACCTATTTTGATATTCCGGAACCGGAGATCGTTGCAGCCATCGAAAGCTATCACCCCGATAACAACCGGTCGCAACGCCAAGCTACCCCACACAACACGCTGATATTGGATGCCTACAACGCCAATCCATCGAGTATGGAGGCAGCCTTACGACACTTTATTTCAGAACCGTCAATGCTGCCAAAGGCCGTCATTTTAGGAGACATGCTCGAACTGGGGAGTTACTCGGCACAAGAGCACCGCAAGATCGTCGAACTGCTGCAGGAGGCCCGCATCGAGGAGGTATTTCTGGTGGGTAGACACTTTACCGAGGCGGGAGCCGATTGCTACCCAACCTTCCCCGACACCGACGCTCTTCGAACCTATCTGACCGGGCACCCAATCGCCAATCGACTGATCCTCATCAAGGGTTCCCGCGGCATCCATTTGGAACGTTTGACGGAGCTACTGTAAGGCAGAGACAAACCCTTACCTCGGCCCTTTCAGCCACCATCCGCCCACTTTGTCGGTTCGACACAGAGCCGACGGCTTTCTACTTGCCGATTTTGTTCTCGCCGGCATGCAGCCGTTGGGATTTGCCTTTCCACACGAACGTTCCGGGCAGATCATCGGGTAGCACGACACGACCGGACAGCGCATCGCCCTCACATTGCAGATCGACCACAATATCCCCCAGCGGATGGGGCACCACGCCCTTGATCCGTTTCAAATATCCGGGATGCGGAGCTATCCGCACCTGTGCAAATCCCGGCGCCGCGGGCTCAACGCCGCAAACCGTAGCCAACAGGTCATAATTCGGACTGGAGCTCCATGCGTGACAATCGGAGCGGGTCGGTTCGGGAGTCTCGGCAAAGGTAGTCAACCCCATGTCAATCATCCGTTGCCAAGGCTCCAGCATCTGCGTATACCGATCGGCCAGCCCCACTTTTTTCAACGCCCGAATCAGATAGAATTTATAGTAGAATGTAGTCTGAGTTATAGAGGGATCTTCGACAATCCGTTCAAAAACAGCCTGCTGGTCACGCTCGGGAATCGCATCGGTCAGAATTCCCATGATGTTGGCGTGCTGGCTGAAGGTTTCGCTTCCGATATAGTCCCGGAGCAACCCACGCTCGGCATCCCAACACTTTTCATAAACCGCTCTTTTCAGATTACGGCAAATGGTCTCATACTCTTTTGCCACCTCCGTTTTACCGTACTGTTCCATAAGTTCGGCAGCACTCTGTAAAGCCGCAGCGAACTGCAACGAGGTAACGGCCGATCCCGACGAATCGCTCTCGGGCGCTACTCCGAGTGTCCACGAGGTCGCCCAGTCGACAAAATTCCAATGGGGCACCTTGCTCTGCAACAGTCCGGTCTGCGGATCGATCTTGTCGATAAACCACCACAATACGGTCTGTATTCCGGGCAAAAAGCTCTGTACGAACTGGTCGTCCTGCCTATGCATCCAATAGTCGTGTATCATGCCGATCCAATAGAGCGAGAAGGGGGGGATGTATTGGGGATATATGCTCGGATAGCGGCTGCAGGTGATCCCGTCGTATTTCCGCGAGACGTCGAACATCCGGATAGCCTTGCGCATCAACCGATCGTCCCCGGAGACATACAACGAAATCAAGGCCTGTATCCGGGTATCGCCGGCATATTGCAACTGTTCGTAGTAGGGGCAATCGAAGTAGGTTTCATGCGCACACAGCCGGGCAGTTCTCCAACCCACGTTCCAGATGTCGGTCAAGGCCGGATCATCCGACTCAAAAGAGCCACGGACCTCGAACGGATAACCGACATAGATCCCGTACAAATCCTCGATAACCAACGGCTGGTCCTTGGTCTCGATGTCGAGCTGAATGTAGCGATAGGTTTTGAACCACAACGGACGGAACAGCCGATTCGCGCCACCGTCGGCGTGGAATACATCGGAGTACCCACGGCAGATCCGACCTTCGATTTCGTTTCGGTTACCTTTCCCTTTATCGTTAAACATGGCTTCCGAGTACGTAAGCCTAACGGAAGCCCCCGCTCCTCCCGAAAGTATCAGTTCAGGATAGGCAGTCGTCAAGAATCCCTGATCGAGCAGCACGGAGCAAACCGTTCCTGCCGGAATCGTCAACGGGGCACCACCCTCGATAAATCGGGGTTTTTCGTCAATTCCCTGATACCTTCTGACACTTCCGATCCGCTGAAGGGTCTCCTCCATCATCGGAATATCGCGTGGCGTAAGCACCCAATCGACCTCTCCATAACCATAGGCCCCGTAGGTTTTACCGTTCGAAAATCCGCTTGCGGGATGCCACGACGAATCGTCGTACTCGAGCGACTCCCACCCCCATGGATAGAGCGTACCGTCCACCTCGTCATGCGACCCCACATATCCTGCCTCGGGACAGTTAAACAACGGACGGAACGAGGAGTCACGCATCACGATCCAACTGCCGTTTGTGTTGACCACCTCTTCGTCTGCGGTATTGCCCTGAACGATCAGTCCGGTACGCAGACTGATTTGTGCTCCGGGCTTACGTTCGCCCATATTCCATACCGATACGGCCAACACGTTATCCCCCTGTTTTAGTAGCGGTGCAATATCAACCGTCTCGTAATACCAGCGATTCAGATCACCGCGAGCCGGGCCCCAGCAAGCCTGTTCGCCGTTGACGAACAACCGATAACGGTTATCGGCCGAAATGTTGATGATGAACTGCTTCGGTTTTTCGGGAAGGTTGAATTTTTTCCGGAAGCGATAGACGCCATAATCGTACGGAGAGGATGCCCCGTCAGCAATCCACGAAGCGCCCCAGTTATCCGAGAGGGGTCGTTCACCGGGTTGAGCCAACGGCAGGGAGGCTTGGATTTCCGAGGATACAAGAGACAAAAAGAGCGTTACGAGCAGAGGCACGAGACGGTTCATGATCGGTAGATTTTTAGGATTAGTAGTAGTCGTTTTCCGGCACACGTCCGACGATAAACAAATGTACGCATTTCTGAAGAAACAGCCGCACATATCGGATGATTTATAACAAAAAAAGGTCCATTTGCCGATTACTTTGCTTTCAGGCAAGGATTTTGAAACGCCTACGGATGTTTTACCATTAAAATCATTTATGCCATGAAACAATTTATCTTATGTTTGAGCGGTCTGTTGCTGAGTCTTTCGGCAATGAGCCAGACGACAAATGCAACGGCTCAGGACGACTTCGAAAGCCGCCGAGCCGCAAAAGTACAGGAGCGCAACGCCCGCCATCAAAGCGAAATCCAGTATGTAGACTCTTTGGTATTGAGCCGCAACTACGAATTTACGCCCGAAAATTTCCAACAGGAACCCGCCGGGGAGATGCACAACATCTATGGCATCGTCTATACGCTTGAGATGTACAGCGACAACTACATGTCGATCGACCTTCCCTACATTGCAGGTGCCGTTCCTCCGTACCGGATGACGATCATGAACGAAATGACCAAGGACATCCAGAAATATACGGCCGTACAGGATTCCGACGGCTGGACCATATCGTTCTCTTCGAACCTCTATTCGGACAACACCTACACGTTTACCATGAAAATATACTCGATCACCCGGGAGTGTGAGCTGAACATCGCATCGGACCTCTATCCGACCGTCACCTATAACGGAACCTTCGCTCCGCTCAACTATTGATCGATACACGAAGCAGAGAAGGCCTTATGAAACGAAGTGTACGGTTCATCATCTTGCTGTCGATACTCATCCCCATGACGGGTCTTTCGCAGGATATGTCACAGACGACATCTCAGCCCACCCGCAAAGAGATGCGCCAGACACGCTATACACGACAGCTGGACTCGATGGTCAACACATTTCGCTTTCAGTTCATTCCGATCAACATGGAGTGGGCTCCCAACGGTGGAGTCGAGTACATCAACAACTACTATTATTATGTAGCACTGTACGGGGACTACCTCCAAGTCCACATCCCGATTGTTATCGGACGGGCCATCTCCTACAACGAAATAGCCAATATTCAAACGGACACCTTATCAAATTTAAGGAGTCTGCGCAGCGGTCCGGGATGGAAAGTTTCATTCGGGGCAAAAGACCGCAGCGGAGCTCCCTACACCTTCGTCTTCACTATTGATTCGCTTACGGGTCGGACGGTTCTGGATCTGGTCACAAAGACAAACATCATGCAATACAACGGATCGTTGGTCGCCAACAAGGAGCTTCCCACCTATACGGATCCCGCACCGATCAGGAATCGGAACACTCCGGAGTCCCTCTCCCCAGCCGTACCGTTCGATCCTTAAAGCGTTTCACACCGTTCCAGACGTAAGAGAGAGGAGCCTCCAAAGGGTTGGAAGCTCCTCTCTCATATTTCACACTTGTACTACTTCAACAAGCGACGAGTGGTCGTTGCCTTGATATAGTGGTGATGCGAACCGTAGCGTTCAAAGGCCGCGCGGTCAAGCGCTTCTCGATGGTCGGGATGAGCCACACTGATAATCAACCGAGCCCGCTCCTGCAACGATTTGCCATATAAATTTACGGCGCCGAATTCGGTTACAAACCAGTGTACATGCGAACGCGTAGTCACCACACCTGCCCCAAGGGTCAGTTCGGGCGCGATTTTGCTGATCCCCTTGTTGGTCACCGAAGGCATGGCCAGAATGGCCTTACCTCCTTCCGAGCGAGAGGCACCGTAGATGAAGTCGACCTGTCCGCCCACTCCGGAATAGAACTTCGTTCCGAGCGAATCGGCACAAATCTGCCCCGTCAAATCGACCTGCAACGCCGAATTGATCGCCGTAACCTTAGGGTTCTTGGCAATTATAAAAGGATCGTTCGTGTAACCCACATCCATCATGGCTACACCGGGATTGTTATCGATAAAGTCATACACTTTTTGCGAGCCCATCAAGAAGGTAGAGACCATTTTACCCTTATCGATCGCCTTGTTCTTGCCGTTGATCACACCGCTTTCCACCAGAGGCAATACCCCGTCAGCGAACATTTCCGTGTGAATTCCCAGATTCTTATGTCCGGTCAGCTGAGCCAGCACGGCATTCGGAATGGCACCGATACCCATCTGCAGACAAGCGCCATCCTCGATCAGGGCCGCACAATGTTTTCCGATGGCGGTTTCCACTTCGTTGGGCACGGAGAAATGAGCCTCTTCGAGGGGTTGATCGTCCTCAACGAAGAGATCGATATCATCGATAGGAATAAAAGCGTCACCGAATGAACGCGGTACATGTTTATTGATCACGGCAATCACCGTCTGGGCACACTCCACGGCAGCCAACGTTGCATCGACCGAAGTACCGAGCGAGACATACCCGTGCGCATCGGGAGGCGACACCTGAATCATCGCCACATTGCAGGGCAACACTCCGCTACGATACAGTTTTTGGGTTTCACTAAGGAATACAGGGATGTAGTCAGCATATCCGGACTGGGTCACCTTACGCACGTTGCTTCCCACGAAGAAGGAATCCAGTTGAAAGATTCCCTCGAATTCAGGGGCAGCATAGGGAGCCGGACCTTCTGTGTGAAGGTGATGGATATGCACATGTTCGAACTCTTTATTGCGTCCTCTTTCGCACATGGCTTGGATCAAGCACTGAGGCGCGCTTGCGACACTGCTCAGATGCACATGGTCGCCGTTTTTAATCACTTTCACTGCTTCGGCAGCGGAAATGAATTGAATTTTTTTGGTCATTCTAGTTTGTAGTTGGTCTTAATAGTTACACCTTAAAGATATGAAACGATCTACAAAATTAAGCATTAATTGACGGATAAAAAAACTTTTATATAATTTTACGACGAGTTTATCGCCTATTCATTCAGATTCATATAAATCAAGCCGATCCACGCCGATGCATCTTTTTTCCCGTTTACACTCCACCCGTACGATCATTTATGCGGGATGTCTGTTCACCCTGCTGTATGTCATCTTCAGCGACGGATTCTACCACCCCGACGAATACTATCAGATTCTCGAATTCGCACACATGCGACTCTTCGGGACACCTCCGAGCGATCTGCCTTGGGAGTACCAAACCATGATGCGCCCGGGATTCCAACCGTTGATCGCCTACGGTTTCGGGAAGCTGCTTACGAGCATCCACTTCTACGATCCTTTTATTCTACAGACTCTTCTGAGACTGCTTAGCGGTACGCTTTCGGTCGTTGCCCTTCTGGTTTTCTGCCGGGCCATACGGCCATTTTTCCAAACAGCGAGCGAAAAGAGATGGTATCTGATATTGGGGTTCTTCGTCTGGTTCATGGCCTATTTCCATGTCCGGTTCAGTTCCGAGACCCTGTCGGGCAACCTGTTGCTGCTGCTGGTGTCGATGCTGATGTTTTTCCGGCAAAAGGAGCGACGACACCCCTTCCTATGGGGATTATGGATGGGGCTGCTTGCCGGTGCAGCTTTTATCGTCCGGTTCCAAGTCGGATTCGCACTGCTCGGTTTCGGCCTATGGCTTCTGGTCTACCTGCGCAAAGTATCCCTGCTGAGCGGATTGGGTCTTGGAGTAGTTGCCATGCTGGGAGTCGGAACCGCTGCGGATCGCTGGCTCTACGGAATATGGACCTGCACCCCTCTGAATTACCTGCACGAAAACATCCTGCAAGGCCATATCGACTCGTTCGGGATCGACCCGTGGTGGTACTATCTGGCCTATATTCCGCTCGAAGGAGGCATTCTCTTCGGCATTCTGCTGTTGGCCGCCACCCTGATTTTCATCTGGAAAAACCTCAAGCATCCGCTCCCATGGATGCTGATTCCGTTTCTGATCACCCATCAGGCCATCGGCCACAAAGAGGTCCGTTTTTTGTTTCCGATTTTGGCCTTCGCCCCATACATTTTGCTTGCAGCCAGCCGATACGTTCCGATCCGCATCCTACACAGCAAAGGAGCACGCATCATCGGCTGGACGGCAGTATCGCTCAATGTCTTGATCATCGTCTTTAATCTGACAATTCGCAATACGGATATCGCCTTTTACCACCAGATGCGGGAGCTGTGCCCATCCAACAAACCGAAAGCCATCCTCAATCTCAAAAAGGACAAAACCTTTTACAGTTATTACGAGACGACCCTGTTCCCGCGAGCCGTATCGGGTCACTATTTTCTTCCTGCCGGAACGCAACGTCTTCTTTTCGACACGCTACCCGACATGGAACGGTCGGCACAAGCCTTTACCGAAGATGCTCAGATATGCATCCTTGAAGCTGCCGTTTTCTTTATTCTCTCTGAGGATCTGCAGTTAGACGAACATTTTTCGGTTCCCTTACAGAAAATCGACTGGAATCCCTATCCGCAATGGATCGTTCGCTACTTTAATTTCAACGATTGGGTTGGACTGAGTGTCCGTCGGAAGAATCTCTATCAGGTTCAGGTCGTGTTACCCGGAGAGGCAGGCCCTAAAAACAGTTAAAGAAAAGACAGCAGTGAGAGCCAAATCTCTCAGCTACCGCTTTTCTTTCAACTAACTAACCTAAAACTACTAACCTAAAACTTCGAGTGCAAAGATAAGGGGAAAATCCTGTTTGTGCAAATATTTTTTAAATATTTTTAATTTTTATTTTCTTATTTTTCTTCACACCACCGATAAATCATTCACAAACAACAATATAAAAACAGACACAACCATAAGATTTTTTCGGACTTTTTCACGTTTCCTACCAATATTTGCCTTCAGACAGACTGATTTTGCCCGCTCCGGACCCAGATTGCGAGAAATTCATCTCATAACCGGCCAACAAGTTTTTTCGGGAGTCCTTAAGAATACAAAAGACAACTTATCAACTACATACAAAAAAACGGACCGTTTCCAGAAGCTCAAAACTTCCCGAAAACTGTCCGTTTCCCCTACTAACCTAAAAACTACTTATCTAAATGAACCTAAAACTTCACCGGCAAAGGTATTTCATTTTAAATATTCTTAATAATCTTTCGATATAGTTTTTTGACTTTCCCCTATAAATATTTGACAACACATTGATAGAAAATATTTTATAACGCATCAAACATAATTGTTTTTCGAAAACACAGAGAGCGAAAATAATCACTACCTTTGTCGCGCAAAAGAGAAACCCCTCTACCGTCACCGACGACTCGCCCCGAGCCGCAAGACATGATGGAGAAAATAAATCATTCAAAAAGAGCGTCATGAGCCGAGATCGCCTGATTACCCCAAGCTACTGCTTCATTCTCGCAGCCAATTTTCTGCTGTTTTTCGGATTCTACCTGCTGATGCCGGTTTTACCCTTTTATCTGACCGAAGTCTTTTCTGCAGAAAGCTCGATGGTCGGCATCGTACTTTCGTGCTACACGGTTGCCGCTCTTTCGATCCGCCCCTTCTCGGGCTACCTGCTCGACACGTTTGCCCGTAAGCCACTCTATATTTTTGCTTACTTCATTTTCACCGCCATATTCGTCGGATATCTGCTTGCCGGATCTCTGACAATTTTCATTCTGCTCCGTGTGATTCACGGTATCGCCTTCGGCACGGTTACCGTGGCAGGCAATACCGTGGTGATCGACATCATGCCCTCCTCGCGACGGGGCGAAGGTATCGGTTACTACGGACTGGCAAACAACATCGCCATGTCGGTAGGTCCGATGGTGGGACTTTTCCTGCATGAAGCGTACAGCTTCGATACGATTTTTCTCTGTGCCCTCACCTCCTGCTCATTAGGCGTAATCATGGCGAGCTTGGTTCACGCTCCGGCCAAACCGCCGGTCAAACGAGATCCAATCTCGCTCGACCGTTTCATTCTGGTCAAGGGTATCCCTGCGGGAGCCGACCTGCTGCTGCTGTCCATTCCCTACGGCATGACGACCACCTACGTCGCCATGTATGCCCACCAGATCGGCATTACCTCCAACACCGGACTCTTTTTCACACTGATGGCGGTCGGGATGGCCATTTCCCGTATCTTTTCGGGCCGACAGGTCGACAAAGGACGAATCACCCAAGTCATCGCACTGGGCATGTACTTGGCCTGCATCTGCTTCTTCGCCCTCTCCTCCTGCGCCACGATCGCCCCACACCACCCCCAGCTCACCCGCACGGTCTTTTTCAGCGTGGCCCTGCTAATGGGAATCGGATTCGGCACGATGTTTCCGGCCTTCAACTCGCTGTTCGTCAACCTCGCACCCAACCACAAACGGGGAACTGCAACCTCTACCTACCTGACATCGTGGGATGTCGGAATCGGGTGCGGACTGCTTCTGGGCGGATACATCGCACAGATCAGCAGTTTTGACAGGGCCTACTTCGTCGGAGCCTGCCTGACGGTAGTGTCGACGCTCTACTTCAAACTGAAGGTAGCCCCACACTTCGAGCGGAACAAATTGCGTTAAGCTGAATTGCAACTTCTTCCTCTGAGGACAGCCGTAGCGTTCGATAATTCAAAATTATATCGTACTTTTGTAGCACTTTCGATTGAATAACAAAAAAAGTACGAGATATGTTTGAAAATTTAACCGACAAGCTGGAACGGTCTTTCAAGATCCTCAAGGGCGAAGGCCGCATCACCGAAATCAATGTGGCCGAGAGCTTGAAGGA
>ERZ827496.3725-NODE-3725-length-12736-cov-3.847252_pt1 | contig 12736 bp, 10 predicted proteins | sample MGYA00519769_ERZ827496 | MGnify/ENA primary metagenome ERZ827496 (study PRJEB31778, sample SAMEA3449327) | human gut metagenome | biome: human gut; feature: human-associated habitat; material: faeces | place: United Kingdom | collected 2010/2012 ...
GCGGGTGGTGTAGTAGGTGGCGTAGATCTTGGCTCCGGTGTCCTTCAGCTCCTGCGGGAATTCGGTGCCGTCGCAGTCGCGGATGGCATCCGCGCCCCAGCGTTTGAGCAGGTCGAGAGTTTCAGGAACAGCGTCCATATCAGTGGGGATCGTTACACGACCGTTTGTATTCATTTCTTGCTTTCCTCCGTCCATTGGTAAGATTGAGTTTGTCCGGCCTGCAAGGTGACCCAGCAATTCGTGTTGCAAAGATACCAGCTTCCGTCCTGTGTTGCTTTTACGGTAAGGCTGTGCTTGCCGTCTGCTGTCCGCTGATAAGAAATCAGTAGACCATTTTCTGCCCGCAAATTCTGAAATGCAACAGGTTCATTTTTCCAGCCCTGCGGGCAGGCCGGTAAAACCTCGATATGATTCTTTTCGGAACGCAACAGCATTTTTTGTACTGCGTGTGCCGCGAGGAAATCTGCTTCCAGCGTAAAGGGGCGATAGTGAAAATCACAAACGCCGCTGTTTTTGTAGTCGCCGTTCAAATGGAATCCGTTCGGACTCAGGAAATGCTCTGCGAAGCGATGCAGCTCATACAAAGCACCCTTTCCATTGTTGCGGGTAATCTGCAAAAGTGCCATCCAACCGAAGGAAAACCCTACCCACTGCCCACTACCGAGGTGTACAAGGTGATCTACCGTTGCATCTATTACACTGCGATCCTGCGGATTTTCATAGCGCAGCATACACAGCGGTTCGATTGCCATAGCGTGGGAAAAATGGCGGTGCGTTTCCTGTAAGGTTTCATCGGGCGAAAGCATCAAACCGGTTTTTGCGTCTACACTCAACGGAGCAAGTTTAGCATCCATCGTATGCCAGTGGCTGCGGGACTTGCCAAGCTGGTACTCAATCTGCACCAAGGTCTGGAACAGATAGTGCAGCAGCGCCAGATCGTAGTTGCTGTTGGGGGTCAGCCATGAGGCTGCTTCGTCATCGTGAATCTCCGGTGAGGACGAGACAGGTAAAACCAGCTTTCCGTCCGGGTCTTCTTGGAGAAGTTCTTCCAGGCAGGCTGCCGTGGCGGTAAAGTAAGGCTCCACGCGGGTACGCAGAAACGCTTTGTCCCCCGTCAGGCGGTAGTATTCATAAAACATCTGGCAGAGCCAGATTTGATTGGTCGGTGACAGAGAATACATTGGCCAGCCGCCGAGCGCACCGCCGTCAATGTCCATAACACTGGGCAGGCACTCCCCTGCTGTGCCGTAAAATGCACGGGCAAACTTTGCCGCCTGCGGGCGCAGCGACCAGAGATAGTCGAGAAATACCTTTCCCTGCTCCGGGTGGTTGGCAGTCAGATAGTGACAGTAGGTGAATTGGGTGTTGAGGTCGTTGTGGTAATCACCTTTCCACGGTGGGAGCTGATCGTCATCCGCGCACCATACCCCTTGCAGCGGCATCGGGGCATTGCCCGGCTCGGAACCCGCTGCCAAAAAGTAATTGGCGCGGTACCAGAGTTGTTCGAGTGTTTCATCCGGCAGCTGCAAACTGCTTTTGCCCCAGTATTGCTGCCACCAGCGTTTATGCTGTTGCAGCAACTTCTCGGCGCCCATATCTTCTGCTGCACATAGTTCCAGCTTCGCCAGTCGGCTTGCTTTTTCTACGTTTTCTGCCTGCACGGCGGTATAATACAGCGTTGTGCCGCATTTTTTGCAGAGCAGCGTATAGGCAGTTCTATCATCGACCTTTTGGGAAAAGCCAATCATGTCATCCTCTGTTTCGGGGATAGCATCCGGCAGGGCGAGCTGCTGCAAGCTGCCGGGAGACACGCTGTCGCCCGCTTCGGCTGCCTGCGTGCCATTCCCGAAAGAGGGGCGCTCCACCGTGAGCGTTGCATCCCGGTACGCCTCCGGCAGCATCAGTACCCCAACAGGCCGCCCCATACAGAGGAAGGCGCGCAGAATGGTTGTACCCTTTTGCGAAAAGAATGCCACCGCCGTGCCCAAATCAAGGCTTGCCTGATAGCTGCCCCGCGGCAGTCCATCCAAGAACAAGTGCCCTGCGGGGATTTTTGTGGGGGTCGGGCGGGCATAGGGCGTATCAAAGATACGGCGTGTTTCTGCCACATCGCCTTTCCGTGCAAGCTCTACCAGTTTTGCATAAGTAAATTCTTTATCGAGTTTTTCCTCCGGGCGGCGACGCAGCCACAGTCCGGCAATGTCCACGGAAATGCGCAGGTGCTCCATCGGCCCCCAAAAAAGAGAACCGAGTATGCCGTTCCCCAGTGGAATTGCTTCATCCCAGCGGGGTATTGGGCCGGTTAAATTGATGTTGCAATGTTTAGGGGGCAGCATATCGGTTCTCCTAACCTATTCGATTTTGTTTAGCCCTTAACGCCGCCGACGCTCAAGCCCTGCACGAGCTGCTTCTGGCCGACGATGAAGAGGATGACAGTGGGAATCAGTGCCAGCACGAGGGCTGCGAACAGCGCGCCCCAGTCGGTAGCGTAGCGCTGGATCTCATACAGGTTGGCAAGGCCGACAGGCAGCGTAGCCTTGGTCGGATCGGTAACCATAACGAGAGCCACCGGGTATTCGTTCCATGCTGCCATAGCGGAGATCATGCAGACCGTCACGATACCGGGTTTGCACATAGGAATGATAATGCTCGTCAAAATACGGAACGGGCCGCAGCCGTCGATCATGGCTGCCTCCTCATAATCACGCGGGATGCTGCGCAGGAAGCCGGTCAGCAGGAAGATAGCAAACGGGAACTGCATCGTTGCATACAGCACGCCCAGCGCCGTCAGGCTGTTGAGCAGGTTCAGCTTGTTCATCTGCAAGAACAGCGGGATCATAATATAAGTAGCCTGAATGAAGATGGCCGCCATGTAGATGTTCAAAATCAACTTCGCACCGGGGAACTTATACCGCACAAGGCAGTAGGAACACGGCACAACGCAGACTACAATAATGACCAGCGTTTCCAGCACGACGTAAATCGAGTTTCCGATATTGGCAGCAAGGTTAGACTTTTCATAAGCGCGGGCGTAGTTATCCCACGCGAAGCCCTGAGGCCATGCAAAGGGATCCGTCAGAAATTCAGTGCTGGTTTTGAACGAAGAAACGACGTTCCACGCCAGAGGGTACAGCATGATAATGGCAACCAAAATCAGGAACAGGCGCGTCACCCACTTGATGACCTTTGCTCTGATTTTGCTTTTTTCATTTTGTGTCATATTACTGACCTCCTTCGGAAGCATCGGTCAATTTGCGGGACAGCATGGACAGCGCCACGGAGATGGCGAGCGTAAAGACTGTGATTGCCATGGCATAGCCAAAGTTGCCGTTGACAAAGCCCTGCGTGTACATATATTGCAGCAGAACGCTGGATGCACCGTTGGGGCCGCCACCGGTCATGACCTGCGAAAGCACAAAGCTCAGGTTGATGGTGCCGGAAAGTGCCAGAACAAAGGTGATGCCGATAATATCTTTCATCAGAGGCATCGTAATACTGACGAGCTTGCGCCATGCACTGGCACCGTCCAGCGTTGCGGACTCGTAGATTTCCGGAGAAATGCCGTCCATTGCCGCGATATGCATGACCATGTAGTAACCGGCAGCCTGCCACAGCAGCGTGAACGCGATGCACCAAAGTGCAGTCTTGCTGTCGCCCAGCCAGGAACGCTGCAAGCTCTCCAGCCCGACAGCACCGAGAATCTTATTGACGATGCCCACATTCGGGTGGAACACAAAACTCCAGATAATACCTACAACGGTCAGAGAAACGATGTTCGGGAAATAAAAGATCGTGCGGTACAAGACCATTTCTTTCAGCTTGCACTGGTTCAAAACGAACGCCAGCACCAGACTACAGAAGATTGTGATAACGGGAACAACCGCCATCAGCTTTGCTGTGTTTATAAGTGCTTGAATGAAAGATTTGTCGTGGAACATATAGATATAGTTATCCAGCCCCACAAATTTGTTGTTAAGCCCCAGAGAGGTCGCATTGGTAAAAGAAAGATACAATGCCTGCAATGTCGGCCAAATCGTGAACATAAGGGTCAAAATCACGGCAGGCAGAACGCTGACGCAGATAAACAGTACGGGAAGCGGCTGCGCCTTCTTTTTGCGGTTTTTCAAACGAGTTTCCCCCTTAAAAAGAACCCTGCCAAGTTCGCATGGCGTTTACTCGGCAGGGTCGATCCTATTTCGGTCAGTGGAAATTCAGCAGTTTAGCTTACTTGGAAGCAGCGATCTCTTCGAAAGCAGCCTCGATGCCGTCACGCCACTGCTCGGCAGTCATGTCACCATTCATAACATCGCTGGCAACATTGAAAACGGAATCAGCGATAACGACCTTGCTGGTGTCGGGCATTGCATCCCAGCCGAAGACCATGAAGGTGCCTTCCTGATAGATGTCGTTCATGTTGTAGACACCATCAGAAACGATGCCCTTGACCATCTCGTTGGCCTTCTTCAGAGCGTAGATGCCGTTGGCCTTTTCAGCAAACAGCTTAACGGAATCCTCGGTGTACAGGAAGCGCAGGAACTCTTTTGCCAGTTCGGGGTTCTTGGCGTTGGCAGGAATTTCAAACTGCTCAACGGAGCTCATAACATAGCGGGTCTCGCCGTCATCCAGAACGGGTGCGCAGGTCAGACCAAACTCAAAGCCGTCAGCGCGGGGAGCATCGGCCATTTCGCCTTCCATCCAGTTGCCGTTGGGGATGAACAGAGCCTTGTTCATCATCATGTCAGTCTGGCTCTGGGTATGGTTCAGAGCAACGGTGCCATCCATCAGGTAGCCATCGGTGCCGATCTTTGCCATGTTCTGGAAGACCTTGAGGGCCTCATCAGAGCTGAGAGAGCCGGGCGTGTAGGAGGCGATTGCCTTCATGTTGTCGATGCCGGTGGCAGAAGCCAGCGCGGGCCACAGCATGCTTTCGAGGTAGCCGGGGTAGATGCCCTGATAGGTAAACAGCGCGATACCCTTTTCCTTGGCCTTGTCGCCCAGTTCAAAGAAGTCATCCCAGGTCACAGGAGTTTCCCAGCCGTTCTCTTCGAACAGGGTCTTGTTGTAAACCAGACCCATCGGGCTGGCATCAAACGGGGCAATGTAGATCTTGCCGTCGCCGTAAGGAGAGCACTTGGCGGAATCCAGCAGGCCATCGATGACCTGATCCTTCAGCGGGGTGTCATCATCAATGCCGCCCTCTTCAAAGACATCGGACAGATCCATCAGCGCATGCTCCTTGACCATAGAGGAAATCAGGCCGGTGGAGTCGTTGTCGTTCATCGAGATGAAGTCGGGAACATTGCCTGCCACGATCTGCGGGCGGATGATGTCGCCGATCTTCGGGCTGATCTGCATATTGACAGTAACGCCGGGATAAGCGGCCTCAAAGCGTTTGATGATTTCGTCCCAGTACTCGGAACCGTAGCCGCCCTCGAACACCGCGATGTTCAGTTCATTGTTCTCAAAGGTCTTCTCACCGGTAGAGGCTTCGCTGGTAGCGGCGGACGTTGCTTCGGAAGAAGCGGCCTCACTGGATGCTGCTGCGCTGGAAGATGCTGCGCTGCCGCAGCCTGCCAGACAGGTAGCTGCCATTGCAGTGGCAAGCATCATGCTGATTGCTTTTTTCATGGTTTTCCTCCTAAAAATTATTCCTTCTTTGTTTGGGATGCGGCTCATCTGTCGTTCCCTGATTGCACTCTTATTATATCGGGCAAGCCGGATTTGATAAATGTATTCCCTTTACTTAAAGATGGATTTTATTGACTTTTTCTGTCGTTGCCCTTATAATTCAGGTAATGTATGGATAGATTGTAGTCACTTTGCACAAACGGAGGCCTATATATGTCACTAAATGCACAAAAAACGCGTGAGTTTTTCCCCAATGTGTTGCGACGAATCAAACTTCGCACCCGTCTGTTTGTGACATTTTTGATTATTTCTCTTGTTCCCGTCATCACGATTGGTATTTTTTCTTACCATGCATACACCCAATCCATGAACGAAAAGGTCAAACAGGCTGCCTTACAATCTATCGAACTACTCAATAATAATATGTCTACCCAGCTTGGCATTTATAGCGACTACATAGGTTCCATCTCCGTATCTGATACTGTACAGAATGGTGTCACATCTGTCAATAATGGGCACCCCCTTACGAGTGATATTGTGAGCGGTATTGGTGAAATGATCGTCACAATTCCTTTTCAGAGCACACACCTTAAAAACATCCGCGTCGTTTCCAATGACCGCACAGTCATCTACGATTTGGGCTATGACGATATTACACCCCAGCGTTTTAATGAATTGCTGGATAATATTGAAGCCGCTTCTCCACAGGATAGTCTGCAATACATCCACACTTACCGCGCCAACGATAAAATTGTCATTGGCCGTAAAATCTATGATATGCACCACACCAGCACGCCGCTGGGGTATATCATGCTGTACATTGACGAATCCCAGCTAAGCCGCTACATATTTACCGATGTTTCCTTTGGCGAGGGATCCAACTTCCTGCTGATCGATGCTGTCGGCAATGTGGTTTCTTCTCAGAACGCGGAACTGCTGGGAGAAGATTTGGCCGATGACCCGATTTTCCAGCAGATCACGGCGCTTCGGCAGGCGGGTGAAAACAACTTTTTATGTGAGCTGAACGGCGTAGATACACTGACAATTTTCAAATACAACACAACCTATAATGTGTATCTGGCGGCCACGATTCCGCAGGCCTACATTACCAACGGCACAAGAACCATCAATATGATGCTCATCGCGCTGGCCGCAGTGCTGGTCGTTGTCAGCTTGTTCCTGACACTGCTTGTCTATCGCAGCGTTATGCACCCTATTGACAACATGGTTGCCGCCTGCAATGCGAAAAGCGATGAGGAAATCGGGCTGAAAATCAATGATCCCAGCCCCGACGAACTCGGATTTCTGGCGCGCACCATCGACAACATGGTCAACGAAATTGGTCTGCTGGCGCAGCGCTGGAGCGATGATCAGCGCAAAATGCGCGAGTTGGAATTGCAGACCCTGCAATATCAAATCAACCCGCACTTCCTGTTCAATACCCTGAACACCTTAAAGTGGATTGCCACACTCAATCACGTCACCCCGGTCAGCCACGGCATTGATGCCCTCTCTTCCCTGCTGCAAAGCACCCTTATTAAAAAGGATGAATTGATTCCGTTTGATGATGAGCTGCGCAACCTGAAGAACTACTGCGACATCCAGCAGCTGCGTTACGCAGGGCGCTTTGAGATGGAATATCAAATTGAAGATGCTGCCGGATACTGGACAGTACCGCGCTTTATTTTGCAGCCGCTTGTAGAGAACTCCATCCTGCACGGCACGGCGGATGAAGATGATTTTGTCACCATCACCGTCCGTGCCACCGTGAGCGAGAATCTGCTTACCATTCATATCTCCGATACCGGCTGCGGTTTTGACCCCAGTGCCATCAAGGAGAAAAATTCTGAGCGCTTCTCCGGCATTGGATTGAGCAACGTAGATGAGCGTATGCGTCTGCATTACGGAAATGAATACGGTCTTACGATTGAAAGTGCCCCCGGCATCGGCACACAATGCATTCTCCGTATTCCAAATGAAGCCATTCGTTGAGGTAACACAATGTATAATTTATTGCTTGTAGATGATGAGCCACTGATTAAGGTTGCTTTCCAGTCCGCCGTGGAGTGGGGCAAGAACGGATTCCTGCTGGCGGCAACAGCCAGTAATGGGCAGGAAGCGCTGCACATTGTAGAGACACAGCACATTGATGCGGTTATCACGGACTTGAAAATGCCCGGCATGGATGGGCTTGCGCTCATTCATGAATTGAAAAAGCGCAGCTTTACCGGCCCGATTCTGGTATTGAGCAACTATTCCGATTTCGATTCCGTGCGCACAGCCCTAACGGACGGCGCTTATGACTACTTCCTGAAAATCAATATGAACGGGGAAAGCATCGGTGAACATCTGAAAAAGATGGCCGATTTGCTTCGTGTCCAGCAGCAGCGCCAGACGGAGGAGGACCATCGATCCTTTGCCATTGAAGCGCAGAAAAAGGAGAATGCTCTGATTCACTGCGCTCAATGGGTAACATCCACTGCTGGGTCCTCCCCTGCTTCCAATCCGTTCTCCATGCTGCCGGAACCGCTGGTCTTTCCCGTCCGGCTGTTTACCGTCACTTTAATTCCCGCAAAAACTCATCCTATGCCCGCGCTGGATGCTGTGACCGACTTAATTACCGAGGTTTTCGATGAAATCAGCGGCAAAGTATTTCTGCACACCCATGAGAATGAAATCTGTGGGCTGATCAGCAATGAAAGCCTTGTAGCCTCCGGGCGTACTCTGGATAAGAAACTTGCCCGCTTGCAACGGCAGGTCACAACATATTTTCTGGATGCCCCGGTCATCATCTACCACGACAAGCCCATTTCACTGGCTGAACTCCGCCAGGGCTACCAGCTGTGTGAGGATTCTAAGGCGCTCGCCTTTTATGTGGGGTGCAGTGCTCCCATAAAGGCAACGGCACACACAGTTACCGCCCAACCCTTCCATGTCTCTCAGGCAGAACTGTCCAAGGCCACCGCAGCAGCAGCGCAAAATGCCGATGAATTGCAGATGCAGATTGCCGTTCATACTTTCTTCCAGAATTGTGCGGCACTCTGTATGCCGCCGCAGCGCGTCCGTGAAGCCTGCCATCTGTTGCTGGAGCGTCCCGGCGAGAATATGATTCCGCAGGAGACATTGGAGCAAACCTTTAAAGAAATAGAAAAAGCCCCCACCGCGGAGGCTCTTGAACAACTGCTCTGCTTGATTTTGCAGGAGCGCATGGGACTTAGCAAAATTGCCTTGAGCAAATTCAAAAAAGAGGTGCAGGCCGTCATCATCTATGTAAACGCGCATTATATGGACAAGCTGACGCTGGACAGCATCGCCGACTATGTAGGGCTGAACCGGGAATATCTGAGCCGCCTGTTCTCCAAAGAGACCGGTATCGGCCTGTTCCAGTACATCAACGAGGTGCGCATGAAACGCGCCGGTGAGATGATCCGCAGTAATAAGCAGGTCTATATCAAGGAAGTAGCTGCCGCCGTAGGTTTTGATGACCCCTACTTTTTCTCGCGAAAATTCAAGGATTTTTATGGGAAAACGCCGAGCGAATATGCGGAGGGATAAAGGTTAAGATGGAACTCATGGAACGATATTAGGGAAACCCTTTTGTGCCACTTTCAAAAGTAGCTTCTTGCTTTTTCTTTATAACTTCCTACCTTTTTTGTAGCGTAATATATAGATACTAATTCGGATATGGTATGATTAAGGAATAAGCGTTTTAGACATACTATCCATTCTTCTTTTACACAATATAATTTGATGAGGTAAAAATATGCTTTTTGATGGAAAAGACTTGAGCGTCTTTGATAACCCAGATTCTCGCTCTTATTTCAAAGAAATTCTGCAATCATATTATAGTCAAAATTACCGCGCAACAATTGTTTTGTTATACTCTTTTGTTATCTACGATATAGAGACTCATGATCACACAGATGATGCTGAAGAGTCTCTGAATCAAGAAAATGTAAATCCAACGCCTACCTTAGATAAATAAGAAGCCTTCAATCATTTTTATTAGTTTGTCAGATAAGCTCATTTTTGCTATTGCAACCGCATGGTTAGTTGAGTTGTCGATTTTTGCTCTATCTGTGGTCAAACATGCAATTGGTGCGTTCTAATGATAGTTTAATCCTTACTTTGTTTCCCTTGTAAGCAAAGACTCTTAAATCAAAGTTTTCTGTCATGAAACCTGTACCTGACTCCGGCATCCAATTCGAGCGGTGCTGCTCTGACGTGGGAAAATGCATCCAATGCAGACAATCAGATTTGGCAGCTTTGCGCGTCCCAGTCCAGCGGTGGCGGCAGTACGGGTGGCAGTACCACCATTACGATGCCCGTAAATGCAAACCAGAATTATTCCGGAAATAGTTCTTGGATTATCAATTATGGCTGTGCGGTTTGCTGTGGTGTGGACTTGGCATCGTGGAAGAAAAATAAGAGTTACACCATTTCTGATTTTGCGAACTACTATGATGAGACCAATGGCTACTACTGGACTGGTCCGGATAACTTCTCTTGCAGCGATGCCATTTCTCTGGCAAGCCTGAATGAGGCACAAACGATTGAGAAGATTCGCTCTTATGTCAAGAATCATATTCCGGTTGCCTGTCATGCAGTTGGCTCCGGTAGTCGTCAGCACTGGTTCGTTGCATATGAACTGACTGGTGAAAGTGGCGGCACTTGGGCAACTGCAGGCATTAAGGTCCTTGATCCGTACAATAGCAATTCTGGCTCTACGGAGGGCCGTCGGGTCACTATTCTTGAAGCTATGCAGACTAGCCATGTGACGCTGGGCGTAGATCGTATCCGTATTCCTAACTAAAGCCTAAATACAAATAGGTAGAAAACTCCCCGCTTGTAGGTGGAACACCTAACAAGCGGGGAGTTTTTGCGTAGAAATATTTAGAGAAGCGTCATTAAATCGGCGCTTTGAACGATATTTAGTGTATAAAAGAATAGTAGGGCATATTATATGCACATTTTCTATCTCTTGCAAGTGCCATCTTGACACCAAGGCATAGTACTTAATTTGTATTGATAACCATCATCGGTGTAGAGTGTCTCGCCATCGGCTCCGGTAAAAAGCTTGTTCATTGTCTCGTCAGGCAAAAAATGAGAATCTTCATCATCAAAGTGATTAAAGTTTACACAGAACCATCGGAAATCGGTAGACAAGGTATCGTTATACGACAAGAAGCATTGGATATAAAGATTGCGCCCATCGCTAAAGCAAATATCTCCAAATTGATCTGTGCCAGGGGTACCCACCCAAGGAATTCCATCTTTTGTTAAAGTGTAATGACCACTATCTCCATCTTCCTCAACATAACTTTTATAATCTAATTTTGCATAAGGAACGTCATAAATAGAATCATAGCGTGTAAGAGTATAAGTGTCGGGGGAAACCTGCGTGTCGGAAGGAGATTCGTTTGAGTCAGACGAAGATGTAGACGATGAAATTACATCAGGAGTTGCACTCGGAGAATCCGCTGTAGAGTCGCTGATAGAAATGTCCGAACGGTTGGAAATTTCTGGAGTTGATGGAGCTTCAGAAGAATTACCCTCACTGGAAGAACTGCTCGTAGTTGCAGAAGATGATTCCTGATGCTTGCCGTCAGTGAAAATTTGAATGGAGCATGAACAAAGAGAAAGAACAAATAATGTACCAGCTAACAAATAAATCTTTTTTTTCATAGCAAGCCTCCATATAGTCGTATGAGTTGAAAAAAATTAATAGAAGATACCAAGGTGCTCTTTCAAAACTATTTATGAAAAAGCGGAAAGAAACTTTAAAGAGAATTGTTGACAGCTATGACGTGACGCCAAAATAGCGTCTCAATTTTATGATTGCGGTCTTTTTACATTTGTTTATGGCCTGTCGAGACTTATTGTCTCTTGTGGCGATTTCTTGGATGCTATATTGACGGAAGTAATGGTCATAAATGACATGATACTCTTCGGTACTTAGCGCACGTTTAAGATCAAGCAGCAAGAGATTATTATATGTATCGGATTCGCTGAATGCGGTATCAAACTGCAAAGGATCATATTCCGTTTGACTTTCAATCGAAACAGTGGGAAGCTGATGATGTTTTGCCTTAGAAAGTGCGATATAATGATGATATATTGCCTTGTTGATATAGCTAATGATAGCACCGTCCGTGCTTATAGTCAACTCATTGAGTTGTAAATTTTTGGCGAACATTAGTAAGAAACATTGGAAATCCTGCAATGCATCCTCTGATTGCAGGAAGAATGCATATTTCTTGAGCAGGGGAGAAAACTTCTCCAAAAGAGCGAGTGCCTGCTCACGGTCACCATTTTGAATATCCTGAATACAAGCGTAAAGAGATGATTTCATTTTCTTCTTCCCCTCCTGAAAGGGAAAAGAGAAAAATCATCTGCAAATGTAAACCGAAATCAAAAATATTTTTGTGTTAGGTGTCGAACGATTTAAGTAAAATGGCGCGCGCCCGGTGTATACGGGTTTTAACGTTTGATTCACTCGAATTTGTGATTTGCGCGATTTCGCGGATAGAGTAACCCTTTACGCGCAGGACTAAGGTTCGGCGGTAAATTGAAGGCATATCGGAAAGAATGCTGACTGCTTTGTTTAGCTGCAGATTTGTCAATGCGATTTCTTCCGGCTCTTTAAAATTGTCAAAGCTGGTGGAGCGATTTTCGTAGTCAGTCAGAACACCTCGTCGTCGTTCCCATTTTCGAAGAAAGTCAATTGTTCGCTCACGAGTTAGGATATATAAATAGGATTGGAGAGATTTTTCGTTGTCGATTCTTAGTGAATCAATTTCCTTGAGAAGCTGGACAAAGGTCTCGTGTACTGCATCCTCCGCAAGAGATGAATCCCGAATGATTGATGATGCGGTTCGTAGCATAAACCGATAATATTTGCGATATATGTATTCGAATTTGTTTTTGCTCTCATCGCTGTCGATTGCGGCAAGATAGAAAACCAGCACGAATTTTCCTCCCGTGAAATAATCATTTTGCTTGAAGTACACTGTAATCCGTTTGCAATCGACATTTGGTTACAGAAGAAACAAAAAAATCCTCGGCTGCAGGAGCCGAGGATTCTAAGAGGTTCTTATTTTGATGTTAT
>ERZ827496.3738-NODE-3738-length-12705-cov-6.019209_pt1 | contig 12705 bp, 10 predicted proteins | sample MGYA00519769_ERZ827496 | MGnify/ENA primary metagenome ERZ827496 (study PRJEB31778, sample SAMEA3449327) | human gut metagenome | biome: human gut; feature: human-associated habitat; material: faeces | place: United Kingdom | collected 2010/2012 ...
CTTGGTTCAAGTTGGAGCGTTACCGTCCTACAATGCCGGAGATGTTGAATCAATGGAAATATATCTGCCGAGCCTTTTAGAGCAAGAGCAAATTGGCGGTTTTTTCAAGCAGCTCGACACCCTTATCACCCTTCACCAGCAGAAGTATTTTTATCATATATATACATTTAACCAAACAAAAGAACTCTAATAAACGTAAAGGAGAACGAAAATGCCAGAATTGGAGAAAATAATCGAAAAAAAGTTAATAGAGCAATTGATTTATGGAGAGTCTCAGTGGACTTACCGGGAAGATTTAAAGACGGAGGACGATCTTTGGAAAAATTTCAAGTATATTCTGGAACAGAATAATAAAGATCGCCTGAATGGAGAAGCTTTGTCGGATGCAGAGTTTGAACAGGTGAAGAATCAGTTGCAGTTTTCTTCTTTTTATAAGGCAGGTGAGTGGTTGGTTGGTGAAAATGGAAAAGTGATGGTTCATGTACAACGAGATACGGAAAGGCTGCATTTAGTTGTGATGAATCATGAACACATTGCGGGGGGAAGCAGTGTTTATGAGGTAATCAATCAGTACAGTGCATTAAAGTCAGACGATGAAGAGAGTATAGCGGAAAGGGACAGAAGATTTGATGTTACGCTAATGATTAACGGGCTTCCGATGATACATATTGAACTGAAAAATCGTCAGCATTCATATATGGATGCTTTCTGGCAGATAAAAAAGTATATCAGTGAGGGAAAATTTACTGGAATTTTTTCTGCAGTTCAGATGTTTGTGGTCAGTAATGGAGTAGATACGAAATACTTTGCAGCGGCAGGTGATACGGAACTGAATCCGAAATTTATGAGCGGCTGGGTTGATACAGAGAATAATCCTGTATCCGATTATATCGATTTTGCCAAGAGTGTCCTGCGCATTCCACAAGCGCATGAAATGATAGCCCGGTATACGGTTTTAGATGAAGATGCAAAAAGGTTGATTTTACTTCGTCCATATCAGATTCATGCAATTGAATCTATAAGGGAGGCTTCGAGGACAGGAAAATCCGGGTATGTATGGCATACAACAGGTTCCGGAAAGACGCTGACTTCTTACAAAGCAACCAGAAATTTGCTTATGGATATTCCGGCGATCGATAAAGCAATTTTTCTGATTGATCGAAAAGATCTGGACGCACAGACAACCATGGCATTTCAGGCATATGCAAATAATGATCTGGTAGATGTGGATGAGACTGATAATGTGAATGATCTGAAGAAAAAACTAAAATCCAGTGATCGGCAGGTGATCGTTACTACGATTCAGAAAATGCAGATCCTGATTAGTAAAAGACTTCAGGAAGGAACAACAGAATATAGCAAGATCAAGAATCTGAAAATTGCATTTGTAGTAGATGAGTGTCACAGAGCGGTTACACCAAAGACCAAAAGAGAACTGGAAAAATTTTTTGGAAGATCACTTTGGTATGGATTTACAGGAACACCCAGGTTTGCTGAAAATCCGTATCCACAGATGGGGGATTTAGCTCGTACTACAGAAGAATTATATGGAAAACGTCTTCATAAATATACGATTCAAAATGCGATTCATGATAATGCTGTGCTTGGATTTCAGGTAGAGCATAATGGAGCAAAAAATCTTGAGGATGAGACAAATGCCAGCGTATATGATAATGAAACTCATATGCTGAAAGTGTTGGATATTATTCTCAATAAGTCTTTTTATAAATTGGGATTTCAGAATGGAAAAGGGAAGACGTATGAAGGACTTCTTACAACAAGCTCGATTCAGCTGGCACAGAAATATTATGAGCTTTTGTGTAAAGTTAAAAGTGGTGAAACGTCGCTTGTAATTGATGAAAAAATCAAACAGGTTCTTCCGGATTTTCCGAAGTTTGCCATCACATATTCGGTAACAGAAAATGAAGAAGGATCACATGTCAATCAGGAGAAGATGCAGAAATCTTTAAATGATTATAATGAAATGTTTGGTACAAAGTATGAGCTTTCACAGATTCAGGGATATAATGGAAACCTGAATAAACGATTAGCACGAAAAGATGCAAAATTCAAGAGAAGGAATGAACAGCTGGATCTGGTAATTGTGGTAGATCGTTTGCTGACAGGTTTTGATGCGCCGTGTATGTCTACAATATTTATTGACAGACAACCGATGGGACCGCATGATTTGATTCAGGCATTTTCAAGGACAAATCGTATTTTTGACAAAAATAAAACCTATGGACAGATTGTAACTTTTCAGGCACCTAAATTATTTAAAGAAAGTGTGGATAATGCCGTAAAATTGTATTCTGCAGGGAGTACAGAGAAAGCACTGGTAGCTGAATGGGAAGAAATTGAACCGGCATTTCGGAAGGCGTTGGCAGCATTGAAAGTATCTGCCGAGACACCGGAAAAGGTCACACCAATGTCTATAAAAGAGAAAAAAGTATTTGTTAAGATGTTCCAGACCTTTGATCATTTGTTTGCGCAGCTCAAATCTTTTACGCAATATGAAGATAGTATGTTGGATGATTATGGAATTACAGAAGAAGAGTATGATAAGTATGCCGGTGTTTATAAAAATGCATTGGAAGAGATCAAACTTGCAGAAGCGGAAGACGATTCGGATAAGGAGCATCAGGAAGATGATACGGTAGATTTGGATTATGAATTGATGGCATACAGCAGCACCAAAATTGATTATGAGTATATCATCAATCTGATTCAGAATATCGTAACACCAAGCGAAGAAGCGGAAGTTATTACACCTGAAGAAAGACAGAAACAAATTGAAGAAGTAAAACAATATGTTGAAGAAATGCAGAAAGATAATCCCAAAGTAGCAGAAATTATGCTTCAGTTGATCAATGAGATAGCTCAGGATGAGAATAAGTATAAAGGGCAGTCTATTTTAAATATTGTTGAAAATATGAAACTTGATTGCATCAATAAAGTGATCTCAGATTTTTGTGTTACCTGGTATGCTTCTAAAGATGATGTGATGTATGCTGCACTGCATTATCGGAATGGTGAGATCCCGAATGAGAGTGTGATTAAAGCAACGATTGATTATCAGAGTTATAAGGATGTACATGAAAAAGCATTGCCTAAATTCAGATATTATACCCAGTGTATGGCAGAATTAAGAAAAACACTGGATGAGGAGATTAAGCCATTACTGACGATTGCAGGATAAGAAATACGAGAGAATAATTGTTTATATCAGCGTAAGTGATTTCGAGAAAGGAAAAAACTTATGCAACAGCCTGTAGAAAATGCACAATTATTTTATGAGTATTACAGACAGTGGATTGACGTATACAAAAAGGGAGCAATCAGAGAAGCAACGTTGGACAAATATTTGATGACGCAGAAATGGGTAGAAAAACTGGCACCGGAATTAAAAGTGTATGAACTTACGAGAACTGCGTATCAAAAATTGTTGAATGATTATGCGAAAAATCATGAAAAACAGACTACATTGGATTTCCATCATCAGTTGAAAGGGGCAGTACTGGATGCAGTAGACGAAGGGATGATCGAACGCGATCCAACCAGAAAGGCGATCATTAAAGGAAAATCGCCGGGAGTTAAAAAAATAAAATATTTGAATCAGTTTGAGCTTCATACATTGATTGCACATTTAGATATTAAAGAAGCAGTGAACTGGGATTGGTTTATTTTATTGGTTGCAAAAACCGGCATGCGTTTTTCTGAGGCGTTAGCGATTACTCCCGGAGATTTTGATTTTGCCAGACAGACGTTATCTGTCAGCAAAACGTGGGATTATAAAGGGAAAGGTGGGTTCTTACCAACAAAAAATAAATCTTCTGTAAGAAAAATACAAATTGACTGGCAGATTGTAGTAAAATTTTCTGAATTAACAAAGAACCTGCCAGAAGATCAACCGATTTTTGTCGGAGATAAAAAAATTTATAATTCTACGGTTAATGATGTGCTAACCAGACACTGCAAGGCATGTGGTATTTCTGAAATTTCAATTCATGGTCTGAGACATACGCATGCGTCACTTTTGCTGTTTGCGGGTGTATCCATTGCCAGTGTTGCCAGGCGCCTGGGACATGCCAGCATGACGACAACACAAAAAACATATTTGCATATCATTCAAGAACTTGAAAATAAAGATGTTGATCTGGTTATGAGAACATTATCGGGACTGTAAACACAAATTATAATTTAAAGCAAAATCACTTACGCTGATGAGGAATAACAAATGTATAAGCATTGGACGAGAGAAGATATTAAAGCATCAAGTGAACGCTTGCATAATCTTTACGTAAAAGCACCGATAGACTATCGTTTCTTTTGTGGTCATGATATCCAAAGTGAAGATGATATGGACGCATTGGATTATTATATAATCGGTGTATGGCTGATTCAGCATAGAAGATACACGGATTGGTCAGATAGAAAATCCTTTGATTTAGCAGAGGTGTTGGAATTTATGCGTATTTATGGAATTCGAATTCCACGATACATGAAACGCACCAGATTCTATCGAAAGAAAAAGGATCAGCTTTTAAAGATATTAAATGGGAGCTTTACCCATGTGCATCCCACATAATCTATGCCCATACTTCCCCCTACAACGTTTTATCTTTTTTTGTCTTTGTATTTTTCTACGAAAACTATTTTATGAAGATGCTGTCGTAGAAAAAGCAGGGTATCCGGACGCATCAGATCGGCAGTTGAAAAGAAAAAATCCGCATAAATGCATAAAAATCCTCCGAAAATTTCGGAATCCTTTTTGATGAAAGTATGGTATAGTAAAAACGTATTTCACAAAAAGGAGAGAGACTGAAAATGGAACATAACAAAAGAAGTAGCTTTTCCGGTAAACTCGGATATGTCCTGTCAGCTGCGGGAGCATCTGTCGGGCTGGGAAATATCTGGAGATTTCCGTACCTGGCAGCAAAGTACGGAGGCGGCATTTTCCTGCTGATTTATATTTTGCTGGCGTTGACCTTCGGCTATACCATGATTGTAGCGGAAACCGCGATTGGGCGCATGACGAAAAAAAGCCCGGTGGGAGCCTTTTCCTCTTTCGGCAAATCGAAATGGCTGTCTGCAGGCGGCTGGATCAACGCGATCATTCCTGTGCTGATCGTACCGTATTATTCCGTAATCGGTGGCTGGGTCATCAAATATCTGGTTGAATATGTCAAAGGAAATGGTCAGAAGCTGGCAGCAGACGGCTATTTTTCCGATTTTATTTCAAACGGAGCATCTACGGAAATCTGTTTTACGGTATTTGCGCTGTTTACGCTGGCGATCATTTATGCGGGTGTGCGTAACGGAATCGAGCGCGTGTCGAAATTCATGATGCCGATTCTGATCGTGTTGTCCGTGATTATTGCAATATATTCGGTAACGCGTCCGGGCGCACTGGAAGGCGTGAAATATTTTCTGGTACCGAATGTGAAGAATTTTTCCTGGATGACTGTGGTTGCGGCGATGGGACAGATGTTTTATTCCCTGTCGATTGCCATGGGAATTTTGATCACGTTTGGATCCTATATGAAAAAAGATGTTTCGATTGAGGATTCGACGAGAAATGTAGAAGTATTCGATACAGCCATCGCAATTATGGCGGGCCTGATGATCATCCCGGCAGTATTTGCCTTTTCCGGCGGAGATCCAGAGACTCTGCAGGCAGGACCTGCGCTGATGTTTATTACGATTCCGAAAGTGTTTGCAAGCATGGGATTTGGAACAGCAGCGGGAATTTTATTCTTCGTACTCGTGTTATTTGCAGCGATCACAAGCTCGATTGCACTGACAGAGAGTGCAGTGTCTACCTTTGAGGATGAGCTTCACTGGGGACGCAGGAAGGCAGTTGTTTTGGTTGGCGTGATCATGCTGGGTCTGGGGACTTTATCCTGTATGGGATACGGTCCGTTGTCCTGGGTAAAGCTGATTGGAATGCAGTTTCTGGATTTCTTTGATTTTCTGACAAACTCTGTTATGATGCCGATCGCAGCAATTGCGACCTGTCTGCTCGTGTCGAAAGTAGTTGGAACAAAAAGCATCGAAGAAGAAGTTATGCACGGCGAGAGCGCATTTCGGAGAAAGAAGATTTTTAACGTGATGATTCGGTATTTATGCCCGATCTTTGCGACGATCATTTTGATCAGCTCCGTGGCAAATGCATTTGGGTGGATTTCAATGTAAAAAGAAAGGTACATTTTACCGCTGCTTATGGTGGAGAAGGCTCTTTCTGGAATGAAAACGGCAGACCTCAGTGGTCTGCCGGAAAAAGAATATTTTGTTGCTTGCGGACGGTGTCCATGATTTCGAGCTCGAGGCAGGATGCCTTCAGCCAGGAATGACGGATAAGGGAAGGTATCCCATCCGTTGAGTCATTTTCCAGCGCCTGCTGCAGCTGGTCGATTAAGCGGACAAATTCAGCTGCTTCGTAGACCATGTTGTTGGAAACAGCTGGAATGTTCGGATTTTCGGTATGACCGTCTCGAAACAGGAGCGTGAGCTGCTGGGGATCCTGAATTTTATCGATCAGCAGGGTTGCGGCTTCTCCCTGAATCTGGGACGGCAGATACGAATCCGAGATTTTGGAATACCGGAGCGTTGCCTGCATATCCGGGTACTGTAAAAGAACCGTGCCCGCGCCTTCGAAGCCGTTGGATAAGAAAATGCTGCTGCTTTGAATCGAAGCCGGCATGCCAAACAGGGAGACGAGCGGATGGACACAGTAAACGCCGATGTCCATCAGGGCAGCATTGGAAAGTGCAGGATGGAAAGCGTTTTCGATGATCCCCTCTTTGAAATGGTCATAGCGGCTGGAATATTTACAGAAAGAAAAATCTACCTGTCGGATTGTTCCAAGCACAGGCAGCAGGGAACGGATCGCTGCAAAACCAGGAGAAAAGACAGAGCGCATGGCTTCGAGCAGAATGACCTGATTTTTTATGGCAGTGTCATACATCTGTTGAAATTCCGAAGCATTGGAGGCGATTGGTTTTTCACAGAGCACATGCTTGTGGTGCTGCATCATCAGGATGCTCTGGGCCGCATGGCAGAAATTGGGGCTGGCGATGTAGACTGCGTCGATCTGGTCTGAGTCAGCCAACGCCTCCAGAGAATCAAAGACAAGCGAAACGTTATTTTTTTGTGCATACTCCTGCGCCCGCGCAAGCGTTCTGGAATAGACAGCGCAGAGCTTGAAATCAGGCAGTGCAGAGGCTGCCTGGAGAAATTTATCGGTAATGGTGTTTGTGCCGATTACAGCGAAACGGATCATGTGGAAGCCCTCCTATATTATCAGGTACTATCAGTATAAGGCAGGAATGCAGGAAGCTTCAATTCTTTTTTTGACGGACATCCCGAAATAGAGCAGCTATGGAAAGGAGCGGATTATGAAAAAGTTTTTCATCGGACTGGGGATATTTTTTGTGCTTGCGGGAATTGTGTTCTGCGCAGCTGATACGAAAGATACGAGTGCGCGTGCGCAGGCGCTTTATGACGCACCGGTTGTCACCATGCAGGATCTGGAGGAATGGAAAAATCAGGACACGCAGCAGGAAGTTGTGGTGACGCAGATTCCACTGACCGGCGATCTGGTTTCCGATCCGCGAAAGTTTCTGGATGGGCAGTTTTATTATCTGAAAGTGGAAAAATGGGTCTATCAGAAAGAAGAGGATGAGGATTCTTCCGGCTGGGAAAAAGAGGATGGTGGCAGCTATACAGTCCGGGGGGATCATGTCGCAGCTGCATTGGACGATCAGACAGAGCTGACGGAGGATAATGTTCGCGGTCTGGAATGGTTTGACGAATTTTACCCGGGCGGAAAAAATGGAGACACCCGTTATCAGATCTGGGGACTGGGAGAGGATGCGCAGCTGACGGCGGTAGCGCTTGTCGGAAACGGTGAAGTGACGGTGCAGAAGCCGTCCGAGGGACACGCATATCTCTATTTTTACGGGACAGAAGATGATTTCTATCAGTATGTGGAGGATTTCGTTGAAGGCGACAGCTTCCTGCTGCTGATTGTTGGATGGTTTTTGGCGGCGATCTGTTTTGGAATCGCGTGGTTGTTAAGAGGACACAAAGTCTCCGGCAACATTTTTATTATGTGTGCAGCGTCTGTGGTTGCCCAGAAGCAGGCGTATCAGCAGTTGAACGATGTGGAAAAACTGCGGTTCTGGGGGCTGAAAATCGCGGCTATTCCGTTGGAAATCGGCGGATTTGCGGCGATTTGGATGCATTCGGACAGTACATTATGGATTACGGTCGGAACGGTGCTTCTGATTTTTGGAGTCGCGGCATGGATGGGTTCGTCTGCGTCGGACGAGAATCTGGAGGAGCTGGAAGAGAACGACTGAACGGAGGATTTATCCGATACATGAAAGAAGCGGGATCGCGTTTGCGTCCGCAAAGTGCATGACGTGAGGGCGTCTGCAAAATGTAGGAAAAGATTGAAAAATAAAATTTTTCAATCACGAGATTTGTGCCTGCGCGCACTTGACACGAACTCGGTATGCGCAAAAAGCGTGCGCAGAAATGAGAGGGAAGGATGAATTTTTTAAAAAGAAGACAGCAGCTGTTCGATCAGATGGAGGAAAATGCAGCGCTGATTTTATTTTCTGGAATTGAAACACATGTGAGCGCGGACGAATACGCGCCGTTTGAGGCGAACCGCAACTTCTTTTATCTGACGGGATTGCGCCGGGAGCGGATGATTCTGCTCATGAAAAAGACGAAACGCGATCCGAAGGAAATCCTATTTATAGAAGAGGCTGACCCGACGCAGGAGCGCTGGTATGGCAGGAAGGTGACGGTCGATGAGGCAAAAGAGATCAGTCAGATCGAAGATGTGCGTTTCCTGGAAAGCTTTGACGGGGTGTTCGATATGATGATGACCCGCGAGGATGTCAAAAGCCTGTATTTTGACTGTTATCGCCATCAGCAAGAGGATCTGCCGGATTACAATGCGGTAAAGGCGAAGGAATACGCGGCGCTGTATCCGGGACATCCGATCAGAAATCTGTTCCCGTATGTGGCGCAGATGCGGATGCAGAAGGATGCAGACGAGGTCGCACAGCTCAAAACGGCGATCGGAATCACTGACAATGCATTGCAGTATGTGATGAAGCATCTGGAACCGGGCATGGCGGAATATCAGGCGCAGGCGGATTTTGAATATCAGATCATGTATCAGGGCGCGGATGGAACTTCGTTCCCGACGATTGCCGGAAGCGGTGCAAACGGTACAATGCTGCACTACGAAACCAACCGGGATATCTGCGAGGACGGCACGCTGCTGTTGATGGATCTGGGCGCAAAATATCAGGGCTACTGTGCGGACATCACGAGGACCTATCCGGTAAACGGGCATTTTACGCAGCAGCAGAGGGCGGTTTATGAGGTCGTTTTGGAAGCAAACCGGACGATCGCAAAAACGGCAAAGCCCGGCATGACGCTTCGAGAGTTGAATGACGTCTGCAAAAAGGTGCTGGCGGAGGGATGTATCCGTCTCGGTCTGATTGAAAACGAAGAGGAGATCGGCACTTACTACATGCACAGCGTATCCCATCATCTTGGAATCGACGTGCACGATGTCAACACGCTGGAGAACGATAAGCTGCTTCCCGGAATGGTCATCAGCGACGAACCGGGGCTGTACATCGATGAATGGGAAATCGGCATCCGAATCGAGGACGACCTTCTGATTACGGAGGACGGATGCGAAGTCCTTTCGGAGCAGATTATCCGCGACCCGGATGAAATCGAAGGGTTCATGCAGAATCGTTGATGCGCGCTCGGCGCAAGGGTAGGTGGTTGCCGAAGCAACCGCGCCTCGGCGCGAGAATGTGCCAAGGCACATTCTTTATTATCGTATAGGAAACTTCGTTTCCTATACGATAATAAACGCTCCGCGCGGATCGCACTGCAGCGGAATGGAAGAATGTCGCTTGCGCGACCCGCCGCAGGCGGAGAATCCTGCTTTGCAGGATTCTTTTTATATATTCATAGAAAAAACATCCTGCGTCATATATTGGAAAAGAAAAAACGACTGTGACAGCCGGGTACCGGAACGTGCGGCGAAAGGCTGTCTGAAACGGAAATCAGGATGGAACGATTCAATGACGCGGTGCGGACAGTCTGCGACCTTTTGTGGAATTTTCCAATGCTGGTGCTGCTTGCCGGGACACATTTGTATTTTACAATTCGACTGGGCTTTATTCAAAGGAAGCTGCCGGATGGACTGCGCCGAAGCCTGTCCTCTGCCGGATCAGGAGGGCTGTCACCCTATGAAGCACTGTCAACCGCCCTGGCGGCGACAATCGGAACCGGAAATATCATCGGAATTTCGAGTGCAATTGCGATCGGAGGACCCGGGGCGGTTTTCTGGTGCTGGATCAGCGGCTTTTTCGGGATGGCGACCTGCTATGCGGAAAGCGTGCTGTCCGCAGCGTGCCGGAAAAAGCGGGCAGACGGAAGCTTTTATGGCGGACCGATGTATGTAATGGAGCAGCTGTTGCACAATCGGCTGCTGGCGGTTCTTTTTTCCGTCTTTACCGTGCTGGCGGCGCTGTGCGTCGGAAGCGGTGTGCAGGCGCATTCCTTGACAGCGGTAATTTCTCGCAGGCTTCCGGTGTCTGTACACTGGATCGGCATCGCAGCGGCGCTTTTGGCGGGCAGCATCCTGATCGGAGGAGCGAAAAAAACGGCGAAGGTTTGTACCTGCCTGGTTCCGGTGATGAGCGTGCTGTACCTGGGTAGCTGTCTGTTTTTGCTGGTAAAAAATGCAGCATGGATTCCGGCGGCGCTTCAGGCGATTTTTGTGTCTGCTTTTTCGAAAAAAGCGGTGATCGGAGGCATTGCAGGGACTGCAGTGAAAATGGCGGTTCGCACCGGAATGGCGAAGGGACTTTTTACAAACGAGGCTGGAATGGGCTCGATGCCGATGACGGCGGCAGCGGCGGAAGGGCTATCTCCGCGGGATCAGGGGCTGGTTTCGATGACGGGAGTGTTCTGGGATACGCTGGTGATGTGCGCGGTGACGGCGCTTGCAATTTTGAGCGATATGGTAAAAAATGCCGCTCCTTACAGGGCGGCTGCTGTAGATGAATATTGTTTTGTTGCATTTTCGAACCTGCCGGTTGCGGGGGAGGATCTTTTGTCGCTCTGCCTGGTGCTGTTTGCATTTGCGACGATTATCGGCTGGAGCTTTTATGGGGAATGTGCGGCGCGGTATTTGTGGGGCGAGAGAGGTGTAACGGTATTTCAGGTGATTTACATGGTGTTTGTATATCTCGGATCCGTCTGCTCGCTGGAGCTGGTCTGGAACCTATCGGACCTATGCAATGCCTGCATGGCGGTTCCAAACCTTTGGTGTCTGTGGAAATTGAAAGAGCTGATTGTGGAAAAGACCCGGAACTGATCAGAGGTTCGGGTTCTTTTTATGGATTTTGGTGCTGGTAAAGCCGGAGCCTTTGACCTCGTTTGCATCACTGATGATCAAAAAGGCATGGGGGTCGATTTCCATGACAATCTGATTCAGGGAAGCCATTTCGCGGCGGGAAACGACGGTCATCAGGACGGGCTGATCGGTCTGCAGATAGCCGGTCGTCGCATTTAAAAGGGTGCAGCCGCGGTCAAGACGGGTAAAAATTGCCTGCCGGATTTCTTCATAATGACTGCTGACGATGTCGGCGCGCGCCTGATGGGTGCCGATGACTAAAACCTTGTCCAGCACAAAGGTATAGATCATGACGAGCAAAATGCCGTAAAGACTTTCTTCGATGTCGGAAAAGAACATCTGCAGAATCAGGATGGAAAAATCAAACACATAGAGCGTTGCGGAAACAGGGAGATGGAATAGTTTTTTTAAAATCAGGGGCGGGATGTCCATACCGCCGGTGGATGCGCCTGCACGGATGACAATGCCGATGCCGGCACCGATCATCATTCCGCCGAGGATCGTGCAGAGCATTGCGTCCTCCGTCAGGGAGGACAGCGCCGGGAACTGCTGCCAGAATGCGAGCAAGATCGGGTAAAAGAATGTGGACAAAAGCGTAGTTGCGGCAAACTTCCAGCCGAGCACAAAAAATCCGAGTAAAAAGGTCAGGATATTGAAGCACAGTACGAACGCTGTGATCGGCGTGTGGAACCAGTGCGCAGATGCGAGGGCCAGACCGGTCGTGCCGCCGGTGATGATGCCGGATGGCAGGATAAAGGCGACGACTGCAAGGGAATATAGGGCGTTTCCGAACAGAATCAGGAAAATCCGGAACAGATTTTTTAACGTATGGTGCAGCTTGGGTGACATGGCAGTTTCCTTCTTTCAATGTGATAATACAGTAAAGCGACAAAAAAAGCGGGATATGTGAACCCCACACATCCCGCTTCCGAAAATTCTTTTTGTATTATAGCGTTCGAATGCAAAAAAGTAAACAGATTATGACTTTGTTATGGAAAAAAGTACAATTTGTGGATATACTGATATCAGGGTCAAAAGGTCGGAAATCCGGGGCAAGTGTGCTTGCAGGAGGTTTTTCGAACTGTTGACTCTGGTATCATAAACAGAATAGAATAAAGATTGAAAAATAGTAACTGTTCCGTAGGTCTGCGCATTTACTGCGCTGACCGTAAGAAAACTTAGGATGGAAGGCAAAAATCCTATCGGCACAGCCGATTTGGAATGGATTTTTGCGCGTAACT
>ERZ827496.3745-NODE-3745-length-12694-cov-3.269009_pt1 | contig 12694 bp, 10 predicted proteins | sample MGYA00519769_ERZ827496 | MGnify/ENA primary metagenome ERZ827496 (study PRJEB31778, sample SAMEA3449327) | human gut metagenome | biome: human gut; feature: human-associated habitat; material: faeces | place: United Kingdom | collected 2010/2012 ...
CGTGCGTGCCGCATTTTTCAAGTCCCATGGCTTCGAGAATGTGCGCAACCGAATCGCCGATGGCCGGCGTCGGTGCAAGCGAAAGATCCACAATGCCGAACGGAACGCCCAGCATCTGCGATGCCTTTGCACCTACCAGCTGACCCATTCTGGTGATCTTGAATGCAGTCTTTTTAATGATGTCTGCAATCTGATCGATCGAAGCGTCCGGATACTTGGATACGGTAGAACGTACAACGCCCGGTCCGGAAACACCAACATTGATAACGCAATCCGGCTCACCGACACCATGGAACGCACCAGCCATAAACGGATTATCTTCCGGTGCATTACAGAAAATGACCAGCTTGGACGGTCCAACACACTGACGATCTGCTGTCAGCTTTGCAGATTCCAGAACAATGTCACCCATGATACGAACCGCATCCATGTTGATACCGCTTCTGGTAGAGCCTACGTTGACAGAAGAACACAGACGAGTAGTTACGTCCAGTGCTTCCGGAATGGAACGAATCAGTTCCAGATCACCCGCACTGAATCCCTTGTGAACCAGTGCGGAATAACCGCCGACAAAGTTGACACCACAGGTTTCAGCTGCACGCTGCAAAGCCTTGGCGAACTTTACCGGATTTTCCTTCGGGCATGCAGCTGCCAGCATAGCAATCGGTGTTACGGCAATTCGCTTGTTGATGATCGGGATACCGTATTCCTTTTCAATCTTTTCACCGGTTTCCACCAGCTTTTCTGCCTTTCTTGTGATCTTGTCATAGACCTTATCACAAGCCTTATTGATGTCGGGGTCAATACAGTCCAGCAGAGAAATACCCATTGTGGTAGTACGAATGTCCAGACACTCATCCTGAATCATTCGGATCGTTTCCAGAATATCTCCTGCATTAAACATAGTGCTATTCATAATATAATCTTCTCCTGCGTTTTCTTAGATACGGTGCATTGCATTGAAAATATCTTCATGCATAGCGTGAATGGACAAGCCCAGTGTTTCACCCAAGCTGTTCAGTTCGTCACTCAGCTGTGTGAAATTTGTTGTCATTGCCGTGATGTCCACCATCATGATCATGGCGAACATATCCTGCAAAACGCTCTGAGTCACTTCCAGCACATTCGCCTGATACTTTGCACAAACGCCGCTTACCTGATGCAGAATACCTACATTGTCCTTACCAATTACTGTGATTACAGCACGCATAATAAATAATCCTCCGTTGTCATTTCTATCATAGCCGAAAACGGCTTTGACTTTTTTATATTATTTCAGGCAGCCAATTTTTTCAAGAAAACAGCTTCTTCATGCGTTCCATTGCTTCCTTGGTTTTTTCTCTGTCGCCAAATGCGGTCAGACGGAACCAGCCCTCGCCGTTCTTGCCGAAGCCTTCGCCTGGTGTGCCGACAACTGCTGCTTCGTGGAGCAGGTAATCGAAAAATTCCCAGCTGTTCATACCCTTAGGGCACTTCAACCAAATATACGGAGAATTCTTCCCGCCGGTATATTCAATCCCCAGTTCTTCCATAGTCTTTGCAATAATTGCAGCATTTTCCTGATAGTATGCAATGTTCTTGCGAATCTGTTTCTGTCCTTCTTCCGTGAAAACAGCTGCTGCTGCACACTGTACCGGATAGGAAACGCCGTTGAACTTACTGCCCTGCCGTCTGCCCCAAATCTGTGCAATGCTGACATCGGTGCCGTCAGAAGCGATTACATGCAGTGCGGTCGGAATAACAGTATAGCCGCAACGCATACCAGTAAAGCCTGCTGTCTTGGAGAGAGAACACATTTCAATGGCACATTCCTTAGCACCGTCTACTTCGTAAATGCTGTGCGGAACGTCCGGATCCGTGATGAACGCTTCATACGCAGCATCAAAGATAATGATTGCTTTATTTGCCTTAGCGTAAGCAATCCATTCTTTCAGCTGTTCTCTGGTATATGCGGAACCGGTCGGGTTGTTTGGAGAGCAGAGGTAAATCAAATCTGCATGAACAGACGAATTTGGCATAGCTGCAAAACCGTTGGATTCATCAGAATCTGCATAAATTACCGTTCTGCCGTTCATTTTATTAGAATCTACATAAACCGGATATGCCGGATCCGTAATCAGTACAATATTGTCATTGCCAAAAATGTCTACAATATTGCCGCAGTCACTCTTGGCACCGTCATTGACACGAATTTCATCCAGTTCCAGAGAAACGCCAAACTTCTTGTAATATCCTGCAATTGCTTCTTTCAGGAAATCATAGCCGGAGCCGCTGTCCTCATAGCCACGGAAAGTTTCTTTTACGCCCATTTCATCAGCACCCTTTTTCATTGCTTCTACGCAAACCGGTGCAATCGGCAGTGTAACATCGCCGATGCCCATACGAATCAGCGGTGCGTCTGGATTTTCAGCCATGAACGCATTGACTTTTTTTGCAATATTGATGAATAAATAATTCTTTTCCAGCTTCAAAAAATTCTCATTGATCGTTGGCATTTGAAATACTCCTTTATGAAATTAAAATTATGATTTAGGGGGTGTTGACATTATCATTATAATGATATGTGAATTTTATGAGGTGTTTTTTCTCCGTTCTAGGCAAAAATTCGCAGGCGTGCTTTCGCATGGCAAGGATTTTTAAAGGCAAACGGGGAAAATCACCCTAAAAGACACGTGTCAACACACCCTACATTTGCTTTAGAGATTCGGATACTCCATCTTTCCTTCAAAAACATAGGTTGCAGGTCCGATCATAGTGACTGTATCATCTTCGTGATAAATAATACGCAGATCTCCACCGCGGAGATGTACCAGAATTTCTTCTTCCTTTTTGCAGAATCCATTGAGAACTGCTGCCACCACAGTGGCACAAGTGCCGGTACCGCAGGCAAAGGTTTCACCGCTTCCCCGTTCCCATACACGCATTTGCAGCGTATGGTCATCGATCACGCGGACAAATTCCGTATTCACCCGATCCGGAAACAGCTCATGATGTTCAAAAGACGGACCGATTTTCTCCAGATCCAGAGAATCCACTTCCGGCAAAAACACAACTGCATGCGGATTTCCCATAGAAACACAGGTCATTGCGTATTCCTTACCGTCCACTGTTACTGGCTGTGCAATAAACCGTTCCAGATCCGAATTGACCGGAATTTCTCTCGGAACGAGGATTGCCTTTCCCATATCCACTTTGACGCTTTCAATCTTGTTGTTGGCATCAGGATACAGTGTCAGATACTTGATGCCGGAGTTTGTTTCCAGCGAAATTTCTGTTTTGTCAGTCATACCCATGTCGTAAACATACTTGCCGATGCATCTGGTGGCATTGCCGCACATCATTGCTTCAGAGCCGTCAGCATTAAAAATCCGCATTCGGAAATCTGCAACTTCTGACGGAAGAATCAAAACCAGACCGTCAGAACCTACGCCAAACCGAACATCACTTAAAAAAACAGAAAGCTTTTCCGGATCCGTTACGGTTTCCTTGAAACAGTTGATGTAGATGTAGTCATTGCCAATGCCGTGCATTTTTGAAAAAGTCAGCATTATGAATCCTCCCTACCTTGGAAATCCCAAACTCTATGTTTTGACAGACACAAGGGCTTCCAAACAATATCACATTCTATTATACTGAAAAACCGGAAAAAAATCAAGCATATCCGGAAAAAATTTTCAAATTCTGTTTTTTTGTGCTTTCCCGTAAGAAAAGCCTTGCAAAATTCAAGGGATTATGTTATAATAAAACCTGTGTAAATTTGAGCAGATGTCTGCGGCTTTGCCGCGGAATAAATTTCTGCAATTTCAGAAATAGAAATGAGGGTCAAGATTGGATTTACAGATGATTGCCTATCTGGCAGAATTGGGAAAGCTTCATTTTACAAAAGAAGAAATGGAGCAAATGGCATCTGAAATGACAAGCATCATTGAAATTATGGATACCGTAAAGGAAATCGACATTCAGTATGATGCATATGCCGACAATAAAAATGTTTATCTGAACGACTTACGGGAAGACATCAAGGAAGACAGTTTCCCTACAGAAAAGATTCTGCAAAACGCTGTAAACGACGAAAACTGTTTCGTTGTGCCAAGGGTTGTAGAGTAATCGCGATAAGCCACACCCGTTGTGTACGTGCTTTTCGCCGGATAACAATCAGAAAAGGAGGCATTCGTCTGCGGACGAATGAGGAAAACATATGGATCTTACGCAACAAACCATTGGAAAACTGCGTCAGATGCTGGACAGCAAAGAAATTTCTGCACCGGAACTGACACAGAGCTATCTGGATCGCATTGCAAAATATGATGATACCATTCAGAGTTATATTACAGTAACAGCAGAGCGTGCTCTGGCAGATGCCGCTGCTGCACAGAAAAAAATTGATGCGGGAAATGCAGGCGTGCTTTGCGGCATTCCCATGGCAATCAAGGACAATATTTGCACAGATGGCATCAAGACCACTTGTGCTTCAAAAATGCTGGAAGATTTCATTCCGCCGTATAATGCAACTGTAATGGAAAAACTGGCTGCACAGGACATTGTCATGCTGGGAAAAGCAAGCATGGACGAATTTGCAATGGGTGGTTCCACACAGACTTCTGCTTTTGCAAAAACCCGCAATCCGTTTAACACTGAATGTGTGCCGGGTGGTTCTTCCGGCGGTTCCGCAGCAAGCGTATCTGCTTCTCTAGCTGCGGCTGCATTGGGTTCGGACACCGGCGGCTCCATTCGTCAGCCGGCAGCGTTCTGCGGCGTTACCGGACTGAAGCCGACCTACGGCAGAGTTTCCCGTTATGGTCTGGTGGCATTCGCTTCCTCTCTGGATCAGATCGGACCGATTGCCAAAAACGCACAGGACTGTGCATGGATTTTGAATGCCATTGCAGGATTTGACCCGCACGATGGTACATCTTCCAAACGCAATCCGGAAGATTATACCGCAAAACTGGGAAAAGACATCAAGGGACTGAAAATTGCAATCCCGAAGGAATTCTATGCAGAGGGCATTGACGATGAAGTTCGAAATGCAGTGATGCAGGCTGCAAGAACTTATGAAAAAATGGGAGCAGAACTGGTGGAATGCAGCATGCCCAGTCTGAAATACGCTGTTGCAGCATATTATCTGATTGCTTCCGCAGAGGCTTCTTCCAACCTGTCCCGCTACGACGGCATCAAATATGGTCACCGCAGCAAGGTCGGCGACACATTCCAAGAACTGATCTGCAACTCCAGAAGCGAAGGCTTCGGCAGCGAAGTAAAACGCCGTATTCTGCTCGGAAATTATGCTCTGTCCAGCGGTTACTATGATGCATATTACGGAAAGGCTATGGCACTCAAGCAGCGGATCTCCGCAGAATATGCACACATTTTCGAAACCTGTGATGTAATTCTGACACCGACAACCCCGTCTGTTGCCTATGGCGTACATGAAAACATTTCTGATCCGGTAAAGATGTATCAGGCGGATATTTGTACGGTAACCGTAAATATTGCTTCCCTGCCGGCAATTTCTACCCCCTGCGGCTATAATGCAGCAGGCATGCCGATCGGTATGTCCATTGTGGGCAAGCAGTTCGATGAAGCAACCATTCTACAGGTTGCAGATGCCTTTGAACAGCAGTTTGAAACCGCTGTTCCGGTATTGAAGTAAGGAGGAGCAGTTTTATCATGTCATCATATATTCCTGTTATTGGTCTGGAAATCCATGCGGAGCTCCTGACCAAATCCAAAGTTTTTTGTACCTGTAGTGCAGAATTCGGCGGAAGCCAGAACTCCCGCTGCTGTCCGGTCTGCACCGGTATGCCGGGCACACTGCCGGTCATCAACCAGACTGCTGTAGAATATGCGGTAAAGGCTGGCATGGCACTGGGCTGCGACATCAGCAAATTTTCTGTTTTTGACCGAAAGAACTACTTCTATCCGGACTTGCCGAAGGCATATCAGATTTCCCAGTTGTATTATCCGCTTTGTCTGGAAGGCAAAGTTGCTATTGACACCCCGAACGGACAGAAGTATATCCGAATCAACCATATCCACTTGGAAGAAGATGCCGGAAAACTGGTGCACGATGACTTCAACGCCGTTTCTCTGGCAGACTACAACCGTTGTGGTATCCCGCTGGTAGAAATCGTTACAGAGCCGGATATTTCTTCCGCAGAAGAAGCGAAGGCTTTCATTGAAAAGGTTATGCTCCTGTTGCAGTACGCTGGTGTCAGTGACTGTAAAATGGAAGAAGGTTCTCTCCGCTGCGATGTCAATGTTTCTATTATGCGTCCGGAGGATAAGGAACTGGGTACTCGTGCAGAGATCAAAAACATGAACTCTCTGAAATCGATTACCCGTGCCATCAATTATGAGATCAAGCGGCAGTCCAGACTGCTGGACGCCGGCAAAAAAGTTGTGCAGGAAACCCGTCGTTTCAACGAAAACAAGGGCGAAACTTCTTCCATGAGAAGCAAGGAAAACGCACATGACTATCGGTATTTCCCGGAACCGGATATTTTGCAGGTCAACTTTACAGATGAAATGCTGGATTCCATTCGGGATATGCTGCCGGAACTGCCGTATAAGCGTATGGAACGCTACATGAAAGACTATGGTCTGTCCAAGACAGATGCTCAAATTCTGATCAGCCAAAAGAGCGTTTCCGATTTCTACGACAATGCCGTTGCAGTTTATAACGCACCTAAGAGCATTGCGAACTTTATCATTGTAGAACTGCTTCGCCGTGTAAATCTGGGCGAAGTTTCTATGGAAGCACTGCCATTCTCCCCTGCTGAATTTGCAGAACTGGTAAAAATGGCAGATACCGAACAGGTATCCAAGAACGATGCCAAGAAGATTCTCCGTCAGATGATCGAAACCGGAAAAACGGCAAAGGTCATTGCAGAAGAATCCGGCATGCTGATTGTCAACGATACCAAAAAGGCAGAAGAGGTTATCAGCAAAATTCTGTCAGAGAATGCAGAAGCTGTTTCACAGTATCAGTCTGGTGAAAAGAAAGTATTCGGCTTCCTGATGGGACAATGCACCAAATCCCTTCGCGGCGTTTGCACCCCCAGTACAATCAAGGAACTACTGGAAACCAAACTGGCAGAAGCAAAACCGGCAGTCACTGCGGAAGAATCTGCTGACAAGGCAAATGCGGCAGAAGAAGAAGTTAAATCAGTAGAATGCACTAAGTTCACTAATCCGAATCAGTATATTCCGGAGAAGAAAGACGGCATCACACAGATCAATACTGATCATCTGCTGCACGAATTTGATTTCTCTGATGCAGCAGATCATGTAGGAGAAGAAATCTCTCTGCGTGCCTGCGTACATAAGATCCGCCAGATGAGTGGTTTTGCATTCCTGATTTTGCGTACCGGTCGTTACCTGATTCAGTCGCTGTACGTACCGGAACAATGCAAGGATTCTATCACCGGACTTCGGGAAGGCAACTTTGTCTGGGTTCGCGGTAAGGTTACAAAGAATGAAAAGGCTGTCGGCGGCGTAGAGTTGCAGCTGTCCGCACTGGAAGTTATCGCAAACTGCAACGAGGAATACCCGCTGAAAGTTTCCAACAAAAAACTGGGCTGTGCACTGGACATCAATCTGGACAACCGTTCTGTTGCCCTGCGTAACATTTATGAACGTGCCATTTTCAAGATTCAGGAAGGCGTTGTCGGTGGATTCCGCGAATTCCTCATTGGACAGGGCTTCACAGAGATCCATACCCCGAAGATCGTTGCACAAGGTGCCGAGGGTGGTGCGAATATCTTCCATCTGGAATACTTTGACAAACCAGCATTCCTGAACCAGTCCCCGCAGTTCTACAAGCAGACTGCTGTGGCATTCTTTGACCGCGTATTTGAAATTGCACCGGTATACCGTGCAGAAAAGCACGCAACATCTCGTCATATCAACGAATACATTGGTCTGGACTTTGAAATGGGTTACATTGACAGCATGTATGACGTTATGGCAATGGAAACAGCATGCCTGCGATATGTCATGGAATATCTGAAAAAGCATTATGCATTTGAACTGGAACTGCTGGAAGCAGATGTACCGGTAATTCGGGATATTCCCAGCGTTACCCTGCTGGAAGCAAAGGAAATTCTGGGCAACAAGGGTTCCAAGAACAAGCTGGATCTGGAACCGGAAGACGAAGTGGCAATCTGCGAATACGCAAAGAAAACATTCGACAGCGACTTTATCTTTGTTACGCATTTCCCGTCCTCTAAGCCGCCGTTCTATGCAATGAACTCCAGAGAAGATCCGCGTCTGGCATACAAGTTCGACTTGTTATTCCGCGGTCTGGAAATTACCAGCGGCGGTCAGCGTATCCACGATTATCAGGAACAGCTGGACAAGATGCACGCACAAGGTCTGGATCCGGAGGACTTCAAATACTATCTGGAAGCCCACAAGTATGGTCTGCCTCCGCACGGCGGTCTAGGTATTGGTCTGGAACGTCTGGTTATGAAGCTGCTGGGTCTGTCAAATGTTCGTCAGGCAAGCATGTTCCCGCGTGACATCAACCGTCTGCTCCCGTAATAGGCATTATCATTTGCAAATCGTATAGAGTAGCATTGTATGCACTCTGATTTTTCGTAAAACGCACACAAATGCACGGTCTTTGTGTGCGTTTTCTGTATAGGAGGGATCATCTATATGGACGACAAGGAATTTTATCTGGATGCCATTCGCGATGTGGTTCCGGAACACAAGGAAGAACAGATTCAAGATGTGTTTTATTCGTTTTTGGAATTGGAACATCTTTACGATTCTGCAATTGAACTGGTAAAGACACAGCTGAATATTTTCGACAACGAATTCAGTATGCGGTTTCAGCGAAATCCAATTCACAATATCGAAAGCCGTATTAAGACACCGCAGAGCATTGTGGGAAAGTTGCAGCGGAAAGGCATGCCGGTTACACCGGAAAGTGCCCGCAACAATTTAACAGATATTGCAGGGGTTCGGGTAATCTGCTGCTATATTGATGACATTTATGCAATTGCAGACCTCCTGACAGACCACAGTGCTTTTCAGCTGCGAAAAATCAAGGACTATATCAAAAATCCAAAACCGAATGGTTACCGGAGTTTTCACATGATTCTGGATGTACCGGTCTACATGTCCAACGGCAAAGAAATTGCTCCTGTAGAGATTCAGATTCGCACCATTGCCATGGACTTCTGGGCAAGTCTGGAGCATCAGCTGCATTACAAGTCTACTGGCGATCCTAAAATTGCCGCTTCCCTGACCGGCGAACTAAAAGAGTGTTCCGAAACTATTTCAGGAATCGATCAGAAGATGCAGGACATGTTCAAAAAAATCAATTTGCTTTAAGGCATTTTATGCATAACAAAAAAGCGTTTTGCAAGACAGATTATATTCTGCCTGCAAAACGCTTTTTTGTTTATTGTGCTGATGCGAATTAGTTTTGATTCAGTGCATTCAGCATTGTTGAAACAATATCCGAAGTAGAGATCTCACCAGAAACACGGTCTTCAATTACTACGCAAAATGCAATCGGTAAATTGGGATCATCATTGAATCCAACCAACAAAGAATTTTCCGATGCCCCGTTCTGTACCTGTGCTGTACCGCTTTTTACACCAACGGGATAGCCAATAGAACTGTAGCGTTCCTGTCCATTTTGTCGCATGATCTGTTTTATCTGACTGGCTACTTCTGCGGAAAAAATGTTGTTCTCTCCATAGGTGGTTTTTGCTTCATATTTTGTGCTCCCAGTCACGTTAGTAGTATGGTCAATGAGATAGGGCTCTGTCACTTTTCCGCTGGCATTGGCAATGGCACTCTCCCACAGCATCATTTGCAGTGGACTTGCAAGTGCTTCGCTCTGTCCCATGCAACTCCACATGGTGTCAAAGTCGCTGGTATCTGTCAGCTTTGTAGAAGCACTGAAAGAAGATAACCCGTCAAATTGGATTTTCTGCATTTTTGTATCGTTTACCGCAATGCCCATACGTGTGTATGTTTGAATAATGTTATCCAACGGCATATCCTGTACCAGCTGTGCAAAAAACGGATTACAGCTGTTCTCAAACCCCTGCACAATGTTCTGTGTGCCATGTCCGTTAAGGTCATGACATTTGATCTGCTGATTGTATTTTGTGGTATAGATGCCGTTGCAAGTATATGTTTTGGACATCAGTCCATCATAACCGAATGTTTCCAGAGCCGCAGCAGTGGTTGCTATTTTTTGTGTGGAGCCGGGAGTGGTTTCATAAAACGCTTTGCAAATCAAACTGCCGTCCGGCAATTCGCTGATATTGCTGTAATTATCCAGAATATTGACACTGGGTTTGCTGACGCACACCAGAATCTCTCCTGTTTGATAGTTGTAAGCGATTGCCGTTCCGTTTTTGCTGCCAAAGGCGTTATATACCGTTTGGTTGGCTTTATGATCCAATGTGGAGTAAATTGCCGTTTTTCCGTGAGGCGTTGCGCCAAAAATCAAACTATAGTTTTGCAGCTTTTCAATGTTTTCGGAAACCAGTGTATTTGTCATCTGACCGCTGTCATCGCCAATCACATTTCCCACATCTAAGAAATAGTTTTCGTCATAGGTTTCTGTAGAAGCATTTGGATCAAATAAAATCTGATTATTTCGATCATAGACCATTCCAAGCGTCACATCATCAGAATGGGACATATAAAAGGAAGATTCTTTTACTACTTTCCAAACCAAAACACCCATGCCTAGGAAAAACACAATCAAAATCAGAATGGTCAGCCGTTCTCCGCGTCGGATACTTTGAATGCTTTTCATGCCGCAGCCACCGCCTTTCTTGCTCTGGCTTTTTTCTTTTTCGGTTCCGGTTTCTTAAATACCGGTGACTGTCCGGCTTTCAGCATACCGGCTAAGAAGCCACTGGTAATCATGGAACTACCACCCTGCGAAATAAACGGAATTGTAACACCAGTAAACGGGATCAGATTACAGGAGCCGAAGATGTTCAAACCCATTTGCACAATCAACACTGCCACGCAGCCAAGAATCATAGTTGTATGGAAATAGCTGCGAGGTTTATTGATCATCGGAAGCAGCATCATTGCCATTAAGATCAATATCGACAGCAATGCCACCAAAAAGCCCCATTCTTCACAAATGGTAGAAAAAACAATATCGGTGTCCGAGGCAAACACTTTATACAAGGAGCCACAGCCCGGTCCCTTTCCGAACAAACCGCCCTCTGCAATCGCAATCAAAGCTTTACACTGCTGGTATCCATCTCCCTCCATTTGATTCCAGATGTCAACCGAAAGACGGTTTTGTACATAACCCGGTGCAAATCGCAATGCCAATGCTACAAGAATCGCAGCAATAGCACTGATTCCGATAATTGTTTTCTTGGAAAATTTTGCTTTTGGATAACACAAGCGACATGCCAACGCACAACCGTACGCAGCGGCAAAAGTAGGCAACGAACCTAAATCACGACACCACCACTGCAAACCTACAATGACAATAAATGCTCCTGTCAGGATCATCATTTCCTTGGAAACGTAGAAAAACAGAATCTTTTTCTTCTCATGCTGTTCCCGAATAGAGGTCGCACAGATCAAAACAAAAACTGGCTTCATAAATTCTGACGGCTGAATACTGATTGGTCCGATGTTGATCCACATGCTTCGACTGCCAGTCAGCAGCAAAATACTCAAAATCAGCACACCCAACAGAATATACAGCACGATTTTTTTAGATTGAATCCAAACATGATTTCGTGTCAAAAGGAAACCAACTTGACAAACTGCCAGTGCTACAATACAAGTAACATAGTGCTTTGCCGCAAATCCAACACCGCCAAAACAGGATTGAAACATGACACTGATGTTGATAAGCAGCAGCAATACAAAATCCAGCGTATAAGTCATTTGGCGGTACAGGAATCGCAGCACTATACTATACGTGAGATCTAACCCGATCACAGCAACTGCCAACGGCAAAATGTCTTGCGGCGTATCATATTTGCCGCGGAGCAGAATCGCAAGCAGCATAATAATGTGTGTCAGCAACACAATTGCAGTGCATTTTCCGTAAGTGAGTCCGTTTTTATACATTCTGTTTCCTCCTTCGCTGCCGGATTATCACTGATTTTGTTCCAAACCGAATCTCGTCCATGTCTTTGAGTTTGACCTGCGAACGAATCCGCCTGCCGTTAACAAATGTTCCGGATTTGGAATCCAGATCCATGATGCTCCACACCCCGTTAGACACATAAAGCACTGCATGATAACGGGAAACACTCATGTCCGTAAAACGAATATCTGCGGCTCCGTGTCTGCCGATCAGGATTTCATCCGCTTCCAACGGAATCACAACACGGCGTGAGATGTCGTACAATGCCATGTGAGCACTGACCTTTTCCCAACGAAGCTGTTCGATTTCTTTTTCCTGCCGTGCAGTTCCAAACATCATCAGAACACTAACAGCAATAAAAATAACAACAACAGCACTGATTAAAATAGAATATGCCGGTATCCCCTGCAATGAAGATAAAAGCTTGTCAAGCATGTTCCAAACCTCCTATCCAGATAATTTTTTATAGGGCAATACCGCACAAAGAGCGTCTGACGACTTTGCACGCCATCTGCTTGCAAATTTCCCGTCATATTTCAAAAAATGCTCGTGAATACAGCAAGTATTCACTCCGCTTTTTGTTTCATCTGACGA
>ERZ827496.3747-NODE-3747-length-12690-cov-4.464345_pt1 | contig 12690 bp, 9 predicted proteins | sample MGYA00519769_ERZ827496 | MGnify/ENA primary metagenome ERZ827496 (study PRJEB31778, sample SAMEA3449327) | human gut metagenome | biome: human gut; feature: human-associated habitat; material: faeces | place: United Kingdom | collected 2010/2012 ...
CCGGTCAGTTCTGCATAATCCATGGCAGTCTGATACAGGCGTTCGGTCTGTACCGGATTGACCTGATAGAAGGACTGTGGCGAGATGCGGAAGGTACAGCCACATAAGATGTCTTCAATATAGCCTTTTCCGTAAATAACTGTCTCTTTTTCTCCTAAAACCATACTGGTCTTTTTGTCATTGACATTGAGAACGACCGTTGTGATCTCCGGGTGAAGTTTACGTAGTGCCTTGACAAAATTATTCTTGGACGGAAGGATCGGTGAGCCGAGCACTAATACTACCATCACTTCTCCGCTGTGAAAACCGCGACGCACCAGTACATGACGCAACAGACCATATCCGGTATCCTCATCATAAGTCTTGATTTTAAAGGAACGTAAAAGTCCCCGGATATCGCGGATGACCGCATCTGCCGTCTCATCTTCGATCTGGCAGGAATCTATGTTTACAACATCATGTGTCCCTGCCTTGTATACGCCTGAAATGACAGATCCGCCTTTTGCAATGTCAAATACCGCATGCACTTTGTTGCGGTAATGATAGGGATGTTCCATCCCGATGATCGGCAGTACTTTGCAGAATTCTCCGACATTTTTTCTAACATATTCCTGCTTTTCTTTGAGCTGTTTTTCGTAGGAAAGTCCCTGATAATCGCAGCCACCGCATTTTTTTGCATACTGGCACATGTCTGCGTTCTGCTTCTTCGTGATCATTTTTTCCGACGTGTTTTTTCCTGATACTTTTTTCTCTTTTACCGATTTTCCATGATCCGTTTTTTCTGTAAATGCTTTAGTCACTGCATACTTCTTTTCCATTTTTCCGATGGTTCGCTTTTCTGCTTCCTGCTTCACTGTTTTATCAACCGCATATTTTTTCTTTCCCATTTTTCCGGCGGCTCGTTTTTCTGCCTCCTGCTTCATTGTTTTATCAACTGCATACTTTTTCTTGCCTGCAGCTTTATTTTTCGCTATGTCTTTATTTTTAACTTTACTTTTGTTCCTCATTGCACTTTTATTTTTCATTGCATTTTTATCTGCCATTTCAATCCTCCATTCTTTTCAATAAAAACAACACTTTCATTGACACCTCATGTTTACGCACAAGCACAAATCCTGCGCACAATCCTCAATCTCTCATCGTGCTCTGTTCCCCGCTCTGCACCAAGACAAAGTATTCCTGCTTTTCACTTGTCCCTCAAACCTTTCTGCCTCACGACTCTTCCACACACTGACTCGGAATGTTCAGATAGGACTCTCCCCAGTTACACATGGCATTTAGGATCGGTGACAGGCTCTCTCCAAACTCCGTCAGGTTGTACTCTGTTTTGGGCGGGACAACCGGATAGACGGTTCTTTTGATAAGTCCGTCTTTTTCCAGTTCCCGAAGTTGCTGTGCGAGCATTTTATCGGTGGCTTTCGGTATCTTTTTATGAAGTTCACTGTAGCGGAGCGTTTTTCCCATCAGATGAAACAAAATGACCGACTTGTATTTGCCGCCGATCAGGGAGATCGTCGCCTCCACCGGACAGTTAAATTCCTTATTCATAGATCTATTTCTCCTTACTTACTTTTTCGGAAGTATATATCAAAAAAGTGCATACTTGCTTATATTCTGCATTTCCATATAATTATAGACATGAATGTTCAGAAACACAAGATAGAATCCGAAATAAACAGGATTATCCCAGCGAAACCGCATGAAATTCAATTATGTGCAAAAATCAGCTCAAGCATGGAGGATTAGCGTGAAAAATAAGATTTTTCACACGCAAGATCCGTGCTTACACACAAACTCAAGATGCACAAAAAACAGCTCAAGAATGGAGATTATCATGGAATTATTAGAGATTGCAAAAAAGAGACATTCTGTACGAAAGTACACAGGAAAAGAAATTGAACAGGAAAAACTGGATAAAATCTTAGAGGCTGCCCACGTAGCACCAACCGCCGCGAACATGCAGCCGGTACGCCTTATAGTCGTAAAAAGCAAAGAAGGACTGGAAAAAGTCGGAAAGGCAGCAAATATTTATCAGGCACCGGCTGCCATTGTCGTCTGTGCCAATAAGACAAAAGCCTGGAAGCGTCCGTTTGACGGCAAGATCACAACCGACATCGATGCCTCGATCCTGACCGACCATATGATGCTTGAGGCAACCGAGCTTGGTCTTGGCAGTGTCTGGATTTGCTACTTTAACCCGGACATATTAAAAGAAGAACTGAACCTTCCGGAAAACTTAGAACCGGTCAATATCTTAGCTCTTGGATACAGTGATGAACTGGATGCATCCGCAGAGCGTCATAAAGATATGCGCATTGGCATGGATGAGCTGGTTTCCTACCTTTAAAACAAATAGCATGCACCACAAACAAACCTGTGATTTTAAGTAATCACAAAATTGCCAGGATCATGCATCAGCATCCGAATGTCAGATTTTAATCTGACTTCCGGGGTGGTACATTGCCCTGGCAATTTCTTTATCACTTTTCTATTCAGGTGCTTACCACTCAGACTTACCACTTTTCTTACCACTTTGAATCACGGTTTTGTGATATTTTGCGATACTTTACGAGGTTTTCTCTGTCAACGTCAAATGCCCTCCATCACTTATCAATCAAGCATTTCCACCACTTCCCAGTCCTTACTTCTCATGACGAACGCCTAGCGTTCGTCTACAACCTGAAAGATATAGAACTTCAAATAATAACTCTCCGGCACATTCGCAGAATTTGCCCAGAGAATCGGATGATCCGGCGCCTGTGTTCTGAATTCCACCTGGCGGAGTCTCTTGTGTGCTGCCTTTGCCGCCTCTTTGACTGTCTTTGCCAAAAGTTCCTGTGTCATGAAATGGGAGCAGGAACAGGTTGCAAGATAGCCGCCGTCTTTTACCAGTTTTAAGCCTTTCATGTTGATCTCACGGTAACCTTTGATCGCGTTTTTCGTTGCCTGGCGCGACTTGGTAAATGCCGGCGGATCTAAGATAACAACATCATACTGTTCGCCGCTCTGCGCCAGTTTCGGCAGTTCATCGAGCACGTTTGCACAGCGGAAATGAACGGTATCCTCCAGTCCGTTTCTGCGCGCATTTTCGTTTGCCTGCTGCACGGCATACTCGGAAATGTCAAGACCTGTGACATCCGCTGCCCCTGCAATTCCGGCGTTTAAGGCGAATGTTCCCATATGGGTAAAGCAGTCTAACACCTTTTTCCCTTTACAGATCCGCTGCATCGCAAGACGATTATACTTCTGGTCTAAGAAAAATCCGGTTTTCTGTCCGTTTACGACATCGACAAGATAACGGACTCCGTTTTCCTTGATCTCAACATTGGTGTCAAATTCTTCCCCGATAAATCCTTTTACCTTTGGAAGTCCTTCTTTGGTGCGCTCACTAGCGTCGCTTCTCTCGTAGACGCCGCGCACTTTGATGCCGTCTTTTGCAAGTTCTTCCTTTAATAAAGAAACGATCGTCTCCTTAAACTGCTCCATGCCAAGTGCTAAACATTCCACCACGAGCACATCCTCATATTTGTCAACGACAAGTCCCGGCAAAAAGTCTGCTTCCCCGAAGATCACACGGCAGGATGATGTATCGACCGTCGTTTTGCGGTATTCCCAGGCATTTTTCACGCGCATCTGTAAAAATGTGCGGTCGATCTCCTGGTCCACATGTCTTGTCAGCATACGGATGCGGATTTTTGAATTGGTATTGATAAATCCTTTGCCCATCGGATAGCCGTCAAAATCATGCACGACCACGATCTCTCCGTTTTCAAAACTTCCCATGACCGTATCGATCTCATTATCAAAAATCCAGGCACCGCCGGCTTTGATCGTTCTTCCCTCGCCCTTTTTTAATGTCACAACTGCACTCATTTTTCATCCACCTTTCTCACGCTTTTTCTTTTCCGTAATTTACAATATAAATTCCCACGCAGACCAGCACCAATGCCACAACGCACAGCAAAGCAGCGCACCGATCCACACCACAATGGTTTTCTGCATCCATTGTTCATTTAATTTCATTTGTTTTCCTCATTTCCTGATTTTTGCATTTACCCATTGTAGCACATTCCATACTGCCTATAAAATATTTTTTGAGCAAAAACTGTTTCTTGTAACTGCCTGTCATGTCCGATATAATAAATACAAAAATATATTGACAGATCCAGTCTTAAAAATATACACAACAGGGGGATTTTCCATGGCTACGATAAGTTTATGCATGATCGTTAAAAATGAGGAGGCTGTTCTCGCGCGATGTCTCGACTCGATTGCAGATCTGATGGATGAGATCATCATCGTGGATACCGGTTCCACGGACCACACAAAGGAGATCGCTGCAAAATATACCAGTCAGGTCTATGATTTTAAATGGACGAGCGATTTTTCCGCGGCAAGAAATTTTTCATTTTCCAAGGCAAATATGGATTACATCTATACCGCCGATGCGGACGAGGTTTTAGACGATTTTAACCATGAGCGTTTTCTGCGGCTCAAAAATGCACTGCTGCCGGAAATTGAGATCGTTCAGATGAAATATGTGACAGATGCCGATTTCGACACCGTTTTAAATGCAAAAAAAGAATACCGTCCGAAACTGTTCAAGCGTCTGCGCACCTTTACCTGGGTCGATCCGGTGCACGAGACAGTCCGCCTGACTCCTGTGATCTTCGACAGCGACGTTGAGATTTTACATAAACCGCAGAATTTTCACAGCAAACGTGATTTTTCCATATTTATCAAAAACTTCCAGAGCGGCCACGAACTCTCTCCGAAAATCCGCACGATGTATGCCAAAGAGCTGTTAAAGACCGGTGACACCAAAGACTTTCAGGATGCAAAACCAATCTTCCAGTATATCTTAGAGCATGACCTCTCCGATGATGCCATGAAGGAAGCCTCCTGCGTACTCGCGCATGTGTACCGCTTAGAGGACAACAAAAATGAATTTTTCAAGCTGACGATGAAGGATATGCTGACCACTCCATGTTCCGAGATCTGTTATGAACTTGGCACCTATTTTCTTGCACAGAAGGATTTAAATGAGGCTGTTATCTGGTTCTACAATGCCGCCTACGAGACGGAGAGCATCTTAGATGTCCACACCAGCGGCGATCTCCCTCTGTACGGGTTAGTTGAATGTTATGAACTGCTCCTCGCCGAAGCCAAATCGAATATTCCTTCCGATACCATGCTGGTCTCAAGCTATGAGGAAGCGCTGGAAAAATACCGCCGTGAGTCGCAGAGCTGGACGATGCCGGCAGAGAATTAATTGAGTTACTGTTCACTCGCAAGCTTGACACTTGCTGTCAAGCTGTGCGCCAAAGACTATATCATGCCAGATTACAGCCCCATGCATCGAAGATGCATTTAAAATGGGCTGTAATCGTTACTGCTCACACAGTATGTGTGAACAGTAACTGTGAGGTTACAGAAGAATCACTCCAAAACAGAATGACTTTACACCACCCGATACAAGTGCTATCATAAAAATAGTTAGAAACAACTAACAAATGAGAAGCATTTTTAAGAAGGTGGAATCCTATGAAAGTATATTGTTTTGGTGAGAAAGAAAAACCGGTTATTTTTCTTTTCCCCGGGACTTGTTGTCACTGGAAGGGCAATTTTGGAAAAGTAATAGAGCCGTTGGAAGAATATTTTAGGGTGGCATGCGTTTCCTATGACGGGTTTGATGAGACGGAACAGACAGAGTTTCCGACGATGACGGAGGAAACGGAAAAAATTGAACAGTATATAAAGAAAGAATTTGGCGGACATATCTGTGCCGCATATGGCTGTTCACTGGGCGGTTCTTTTGTCGGACTGCTTGCAGCACGCGGAAATATCCACATGGAGTATGGTATTTTAGGTGGTTCCGATTTAGACCAGTCGGGAAAGTTTTTGGCAAAGCTGATGACGAAACTGATGATGCCGGTTTTTTATCCGTTTATCGCGAATGGTGAGATGAAAATTCCTTTCATGAAAAAGAAAATGGACAAGATGCTGGCGGAGGACAATGGCTATATCAGAGCGTTTATGGATATGATAAAGACGCCGGATGTCGATATGAGCCATATTACAAAAAGAAGCGTCGAAAATCAGTTTTACTCAGACCTCATTACACCGCTGCCGGATCAGATCGACCCGTCCGGAACGCAGATACATATTTTATATGCCCTTAAAATGGGTGAAAAATATCGTGCGCGTTACAAAAAACATTTTGCAGGACCGATCCTGCATGAACTGGATCTGCAGCACGAAGAACTGCTTGCGGTTTATCCGGATGATTGGGTAAAAGTGATCGCGGAGATCTGTAACAGAAAACAGGGAGATTGTGCGGCAAGATTTAAAATTAAGGGAAGCTGATGAAGTGGGGAAAGTTGAATCATCAGAGAAAACAAGAAGAGAAAGTGAGAAAGAGTCTCAATTTTTCTTCTTGTTTTTTTGATCGACGTTCGGTATACTGAATGATAGTTAGACAAAACTAACAATAGTGTAAATCATGCAGACTCCGGAACCGGAAAGTTGCTACCTTTCCTGCTCCGGTGGGATTGTCTGCAAACGAAGAAAAAGGAGACAGCGGGAATGAATTATTTAGAGATTGAAAAAGTAATTGGAAGGGAGATTTTAGACTCCAGAGGTAATCCTACCGTGGAAGCTGAAGTATATTTAGTGGACGGTACCATTGGAAGGGGAATGGCACCAAGCGGTGCGTCGACCGGAGAATTTGAGGCATTAGAGCTTCGCGACGGCGATAAGTCAAGATATCTTGGCAAAGGTGTTACCAAGGCAGTTGAAAATATTAATACAATGATCAACGATGCGATCGTCGGAATGGATGCCAGCGACATTTATGCAGTGGATGCAGCGATGATCACAGCGGACGGAACAAAGGATAAATCAAAACTGGGAGCAAATGCGATCTTAGCAGTGTCGATCGCAGCGGCACGCGCAGCTTCCATCTCACTGGATATTCCGCTTTACCGTTTCTTAGGCGGCATCTTGGGCAACCGTCTGCCGGTTCCAATGATGAATATTTTAAATGGTGGTGCTCATGCGGCAAACACAGTAGATGTGCAGGAGTTCATGATCATGCCGGTCGGTGCACCGAGTTTTAAAGAGGCACTCCGCTGGTGTGCAGAGGTGTTCCATGCGCTTGCAGCTCTGTTAAAGAGCAAGGGACTTGCAACCTCTGTTGGTGATGAGGGTGGTTTTGCACCGGATCTTGCATCCGATGAAGAAGCAATCCAGTACATATTAGATGCTGTGAAAAACGCAGGATATGAGCCGGGCAGAGATTTCCGGATCGCCATGGATGCAGCTTCCTCTGAGTGGAAGAGCGAAAAAGGAAAAGGATTCTACAAACTTCCGAAGGCAGGCACCGAGTTTACTTCCGCAGAGCTGATCGAACACTGGAAGAAACTGGTTGAAAAATACCCGATCATTTCCATCGAGGATGCACTTGACGAGGAAGACTGGGAAGGCTGGAAACTTCTGACCAAAGAACTTGGTGATAAGGTACAGCTTGTCGGAGACGATTTGTTTGTAACCAATACGGAGCGCCTGAAAAAAGGTATCGACAACGGCTGCGGCAATGCCATTTTGATCAAGTTAAATCAGATTGGTTCCGTATCCGAGACTTTAGAGGCAATCAAGATGGCTCACAAAGCAGGTTATACGGCAATTTCTTCCCACCGTTCCGGCGAGACGGAAGACACCACGATTGCAGATCTTGCAGTGGCATTAAATACCTGCCAGATCAAGACCGGTGCACCGAGCAGAACTGAGCGTGTTGCAAAATACAACCAGCTTCTCCGCATAGAGGAAGAACTTGGAAATGCAGCAGTGTATCCGGGAATGGGTGCATTTAATGTAAAATAAGGAATTTACGCACATTATAGTTTATTTTCTCCTCTATCTCATGGAAAGAACGCGAAAGGTCAGGGATGGCTTTTGGCGTTCTTTTTTAATTCATAGGAAATTACGTCCTATGAATTAAAAAGCCCTCCGGGCGGGATGCGCGGAAAATGGTCTGAGGCGCGCTCCATGATCGTCAGCGGATTTGCGGATGATGTATCGAAGGAACTGCCGGATTTTTTAGAAACATTTTATTTGCAAAATAATCCCTGACGGTCTACACTTGCTATAGCAACAATACACAATACCGAACAACAAAGATGCAGAAACGGTAAAGTTCCGCAGGCAGGCCCGCCAACAAAACCTTATCGTTTCTACACCCCACAAGAGAGGACACCACCCATGCCATCATTCGTAACATTTTCCAACGTCGGCAAAATCTACCACACCGGCGAACTCGACATCACCGCCCTCCATGACGTCAATTTTGAGATCGAAAAAGGAGAATTCTGCGTCATCGTCGGTGCATCCGGTGCCGGCAAAACGACGATTTTAAATATATTAGGAGGAATGGATACCTTAACCAACGGACAGGTATTCTTAGACGGACAGGAAATCTCAAACTATGACAAAAAACAGCTCACCTCATACCGGCGTTTCGACATCGGATTTGTGTTCCAGTTTTACAACCTCGTGCAGAACCTGACAGCACTTGAAAATGTAGAGCTTGCGGCGCAGATCTGTAAAGATCCGCTTCCGGCGCCGACAGTGCTTGAGGAAGTCGGGTTGAAAGACCGTCTGTTAAATTTCCCGGCACAGCTTTCCGGTGGAGAACAGCAGCGTGTCGCGATCGCGCGTGCGCTTGCAAAAAACCCGAAACTTCTGCTCTGCGATGAGCCAACCGGAGCTCTCGATTATAATACCGGAAAAGCGGTTTTAAAATTATTGCAGGACACCTGCCGCGAAAATGGAAAAACAGTCGTGGTCATCACGCATAACCAGGCACTTACAGCGATGGCGGACCGCATCATCACGGTAAAGAGCGGCACAGTCGTTTCCATGGAAAAAAATGAACACATTGTAGACATTGCAGATATAGAGTGGTAGACGGTTATGAGATCAATGATTTGGAAATCAACATTCAGGGAAATAAAGGAAAGTCTCGGCCGTTTTCTCGCTATCCTGGCGATCGTTGCATTGGGTGTCGGATTTTTTGCAGGACTGAAGGTCACACAGCCTGCCATGTTAAAAACGGCGCAGCGTTATTTTGATAAGACAGCTCTTTACGACTACCGCCTGATCTCCACGGTCGGTTTTTCCGAGGATGAAGTAGAGACCATAAAAAAACAAAAAGATGTAAAAGCGGCAGAGGGAGCAGTCACGTTTGACATTGTCTGTGAGAGCGGCGGCAAAGAGCGCGTGCTAAAAATGCACAGCATCACAGAGGATGTTAACCGGCTGGTGCTTGTGGACGGCGAATTGCCGGAAAATGCAGGGGAGTGCGTGGTGGACTCTAATCTTTACGGCGCATCCATGATTGGAAAAACGATCAAATTGTCCGACGGCAATGACGAGGACGATCTGGAACATTTTTCAAACCGCGAGTATAAGATCACCGGAATCGTGCAGTCTCCTCTGTATTCGCAGTTTGAGCGCGGAAGTACGTCGCTTGGCAACGGCAGGGTGAGCGGATTTGTCTATCTTTTGCCGGAAGGATTTGCAGACGATTATTATACGGAAGTTTATGTGAAATTTGCCTGCGATTTTCCTTTGTACAGTGAAGAATATGATGCTTACATAGAACAAAAACAGGATGCGTGGGAAGCACTGACGGAGGATCTTGCAGCAGAGCGTTATCAGACAGTGCGTTCGGAGGCAGAGACAAAACTTGCAGATGGAAAAAAACAGCTTGCAGAGAAAAAAGAGGAGACAAAGAGCCAGCTTGATGATGCAAAAAAACAATTAGAAGATGCAAAAAGCCAGATCGAAGACGGCGAAAAGCAGCTTGCAGATGCAAAGAAAAAATTGGAATATGCCACGGATGAATTAGAAAAAAAAGAGGCAGAACTGACGGAAGCAGAAAAGGCGATTCAGGAGAAAGAGACACAGTTAGATCAGGCGGAAGTTGCACTTGGAATCGGTTATGCGCAGGGAGTCGGACAGATCCAGAAAGCATTGAACGGAATTTCTGAGGGGCTTTTTTCCGAAAATGGAGATCAGGGAAATGGTGCGGCAGGCAGTTTTTCTTCGGGAGATGCATTAGCGGATGCAGGATCACAGATTGCAGATGCAAAGGCACAGATTGCAGACGGAAGAGCGCAGATCGCGGAAGCCCAAAAGCAGATCGAGAGCGGAAAGAGCGCCATTGCAAAAGCGAAAAAACAGTTGGAAGAGTCCAAAACACAGATAGCAGAAAAGGAAGCAGAATTATCCGATGCGAAAACGCAGTATGAAGATGGGAAAAAGGAATATGAGGACGGACTTTCAACTTACAATGAGGAAATAGAAAAAGCGGAGAAAAAGATCAGTGATGGCGAGAAAACTTTAAAGGAATTAAAAGATCCTGATACCTATGTGCTCGGACGCGATACCAATGTTGGGTATGTCTGCTTTGAGAGCGATTCCGGTATCGTGGACGGAGTTGCCGATGTATTTCCGATCTTCTTCTTTCTGGTAGCGGCACTTGTGTGTGTGACGACGATGAACCGTATGGTGGAGGAACAGCGGACACAGATCGGTGTGTTAAAGGCACTCGGCTACAGTGAACATACCATTATGGCAAAATATATGTTTTATTCCGGCTCCGCGGCGCTGACCGGATGTGTGGCCGGATTTGCACTTGGGACATTTTTATTCCCGAAAGTGATCTGGTATGCATACGGCATGCTCTATAAGATGGATTCCCTGGTTTATGTGTTTGACTGGAAATTAGCAGTCATTTCCGTGATCGTATCACTGCTTTGTTCTATCGGTACAACCTTTGTGTCTGTCCGCCGCGAACTGACGGAGGTTGCGGCAGAGCTGATGCGTCCGAAAACACCGAAAGCCGGGAAACGTGTATTCCTTGAATATATACCGTTTGTATGGAAGAGGCTTAAATTTTTGCAGAAGGTTTCCATGCGGAATATTTTCCGGTATAAAAAGCGGTTTTTCATGATGGTCGCAGGCATCAGCGGATGCAGCGCACTTTTGGTGACCGGATTTGGGGTGAGGGATTCTGTGACGGGAATTGTGACGCAGCAGTATACGCAGATCCAGACCTATGATATCGGTGTGACTTATTCATCGTCCGTCACACCGGAGCAAAAAAGTGAACTGGAAAGCAAAGAACAGGACGGTGTGGAAAAATCTGTGTTTGTGGCAGAAAAGAGCATGGATTTAGTTGGCAGTGAAAAGACAAAATCCGTCAGCCTTATCATTGCAGATCCGGATTCGGATATGACGCCGTTTGTCAATTTGCATACGGAAAAAGGAGTACCGATCACATTCCCGAAAAAGGGAGAGGCGGTTATTTCCGCAAAAGTGGCAGATGAACTTGGGATAAAGACCGGAGATACCGTGACACTGCAGGATTCCGACATGAAAACCATATCCGTGACGGTAAGCGGGCTGTGTGAAAATTTTGTATATAATTATGTCTATTTGTCTGCGGATACCTATGAAGAACAGATGAAAACGGAACCGGAATACAAAAACGCATTTGTGTGTGTTTCTGAGGGCACAGATGCACATCTGCTTGGAACATCCCTGATGGCAATGTCGGATGTGGCAGCGGTCAATATTTCACAGGATGACATGGAACGTTTTTCAAGCATGATGGGCAGTATGGATCTGATCGTTGTGGTCATTATTTTGTGTGCAGCGGGACTTGCTTTTATCGTTTTATATAACCTGACAAATATTAATATTACGGAGCGTGTGTGCGAGATCGCAACGATCGAGGTGCTCGGGTTTTACGAAAATGAGACAGCCGCATATGTGTTCCGGGAAAATACGATCCTGACATTTCTCGGCGCACTTGCAGGGCTTGTGCTCGGTGTATTTTTGCACCGGTTTGTCATGAGTCAGATCGTCGTGGATATGGTAGCCTTTGATGTACATGTAAAACCGGTCAGCTTTGTATACAGCGTGGTGCTGACTCTGGTGTTTACCTGGTTTGTGGACCGGCTGATGCGAAAGAAGATCGATGCGATCAGCATGACGGAATCATTAAAAAGTGTTGATTAGAAAATAGAATTGGACGTTAACGCGGGAAAGTGTTATAGTTTATTTATAGAAAATGATGAATCAGGAGATGATACATATGGGAAAAATTATAACAATCGGACGTGAATTTGGCAGTGGCGGACGAGAGGTTGGAAAGAGACTTTCCGATGAACTTGGAATTGCCTATTATGATAACGAGATTATAACAGAGATTGCAAAGAGAACCGAACTTGCAGAAGGTTATGTGCAGCATGTAATGGAAAATGGTCCGACTGCCCTGATGCCGATCACAATCGGGAGAACTTTTTATATGGGCGCGGATCCTGTGATGGAACAGAACAATGCGATTTACAGAGAACAGAGCCTGTTAGTACAGGAACTCGCGGAGAAATCAGACTGTGTGATCGTCGGAAGAAGTGCAGATTATATCCTGCGCGACAAAAAGCCGCTGCGCCTGTTTATTTATGCAGATATGGAATCGCGCATGGAGCGATGCAGAAAGCGTGCACCGGAGCAGGAACATTTTACAGACAAAGAGCTGAGACGTCATATTCAGGATGTGGATAAGAGACGTTCCAAATATTATCAGTTCTTTACCGGATAGACCTGGGGCGAGAAGTTAAATTA
>ERZ827496.3749-NODE-3749-length-12686-cov-37.149711_pt1 | contig 12686 bp, 9 predicted proteins | sample MGYA00519769_ERZ827496 | MGnify/ENA primary metagenome ERZ827496 (study PRJEB31778, sample SAMEA3449327) | human gut metagenome | biome: human gut; feature: human-associated habitat; material: faeces | place: United Kingdom | collected 2010/2012 ...
AAGCACTGGCATCGCTAAAAGGCTGTTTTTTATGTTTTTGTTTCTGTGCCCCCAGTATTTATCCACTGAGCCCAATAATGGTGGGCTAATAGTGGGCGATACATAGGAAAAGGCAGCCCTGTCATCACGACAGGATTGCCTTTTAACGTAAATAGTCAGTTGTTCTATTTAATTTATATTCGGATATTTCGTTAAGGTTTAATATGCACGTTTTGCTGTGCTGTGTGAGCCATCGGTGTAGGTGGTAATCACCACGTTCATGCCGCTGAATGGAGTGTCGGACTTCTGACCCAGCATGTTCACGTATTGCACACGAACTGGGGTTTTGGTCTCTGCCACGAAGTCGAAGAGTCCAGTTGGGGTGTTTTCTTCGAACGACACTGTGATAGTGGCTTCACCGATGTAGTATTCCTTTGCCAAAATTGGAGTGGTGGCTTTTGCTCTTGCCGAAGTGTTGCCTGCTTCAGGCTTAGCGTAGAGGCGCACGATGTAAGTCACGTCGAGGTTGCCACCTTCTGACACGTCGCTTGCACCGAAGGTGTCGTAAACGTGAATCGACTTGTCGTCGATTCGCTCTGGATAGAAGCCAACGCCTGGGCGGTCCACCAACTCAAATTCTTGAATGCTATTGTGATTTTGGTCGATGATTGGGTTACCCTTGTCGTCAGAGTTCATCACGATTGGGTGAGTGTCTTGTTTGAGGCGAGCCATATATTGAGGCACGATTTCCATTGCTCGATCGGTGTGACGCCAAACGCGATACTTCACAATTTCGTAATTATCGGTACCATCGGCGGTAATCTTCAGGTCGGTTTGATAGTATCTGCCCTTCTTGCCATTTGAGGTGAACACATATTCGCTCATCACCTTGTGGTTGTCGTTCACATCCACGCTTGCTTTGAGTTTGTAGGTGGTGTTGATTGGTGAGCCATAGGTGTTGTAAGTACCGTCGTTGTCACGATAAGTCTTGATCACCGACACGTAATCGTTTTTACCCACCTTTGCAGATGCGTCGTGAATTTGAGGAATTTCGGTGTGGCTTACGTTTTGCTTAAACGAGCCATTTTCGTAGATAGCATAGTTCCAACTTGGGAGGCGTTGAGCCAAACCCACTTCCTCCGATTCGCGTTGCTCTTTGTTTCGAATCTTACCCACACTATACTCGGCGATTCTGCGGTCTTGGTCGAGTGTGAATTGGATAGCAGGACTTGCGTCATGCTCGCCTTTATAGATACGAGTAGAGCATACGTTATCGTTCTCCACATCTTCAAGCGTGATAGCCTTGTCGGTAAGACCAGGGGTGGTCTTGTGTACCTTGATGGTGCTGTATGCGCTGTGAAGTTCTGACTGAGTAGCGTGGTTCAAGTTAGAGAACGAAGCCTTGTATTCGTAACTTGCAGGGTGGTCGTTGGTGGCAGTTGAAGCGCAGAACTCATCGTTGAACGAGTTGATTTTGAAGCCATTGAAATCAATTTCTTTTGTGGTATTTTCTGTATAATCGTAATTGGTCTCCAATGAATATGTGGCTCCTGTAAGATTAGTCTTAGGAGTTGCTTCTTTTTCCTGATAGGAGAAACTTAAATTATACTTGTAGTCCAAGTAGTATTTACTACCATCTTCACGCTTGTCCACACTCACAATTTCAAGTTCGGCATTTTTTTTGGTTCGCTTTTGCGGTCCACATCGTAGCGGTAGAAAGCGAGCTTCGAGCCTGCTTTCAGGTTGCTGTATCTCACATGGGTGTTCACCAAATTGTGGTCGATGGTGATGAGGTTTTTGTATTGGTTGGTTTCGGTTGCCAAATCGTAGTCAGATGTAGAGGTGGTACCAATGCTCAATCGCAGACCTTCATTGGGATCAAGACCTGGGATAAACACCTTGTCGTCGTTAGAATACACTTCTTTGTAGTTGATAAACAGCGCATCGGTTGGCTGACCCGATACCACATAAGTGATTTCGCGACCTTCAAAACCTTGCTTCACATTGTAGTTGTATTGGAATGTTTTACCTGGGGCGATTTCCACCTGATTGCCATTCGCATCAAGCAGTGGTTTCAAACCACCGTCTTCAGCACGCACCCACACCTTGAATCGCTGATGAATCTCATTGCCAGTAATTTCATTGAGTGTAGAGATCCATTTCAGTTCCACAGTGTATTCATCACCAGCAGCAGGAGTGGCTGTGGCTTTAAGCTGAATACCATAAAGACCTAATGATGGAGCATGGCTTTTGTTGTAGTTGGTGTATTTACTCTTTGTACTTCCCTGGTAGTCACGGTCATCCCACTTCCAAAGGCGATAATCAGGAACTGTAACAATCAAATCCGTTACATCAAACTTCTTGGTACCTTTGGAACCCATCATACAGAAATAGTGCTCATTAGCAGGCACGGAGCTACAATCATGCTCCACTTTGAAAATATCTCCATCCACCAATTTGGTGTAGAAGTTTTCTACCACCTGACCACCACTCACAGCCACAGGACTATATTCCTCAAACATACCATTGAATGGTGCATAGTTATGAATTACTGTCTTGTCCCATTCACGACCACGACCTTTAGACATAAAGAAGAGACGGCTTGCGCTACCCGACAGGCGGTAAACAGCACCTGGGTTTGGATTCTTTTTGCCATCAGCACCTGTAGCAGGAATATATACACCATCTGTCAGAATCTGAACAGATTCAATTGAATTTGCAATATAGTTGAGAGTTTCATCCTGTGACAAGTACTGCTTCATCACTGGCTTCCAATCATCTTTCACCTTCACAATAAGTGTGGTGTAGCCTTCCTCGTTTGGTTTATAGTCACCCTCGAGAATGCCGTAGGCATCGTAAATGGGGTCGTTACTATACCAGCCGTTGTCAATCGTGTAATCAATATCGCCTTCTCTTTTGCCATCTTTGGTGTAGCCGCATTGCCAAATGCCTGGGATTTCTTTGTTGGTGTACACCTCTTTGAGCAGCGCCATGATTTGGCGAGGATCTGTCGCTGGATCCGCTAAATTCGAGGTCACGGCGCCACCATTAGCGTTTGTCCATGTGTAAGTTCTGCCCTCGTAAAACGACTTAGGCTTTACGACAGGCTGTGCATTCAACGTGGCAGACAAGAATGCCACGGCTGCAAGCGCGAACATAAGGTTGATAATTTTTCTCATAATTGATATAAAAGTTAAAGTTGTTGATTGTTGTTTTGTTTTTCCTAAATCATCAATTTTCCAAAACAGTTGCTTGATGTAGATTTCAGTTTGTATTCTGATTTTAATTTTTTCCTATGAAATCTCTCATTATCAATGATAATTACTGTTTTTCGGGTCGGTGATTTCGTTTTCGCCACAAATTTACGCAGGTAATCTCATCCAAAAAAATCCATTTTTGCCATCCACCACTCCGTTTAAATTATTTAACAACTTGTTACAGAAATTCAAACTTCAAACCTGTCGGCTGGTTTTGCCGATGTGTGGGAAATGTCGTATTTTTGTGGTCAGATTTCTGCACGAGAATGAACCGCGAAATATTCCATATTGCCATTCCGGCTATCGTTACGAATGTCACGATTCCGCTGCTGGGGCTGCTCGACACGGCTATCGCTGGACACCTGCCGGGCGGCAGCGGTGCCACGTTTATCAGTGCGGTGGCGGTGGGGGCAATGATGTTCAACCTCATTTACTGGAATTTCGGCTTCCTGCGCATGGGCACTTCGGGTCTCACGGCACAGGCCTACGGCAGCGGCGACAAAGCCGAAACCGTGGCTGTGCTCCAACACGCCATGGCACTCGGATTTCTGATTTCCGTTGGTATCATCGTGCTTCAGTGGCCTCTGCAATGGGTCACGCTGCTGGCTATCGGCCCGAGCGACACGGTGCGGCAGTTGGCACTCACCTATTTCTACATTGGTGTGTGGGGTGCTCCACCCACGCTGGTGATGATGGGTATCAAGGGGTGGCTACTGGGAATGCAGGATTCGCGCAGCCCAATGGTGATTTCCATTGCCGTGAATGTGCTCAACATCGTGCTATCGGTGATAGCCGTGTTTGCGCTCGGATTGGGTTTCACCGGCATCATTGTGGGTACGGTACTTGCCGAGTGGATAGGGCTTGCCTACTCGCTGTGGCTGCTGAGGCGCAAATATCGCTCGCATGTGGCGGCGATGGACTGGCGCAAGGCGTTCGGTTTCAAGGGGTCGGCACGATTTTTCAAGGTAAATTCGCACATATTCATACGCAGCACGCTCATGATGCTCCAGGCATTGTTTTTCACGGCGGCTGGCGCACGCAGCGGCGATATGACGCTGGCTGTGAACACGCTCATTCTGCAAATGGCTATCCTTTTCTCCTACTTCATGGACGGCATCGCCTTTGCTGGCGAAGCCATTGCCGGCAAGTATTACGGCCGTGGCGATGTGGCGGCGGAGCATAGTTGCGTGTGGCACCTGTTTGGCTGGGCTGGGGCGTTTACCGCCATTTGCACGCTGCTGTATGCCATTTTTCCCGAACGGATTTTCACGGTGCTTACCAACGACCATTCCGTGGTGAGCGCAGCCCTCGATTTCCGCTGGTGGTGCGCTGTGATTCCCGTTGCCGGCATGGCGGCATTTGTGTGGGACGGTGTGTTTATCGGACTCACCCGCACTCGCGAAATGATGGCAGCGGTGGGCATCGCTTTGGCGGCGTTTTTCCTCACATTCGCCATAGTGCCCACCTCAATGGGCAACCACGGCTTGTGGCTCGCCTACATCGCATTCCTCGCCACCCGCTCCCTCGTCCAAACCGCCCAATACCTAAAAAACCTGTGAGTCAACAAGACAACAAGTCAACGAGTCAACAAGTTTCCGAGTGCTCCGAGTACTCCGAGTGCTCCAATTATCAAGGCACCCACAAAATTCTGCGAGATTTCCCACCCACAAAGCAAAACCAGTGAGTGAGATCCGTGTGAGCCTACCCCCCACAAAGCGGAATCCAGGTGAGCCATTGGAGCAAACCCGTGGAGAGCATCTGTGAGATTTCCCACCCACAAAGCAAAACCTGTGAAATCTGTGGGATCCGTGTGAGTCCCCCCACAAAGCGGAGTTTGAATTAGCGGAGTTTGTTGCGCTGGAAGTGGCGCATAGCGTAGCCGAAATAGCCTACCACACCTAAGGCGTTGATGGCTACGGTGGTCCAGAACGCAGCCGAATAGCCCAACCAGTCGGCCACCACACCACCGATAAGACAACCCACACCCATACCAATATCCCACGAAATGAGAATGGTGGAGTTGGCTGTGCCTCGCTGGTCGTTGGTTCCGAGGTTGATGGTCATATTCTGGTAAGCCGGCCACAGGTGACCGTTGCCGAGACCGATGAGCACGGCAGAACCGTAATAACCAATGGCATTAGGCACAGCAATAAACAAGGTGTAGCCCACAAGCGATATGAGCATTCCATAGCCAGCATTGTGGGTGAGTCGGCCTTCGCGCAGTGCTTTCGCGCCTTGCAGACGCGACGAAATCAGTCCCACCGCCAATATCAAGAACCATGCGCCTGTGCCAGCGGTGATGTGCATCACCTCTTTACCGTAGATGGCAAGGTAGTTGCTCAACACACCAAAACAGAAGCCGAAGCACACCATATTCGCCGCCAACGCCCAACCTTTGAGCAAGAAGAAGCGGTCGAGCGACACGGTGCGGCCAGTTTTGTTGATGGGGCGTGGTTTGAGTTTGAGTGTGGAGTCCACGGCAAGCCCTACGCCAGCAATCGCCAAGGCGAGAATAAATATCATGTCGAAACTGTCGGTGAGTTCATAGAGAAAAATGCCCACCGATGGCGCTATCGCCATACCGAGGTTATTGCTCAATCCGTAGTAGCCTATACCCTCGTTGCGACGCGACGACGGCAGCACATCGATAGCCACCGTGCTGTTGGCGACCGTGATAGCCCCGAACGGACCACCATGCAGCGTGCGCACTATGGCGAAGAGCAACAGCGTGCCTGCCATAAGGTAACCGGCAAAGAATATGAAAAACACGAAGAAAGTGACCATCAGCACCTTCTTTCGTTGAAAATTATCGACCATAAAGCCGCTGAATGGGCGAAACAGCATGGCAGTGACCGAGTAGCCGCTCAGCACCAGCCCAATCATGTCTTTCGTGGCATGGAAATGTTCGCTCAAATAAAGAGGCAGCAAAGGCGTGAGCAGATAGAAGGCGAAGAAAAGCGTGAAATTGGCAATCATCACCTTGCAGTAATTCCTATTCCAAAGTTTCTCTGTGTTAGCAGTCATCCCCATCAAAATTTAAAAGCCAAAAAAATATCCATTCCCATGCTATAGCGTGGGAATAAAAATCCCTCTCGGAGAGGTCTTTACACCCTATGCCCAATCAGGGTGGCGCTGGTGGCTTTCTCCACCACGCACATCACGCGGTCGCCCACCTTAGTATCGCCAGCAGGAAACACAATCACCTTGTTCTGCTGTGTGCGGCCAAACATATCGTCTTTCGAGCGTTTGCTGTAGCCTTCCACCAGCACCTCAAAGGTTTTGCCCACATCGTTGCGGTTGCTGCACAGCGACAGTTCGTTTTGCAGCGCAATCATACGGTTGAGGCGGTCGATTTTCACCTCCTCGCTCACATTGTCGGGCAGATGCTTGGCGGCGAATGTACCGGGACGCTCGCTGTATTTAAACATAAACGACGAGTCGAAGCCCACTTCGCGCATCAGCGAGAGCGTCTCCTCGAAGTCTTCCTCCGTCTCGTTGTGGAAACCGGTGAACATATCGCTCGAAATACCGCAGTCGGGCATCGCTTCACGGATTTTCGCAATTCGGTCGAGATACCATTCGCGGGTGTATTTGCGGTTCATAAGTTTCAAAATCTTGTTGCTGCCGCTCTGCACTGGCAGGTGAATGTGGTTGCAGATGTTGGCGTGCGATGCCATGGTGGCAATGATTTCGTCGCTCAAATCCTCTGGATTGCTGGTGGTGAAGCGCACACGCATTTCAGGCGCGGCCTCAGCCACAAGTGCGAGCAGCGCAGCCATATCCACAGGTTCACCGCCGTCGGCAGGCTTAAAGAGGTAGCTGTTCACGTTCTGACCGAGCAAAATCACCTCCTTGAAACCCTTGTTTTGCAGGTCGCGCAATTCGTTGAGAATGCTCTCCGGTTCACGGCTGCGTTCACGGCCACGGGTGTAAGGCACGATGCAGTAGGTGCAGAAGTTGTTGCAGCCACGCATGATGCTGATGTAGCCGCTCACCTTGTTGCCGCTGATGCGCTGTGGAATGATATCGCGATAGGTTTCGGTGGTCGAGAGTGTGGTTTCGATGGCTTTCTCGCCGGCTTCAGCACTGGCGATGAGGTTGGGCAGTTCCAAGTAGGAGTCGGGACCAGCCACGATGTCAACGTCGTACTCGTTGATTAGCACTTCCTTCAGACGCTCAGCCATGCAGCCGATAATGCCCACAATCAGGCGACGCTTGCGATTGCGACGCAAGGCGTTGAGTTGGTTAAGGCGAGAGAATATTTTTTGCTCGGCGTTGTCGCGAATCGAGCAGGTGTTGATAAAGATGGCGTCGGCAGCATCGAGCGTGTCGGTGGTGTCGTAGCCAGCCATTTTCATCACCGAAGCCACCACTTCGCTGTCAGCCACATTCATCTGGCAACCGTATGTTTCGATGAATAGTTTCTTTGAAAATTCTCCCTGATTGTCGTAACTCAACTTCATGTCCATATCGTAAAGAGCTTATATTATCGTCAATAAAAAAACTCACGCACAACATGCGCGCGAACCACAATGCAAAATTACATTTATTTCTCCTAACCACCAAATCCACCCATGCTCAGACGCAGCCCACTCAAGCCACTACCGATATAATTTGCTGATAGCAAATAGCGGAACTATGGTCACTTGGCGCTCCTCGCCATTGTCTTGCTCATCGATGTAGGTGATTTTTCCGAAGTTCTCTGCCGAGCATCTTACAGCCGAGTGCAACTTCTTTTCACGCATAAACACCCACAGGCTCTTCATGCCACCTTGCACATTTGCCTTCACTTCCACTGGCAGCACTTTATTGCCAAAAGATTCGATGTAGTCAACCTCTGCCAACGAACTCTTCGCCTCTCTTGCCCAGTAATACAATTCATGGCGCAAATTTGCCGTTTTGTAGGCAAGAAGTTCTGTTCCTGCTACTTGTTCGGCAATTGAGCCTTTGTTAACGAGGTCGGTGGCATTGGCGGTCAAAATTTGTGCAGTGATGTCTGAGATGTCGCCCAATGCCATATTGAGAGTTCGCAACAACAATCCACAGTCAAGAAATATCACTTTGCGCTTATTGGCATTGATTTCGCTTCCAAGTGGCAATCCATTGGCTGATGTATGCGTCACTGGTATCAAAATACCAGCACGATAAAGCAAATCGAGTGCTTGTTTCACAGCATGAGTTTTGTATCCACCCACATCCGCATACACAAATTTCTTGCCACATTGAACAGCGGCACTGTGCAGAACGCTACGGAGCAAATCGGGGTCAACCTTACTCTTATACTTCGGAAAGTCGTCTTCATACGACACGATAATGTCGTCTTGCACTTCCTGACACTGCGAATAGTTGTGAGTAGCCACCCATTTCACCACCACTTCGGGCATTCCACCTATCATCATGTAGGTGCGATAGTGCTCTAATATGGTCTTATAGAGCGGTTCTGGCAGGGGGTGCTCTGCCGACGCGCTGTCTCTCGCCTTTAGCAATGCATCAAATCCGCAAGCCGACTCAAACTCGTCGAAACTCAACGGACGCATAAACATGGAGTGGATACGCCCCACGCCAAAAGTTGGAAGGTCGTCTAATGCGAACTCCAGTAAAGAACCTGCCGCAATCACATGAAGTTTGGGCATATCCTCTTTGAAAAAGCGTAGTGCCATGATGGCTTTCGGGCACTCCTGCACTTCGTCAAGAAACAATAGCGTTTTGCCAGGAATAATATCAATGCCTATCAATGCCGACAACTGGCTAACGATTCGGCCAGCATCGAGGTCGGCTTCAAAAACCTGCTTATAAATTGGCGATTTTTCAAAATTAATCTCTGCGTAGTTTTGGAATAGTCGGCCCAAATGCTTGACAGAACTGGATTTTCCCACCTGTCGAGCACCACGCAGAAGGATTGGCTTGTGGTCTGCCCTTTTTGCCCATTCTTCAAGGTACTTGTCTATGATTCTTTTTAGATACATGCTAATATATTGTGTTTTAGGATACAAAGTTACTAAAATTGAAAAATACAAACAAATAATTGGGCGATTTTTAAAAAAATACAAAGATATAATTGTGGCAAAAATTGAAAAATACAAAGATATAATTGGGCGATTTTTTGAAAAATACAAAGATATAATCAGTTTTTCACTTTGCGGACGAGGGTGCGGAAAGCGAAACCGATGTGGCGAATGGTGGTGGCCACGGTGCCGTAGTAGTGGCACATGATGTGGTAGCGCTCTTTGAGCGAAGCCTTGTGATGCTTGTCGGTCAAGCCGTCGGTGAGGAAACTCACAATGGGGGCATCGCCCACATAGGCGTTGTGGTCCGACTGCTGGAGCACACGAATGCACCAATCGTAGTCGGCGCTGAAGCGATAGGCGAGATTATATTGCGGAGCGAGGTCACGGCGTGCAGCAAACGCCTGATGGCACACCAGCATACCGTGCTTGAAACTGTCGGCAGTAAGCACCGCAGGGGCTGTGAGGTGGCGCATACCCACCACACGGTGCTCGGCGTTCACCACTTGGGTCTGACCGTAAATCACACCTGGATTGCTCCCTGCCACGGCTGCCATACGCGCAAGCGAATCAGCGGCGGCAAATGCGTCGCCAGCGTTCATCCATATCAGATATTTTCCTTTGGCAAGGCGAATGGCCTTGTTCATAGCGTCGTAGAGTCCCTTGTCACGCTCGCTCACGATGCGAGTGCCGGCAATGCCAGCCTCGTTCACCATGCGCAGGGTGTCGTCGGTCGAAGCGCCGTCCACCACCAGATATTCATAGTCGGTGCACGATTGCTCCTTCACACTCTTCAGCGTGGGCGCAATCACCCCAGCCGCATTCCACGTAACAGTAATCACAGAAAATAATACTTCCATATCATTCATTTATTTCGCAAATGAGGGGGCGAGATGGTGTGGTTTCGCCTTCATTTGGGCAATTTCTTACGCAAAAATAGCAATAAAATTTGTGAAACATTTGCATTTTGGCGTTAATTTGTTTTTCGCCGTGGGCTGAGGTTGGAAATAATATTGTAATTTTGCGTAAAATAAGGCGTATAAGCCAATCGTGGCATCCGCTGCCGATTGCGTTTACACGCCCTCCGATTTTTAGACTAAAACAAGAAATTATGGCATCAAAACTTTGGGAAAAAAACATACAGGTTGACCACGATGTGGAAACCTACACCGTGGGGCGCGACCGTGAAATGGACCTCTATTTGGCTCGCTACGACGTGCTTGGCTCGATCGCCCACATCACTATGTTGCAAACCATCAATTTGCTCACCGCCGACGAGCTTTCCCAGCTCACCGCTGCCCTGCGCGAGATTTACGCCGAGATTGAGGCTGGCAAATTCGTGATTGAAGACGGCATTGAGGATGTGCACTCGCAAGTGGAACTGATGCTCACGCGTCGCCTTGGCGATGTGGGCAAGAAAATCCATTCTGGCCGCTCGCGCAACGACCAAGTGCTCGTGGACCTTCGCCTCTTTATCCGCAGCGAGATTGAAGATGTGGTGCATCACATCACCACGCTTTTCCACACGCTTCAGGCGCAGAGCGAGCGTTATAAGGATGTGTTGATGCCGGGCTACACCCACTTACAAGTGGCAATGCCGTCGTCGTTCGGACTGTGGTTTGGGGCTTACGCCGAATCGCTTGCCGACGACCTGGTGGTGCTCCGTGCCGCCTACGATGTGAACAACCGCAATCCGCTGGGCTCTGCCGCTGGCTACGGCTCGTCGTTCCCCCTCAACCGCGAACTCACCACGCAGTTGCTCGGATTTGCGTCGGTCGACTACAATGTGGTGTATGCCCAGATGGGGCGTGGCAAGACCGAGCGAATCGTGGCAGCAGCCATCGCCAACATTGCCGCCACCATTTCAAAACTGGCGTTCGACGCATGTATGTTTAATTCGCAAAACTTCGCGTTCATCAAACTCCCCGACGAGTTCACCACCGGCTCTTCGATTATGCCGCACAAGAAAAATCCCGATGTGTTTGAATTGACGCGCGCACGTTGCAACCGTCTGGAGGCACTGCCGTTCCAAATCACAATGGTCACCAACAATCTTCCTGTGGGCTATTTCCGCGACTTGCAACTCACTAAGGAGGATTTCCTGCCAGCGTTCGATGAAATCAAGGCTATTCTCTCGATGGTCAACGCCATGATGAGCCAAGTGAAGGTGAACGAGCATATCCTCGACGATGCGCGCTACGACCTCATGTTCAGCGTGGAGGAGGTGAACCGCCTCGCAGCCACTGGCGTGCCGTTCCGTGATGCCTACAAGAAGGTGGGACTCGACATCGAGGCAGGCAAGTTCACCCCAGTGAAGAAGGTGCACCACACCCACGAGGGCTCTATCGGCAACCTCTGCAACGACCGCATCGCCGCCCTCTACCAGCGCACGCTCGATGGCTTCGATTTCGAAACCTACCACAAGGCGTTCAGCCACCTGCTCGGCAGATAACGGCAACGCAGGGAGCGAATATTCAAAACGTAGGGACATGCCTTTGGCATGTTTCTAATGCGTTGAAATTTTGGTCACTTCCTTTGAAACATGCCGAAGGCATGTCCCTACGCTATGGTGATGTCTATTTGGTGATTTGGCACACCTTAGCCACACACAAATATTGATTCTCAATAATGAAATAACAGATGATAAAGAAAACGCTTTTACTGATTATGCTTTTGGGTGTGTTTGCCAGTTGCAACCACATCGACAACAAGGTGCTTCCCTCCTACACCGTGCGCATCGACTTGGGCACATACGGCGTGTGGAACACCTACGGCGTGACTGGCGTGGGCGATTACCGCATCTTCAGCCGCGATAAGCAGTTGCCAGCCAATTTTCCCTACAACGCCAACACATTCACCGGCTTTGGTGGCGTGCTGCTCATCATGGGGCTCGACACATCCACTGGCTCGTATGCGCCACTGGCGTTCGACGCTGCCTGCCCAGTGGAGCGCAGACCAGAATACACGCTCACCGTCGACCCCACCACATTCGATGCCATTTGCCCCAAATGCGGCTCGCACTACAACGTGCTCAATGGCGCTGGCGGACCGCTCTCAGGCACAGCACTTAGCCAAAAAGTGGGGCTCCAGCCCTACAAATGCCGCCAATCGGTGAACGGAGGTTACATCATCACCTCATACTAACCGCAGATTTTTGTTTTTCAAATATTTGTCAAAACAAAAAAATTGCATTACCTTTGCACCGCATTTGTTTACCGCAATAGCTGCTCGGATGGTGGAATCGGTAGACACGAGGGACTTAAAATCCCTTGGCCTTTAGGCTGTGCGGGTTCAAGTCCCGCTCCGAGTACCCACATAGGCTGTTAATCCTCGCGATTAACAGCCTATTTTATTTCGCTTCGTGGGGTATTTTAAGGCTCACACAGATCTCACTCTAAGTTTGCACCGAGAATTGGCGAAGCCCAATAATTATCCAAAAAACAAT
>ERZ827496.3759-NODE-3759-length-12646-cov-3.849416_pt1 | contig 12646 bp, 10 predicted proteins | sample MGYA00519769_ERZ827496 | MGnify/ENA primary metagenome ERZ827496 (study PRJEB31778, sample SAMEA3449327) | human gut metagenome | biome: human gut; feature: human-associated habitat; material: faeces | place: United Kingdom | collected 2010/2012 ...
CCATCGGCCATCTGGACGATGACCTGATTTTGGCCGCCGACGCGCCGGGGAAAAAGCGCCGCAGGCCGCCGGTGTACTGGCGCAGCCTTGCCGCCGCAGCCGCCTGCGCCTGCATCTTTTTAGGCGGCATAACGGTTTGGCAGCGCAGTGCCATCCCCAACGATGCCGTGATGCTGAGCGCCCAGCCGCCTGAGGCTGCGGCAGCCGAGGCAGCCCCCGATGAGGCGATGGCCGACACCGCCGCCCCGCAGACCGCGGGCGACGCAGAGGCAAACGAGGGGGCAGCCGCCAAAAGCACGCAGGACACCGCCGAATCGTCCACAGCACTGGGCGTGGCGCGGTGCGTGCAGCTGGACGGTGTGCGGTATTTTGAGTCACCCGCCCAGATTGACTTTGCCGCCAACCGCGACCCTGACGGCGTGATTGCGGACAGTGTAGCGCGCGATACCTTCCCGGAGACGGACGGGTGTTCCAACTTTGGCGCGGGGTATTCCTACTGGATAAGCAGCGAAAAAACCATCGTTGTGGAGATCAACGGAGAATATTTGTTGTTTGAAGCAAATTAAAAAGCAATGACCCATGAGCCTGCCCGCTCATGGGTCACTTTTTATTCTTCCTCAAACGCCAGATACCGCTTCGGGTCCCAATGGCAGGCCGATGCCATGTGGGCCAGCAGGCTGTCGCCGGGTGCCAGCGTGTCCAGCTGCAGGTCCTCCGCAATGCGGCCGTCATGCAGGATCAGTGCGCGGTCCAAAAAATGCTCCACATCCTCAATATAATGGGTCGAGAGCAGCAGCGTTTCCCCGCCGGTCAGCGTGGCGCTCATCAGCTTGATGAAATCCCGCCGGGTGAAGGGGTCCTTACCCAAAAACGGCTCATCCATCAGGTAATACGGCACCCGCTTGGCAAAGCCGGCAGCCAGCTCCACCCGTGCGCGCTGCCCGGTGGAAAGCTGCCCGATCGTATCCGTGCCGTGCAGGGCGAAAAATTCCAGAAATTTTTCGTACCGCGCAGGGTCAAACGCAGGGTGCAGGTCGGTCAGCAGCTGACCGTAGGCTGCCACCGTCAGCGCCGGGTAATAGCTGCCCTCGCCGGTGATATAACTGATGCGCTCGTACTGCACCCCGGCAGGCCGGCCGTCCAGCAGCGCTGTGCCCTTGTGCGGCAGAAGCCCCGCAATGCAGCGCAGCATCGTTGTTTTACCGGCACCGTTCTCGCCCAGGATGCCCACGATCTGCCCATCCGGCACAAGGAAATCCGCACCCAGCAGGCCCACAGCCGCGCCGTGGCTGCGGTAGGTTTTCTGCAGGCTTCGCACCTCGATCATAGCTGTCTCCTCCTGTCCTTTTCGTAAAGCTCGTAGCTCATATAGCGGCGCAGAGAGACCCTTCGCCAGTCCTCGCCCAGCTGCGCGCCCCAGTCGCGCTCGGCCCCGGTGTTCAGGCGGCCCCGGTAGCGCGTGCCGCTGCCGTCCAGCGGGCAGACCAGCAGCAGCGTGCCGGTCTGGTATATGTTGTAGGCATTGTCTGTGCCGCCCTCGCCCACCGTGGTGTATTCGGGCGTGGCAATAAGCAGTGCATCACCGGCTGTATTCAGCACGGCAGCCTCGGCGTTGCGCAGGTAGATGTCACCCTCGGCGGAGAGGGTTTGATGCAGGCTGAACTTGCCGTCCTGCACGCGCAGGGCTACAAAGAGATTGCGGAAGTCCACCTTCAGCACGGCGTCGCGGTCGGTGGTGCGGGGCAGCGCGGTCACCGAAAAATCACCGTTGCCGCCCTCGATGCCCAGCTGCGGGTTGAAGGTTTTTTTCGCCAGCGCCGCGCCCAGCATCAGGCCGAGCTGCTTGAGCGGCATGAGCAGCACGTCGCCGCGCATCAGGAGCGGCACGAGCAGCATGCCACCGAGCAGCAGCTGCGCCACGAGCGGCAGCTTGAGGAGCGCCTGCGCCGCCAGGCGGAGGCGCAGGTCGCACGCGAACAGCGGCAGGCGGCAGAGCTGGCCAAGAAGGCGCAGCGTGCGGCCGAGCGTGCCCGCCGCCACGCCGAGCACAAGGCCGAGCGCGCGCAAAAGCACGCCGAGGATCTCGCGCGCAAGATGCAGCGCCACGCCGAGCACAAGGCCGAGCGCCTCGAGCGACACGCCGCGCACGAGGCAAAGCACGAACACGAGCACGGCGGCGAGGACTGAGCGCCGCGCACACAGGCGGCTTTCGTCAAGGGAACGCGGCGCACGTCGAAAAATAGGTTTACATAATCCTGATACCTGTTCGACACGTTCCACCTGTCGAAGGCGGGCGAGAAAAAATGGATTTTTCCGAATCTTTGTGCTTTTCGACGAAGTGTATCAGATTATGTCAACGGAAACTTAGGGTCATTCGCCAAGAACCACACGATTCCAGCATCCCAAACATGGTAAAATATCCGCGCAAGACAGGGAAAACGAGCGGTTCATCAGACAGCTGACCGCAAGCCCGAAATTTTGCAGAGGAGAAGGTTATGGAAACAAAAATCAGTGTACTGGTGGCAGAGCCCAGTGAGGAATACCGCGCAGCCTATGCCAAGGCCATCGCCCGGGAGGCGGACATGGAGCTGGTCGCGCAGACGGACAACGGGCTGCGCGCAGAGGCGCTCGTCGACGAATTTCAGCCCGACGTGGTGGTGCTCGACCTTGTGCTGGCAAGCGTCGACGGTATGTCGCTGCTGGCGCGGCTGCAGGCCAAGGAGAAGCCGCCGCGCGTGATCGTTACATCCGCGATCTACAATGACGAGGTACTCATGGAGTGTGCCGATCTCGGCACGATGTACTTCATGCAAAAGCCGGTCGATCCGCCGCTGCTCGTGTACCGCATCCGGCAGACCGCGCGTCCGCGCCGCCGCACCGGCAGCCTGTGCGCGCAGCTTGACGCACCCGAGCCCGCGCCCACGCTCGAGAGCGTCGTCACCGATGTCATCCATGAGATCGGCGTCCCGGCGCACATCAAGGGCTACCAGTACCTGCGCGAGGCGATCATGCTGGCCATCGACGATATGGATGTCATCAATTCCGTGACCAAGGTGCTCTACCCCGAGGTCGCGCGCAAATTCAACACCACGCCCTCGCGCGTTGAGCGTGCGATACGCCATGCGATCGAGGTCGCGTGGGATCGCGGCGATCTGGAGACGCTGCAGAAATTTTTCGGCTACACGGTTTCGAACATCAAGGGCAAGCCGACGAATTCGGAGTTCATCGCCATGATCGCCGACTGCCTGAGTCTGCGGCAGAAGCAGAGCGCGTGCTGACACGCGGCATGGATGGCAGAGGGATACACAAGCGCCCCCGAACCCAAAACGGTTCGGGGGCGCTTTCTGTCTGTGTTCAAATCTCAGGGTTGTACTGCCCGGGCTTACCAGCTCGGGAACAGGGCAAGAAAATCGTCGAGGTTGCGGTAGCTGCCGCCCTGCGGCGAGAGATCCGGCGCGGCGGCATAGGCGCTGCCCGGCGTCGCCGTGACGGCGAGGTTGGCTGCATCGACCTGCGTGCGCAGCGTGATCCGGCTCGGCGTGAGCGAGATGTACAGCGGCGAGGCCGCAATGTTCGCCGTGATGTTCAGCGCGCCGTCGGCATAGCCGAAGTCCGAGATCGCGCCGACAACGCTCGCGAACGACAAGTGCTCGAAGAAGTAGGTATACGCCTCGATGGCGTTTTGCACCGTCTGGCGGTCAACGCCCGGCGTGACGGTGAGCACGGCATAGAGCGCGCGCTCGAGCGAATCCATCGACGCCGTGACGTGGTGCCAGCCGTAGTCGATGTACACGCGGTCGTTCCAGAACGTGACGGTCAGGTCGCGGCCGAGGATCTGCGACACGGCGCGCGCCGCGACGGGCTTGCCGAGCGAGAGCACGACGTCGGTGTCAAGGCTGTAGCCGTTGACGCTCACCGTTGCGTCCATGCCCATGGCCTGCGCGCCGACATAGCGCTCAAGCACGGGGGCAAAGGGCTGCAGCTGCGAGAGTGTGACATAATTTCCGCTCGTGGGGCTGATGGCAGCGGCACTGCCGGACGTCGAGGTGATCGTCACGCGCACCGTCCAGCCCGCAGCCGTAACGCTTACGCTGTCGGCCGAGAGGGCGGCAGACACATCCGTGCCCGCGATGTTCAACTGCGCATGCAGGGCATTGTTCGACCACGTCAGACCGCGGATGCTGTCGACGGCGGACTGCGGCGTGAGCTCGCGGAAAAACTGCGCATAAGCGCTGCCCGCGGCGTCCGCCCCGCTCGCACCGGCGAGCTTGCCCGCCCACGCGACGAGCTCCCGGATCTCGCTGCCCGTGCCGCTGACGTGGATGTTGCCGGCGGAGACGTAGACCGTGCCGCCGATGTACTCGGCCGTGACGGTCACGCCGTCAACCGAGGTGGTGAGCGCGGCGTCATAGCCGCCGGAGGTGCGGGTCACCGTGGCCGTACCGCTGAGACGCATCGGGCCGCCGAGCGCGACGTCGAAGGTCGCGGTCTTGGCCGTGGCCGCATCCATGAGGGGGCTGACAAGGCTCAGCGCGCCGGTCAGATCGGTGTAGCCGTCGAGCGATTGCACCCGGAAGCCGCCGTAGTACGGCGTGGCGGTGACGTGCATGCGTGCGCCGCCGAGGTTGAGCGACACGTCCGCACGCGTCAGGCGCAGCGCGTCGGGATCGGTCAGCTGCACCGTGCCGGAGATCATCGGGTCGTTGAGGCGGATGTTCATGCCGTTGGCGGTCTCCTGCATGGTGACGTTTTTCGTCAGCGCAGCCATACCGGCGGAATCGAGCGAGATGTCCGGGATCTGCACGCCGAGATAGCCCGCCACCGTGCGCGCTGCGTCGAGCGTGTCGCTCGCGCGCAGGGTGATCTTCTGGCTGCCGAAGGCGATGTACACCCGTTCGTTGCTGTAGGCGGCGAAGAGGTCGACGCCCGCGACATTGCCGCGCAGCTGGAAGGTGGTCTGGTCAATATCCATATGTGCCGTCAGGCCGTAGGACTGGCCGTTTGCGCTGACGGTGATGCTGTAGTTCGGGGTGCGGCGGAAAAAGTCGCGCACCACGGCCTGCGTGTCCTGCCCGCCGTCGGAGAGCTTGCCGAGGTTGTTGGGGTCGTACTGGGTGGCGAGATAGTGCTGGAACTCCGTCTGGTCGTCGGTCACGGCGCCGAAGTCCGTGAACGTCTCCGTGAGCGTGCTTGTGCAGTTGAGGCTGCCGAGACCGGACATGGACACGGAGTAGCTCTCCACGGTGTCCATCTGCAGCAGATCCCAGTTGGCGTCGATCGTCCAGACCATGTGCACAGCCGTAAACTCGGGGTTTTTCGACGCGCCGCTGTACGTGCGCACCTGATGCTTATAGTATGCGCTCGCGCCCGTGGGCTCGAGGTCAAAGGCGAGGGTGTACGTGCCGTCGTCATTGGCGGTCATGGTCGGGTTTTGCACCGTGTCCTGACTGATGACGTAGTTGCTGAGGTTGCGCGGATCCTGCCCGTAGGCATCCTGATAGTCCTGCTGCGAGATGGCCACGATCTGGTCGCTCCACGTCGCACTGTCGCCGCTGACGGACTCAGCCTTGCGCACAAGGATCGCACCGTCCTTAAAATATTTCTGCTCGCCGAGCTTGACGAACATGCTCGTGCTGATGGCCTCGGTGAAGACGCTGTCACTCGTCACGACGCGCACGTTGTGCACGTTCTGGTTATAGTCGATGAAGCCGACCTTCGCCTTCGTCTGCCCGACGGTCTCGGAGCGGTAGGTCTCCTGATCCATGACGCCGGTCGTAATATAAATGTTGTCCTCGGCGCTCTGGCCGGAGGGATCGCCGTCCGGACGCGCGAGCGTGGTGCTTGCCCCGCCGGCGCCGTCGTCGGTATCGACCGCGCCGGGCAGCGCCACTGCCGCCGCGATCGCCAGTGCCAGCAGCACGCCGCCGATGACATAGGTGCGCTTGCCGTGCTTGCGGCGCGTCGGCTGCGCGGCGCTCTCGGAGGGCACCAGCTCGCTGTCGGCGATGTCCGGCGCGGTCTCGTCCGCCGTCGGCTTGCGCCGCCATGGCGGAAGACGGAAATGTTGTTTGCGCATAGATCTCATACTCCTTGCGGGCAGCCCCGGCGTGCACATCGTCGGGCAAATCCCGGTTTTTTCTTGTTTTCATTATACGGCAAGCGGTTTGAAAACGCATCCTCCCCCCTTTCGACCGGTAGGAATGTTGAGAGAAGCCAATTCTACCGGCAGGAGAATCCCTGTATCTGGGATTTTGCTGGACTTGCGGTGTGGCACGCGCTGTGGTATACTCATACCATGGAAGATGTGAGAGGCGCGCTCGCCGCCAATTTAGCCGAGCTGAGAAAAGAAGAAAATCTGACGCAGGCCGAGTTTGCCGCGCGCTTCAATTACTCCGACAAGGCTGTGTCCAAGTGGGAGCGGGGCGATTCCCTGCCCGATGTTGTCATGCTCAAGACCATCGCCGACCTCTACGGGCTGCGTGTGGACGATCTGCTGACCGAGGACGGCGTTGCCAGCGCGCTCGCCGAGGCGGCCGGCCATGAGAAAAAGCGCGACGCATACCTGATGCAGAAAATGCTCATCGCCGCCATGTGGGTGACGATGGTGTGGGTCGTTGCGGTCGTCGTGTTTTTGTACTCGCAGTTCAGCATCGGCAAGATGTACTGGATGGCGTTCGTGTGGGCAGTGCCGGTGTCGTTCGCCGTGGCGTTCCTTTTCTCCCGTCACTGGAAGGGTGAGGCGGTGCTGCAGTGCGTGTTCGCGTCACTGTTCGTATGGAGCATGATCACCGCGTTTTATTTCCAGTACCTCGAATACAACATCTGGGCCGTGTTCTTCGTCGGCGTTCCGGTGCAGATCGCGCTCATCCTGGGGGCAAAGCTCCGCCGCGCCGGTGTGCACTGGCTGCACCGGTAAAAAAACAAAACTACCGCTTGACGGCGGGCCACGCCCGTGCTATACTCGCGTCTAATGACAGGCCGGAAACGGCCGGGCGGCGTCCGCGCCGCAGCAGACAGAGATCACCGCGTCTGTGGGACTTCATGCCCCGCAGACGCTTTTTTATTCGAAAGGAGTCTTTTTTCATGCGTGAAACCGCTTCCGCACCCGATGATGCCAAGCGCGTGACCATGCAGGTATCCACCGTCGGCATCGTCTGCAACGCCGCACTGACGGTGTTCAAGCTCGTCGCCGGCATCGTGGCGCACTCGTCGGCCATAGTGGCCGACGCCGTGCACTCGGCGTCCGACATCCTCGGCTCGCTGATCGTGATGATCGGCGCAATCTTTTCCAACAAGGCGGCCGACGCCAGCCATCCCTATGGGCACGAAAAGCTCGAGTGCATCGCCTCGATCCTGCTCGGCAATATTCTCGTGCTCGTCGGCGCTGCCATCGGCTACACAGGCATCACGAAAATCATCCACGGCGAAACGCTCGCCGCCCCCGGCATGCTCGCGCTCATCGCGGCGGTGGTGTCCATCGTCGTCAAGGAGGCGCTGTACTGGTACACGATCGCAGCCGCCAAGCGCATCCGCTCCGTGTCGCTCAAGGCCGAGGCATGGCATCACCGCTCGGATGCGCTGTCGTCCATCGGCAGCTTTGCGGGCGTGCTCGGCGCGCGCCTCGGCCTGCCGATCCTCGACCCCATCGCGTCGATCGTCATCTGCCTGTTCATCTTCAAGGTGGCCTTCGGCATCTTCCGCGAGAGCATCGACCGTCTCGTCGACCGCGCGGCTGACACCGACACCGTCGCCGCCATGCGCCGGACGATGCTGCGCACCCCCGGTGTCGTGCGCGTAGACGATCTCAAGACGCGGCTGTTCGGCAGCCGGACGTATGTCGATGCCGAGATCGCGGTCGACGGTGCGCTGCCGCTGCGCGACGCGCACGCCATCGCAGAGCGCGTGCACCATGAGCTCGAGCACGATTTCCCGGACGTCAAGCACTGCACCGTGCACGTCAACCCCGCGTAAGACGCGCGGCGATCGCGCCAAAAAAAGCGGATATACACTGCACGAAGAGCCGCCCTTTCGGGCGGCTCTTCGTGCCGGCTCGCGTACCTTTGCGCGCAAGGCGGGCGGAAAAACCGCAAAACGTGTGCTAAGATATGCTAAGAATTCACATCCTGCCCGCATTTGTCGGCCAGGTAATCACGTTCGACAGGGTTCGACGCAGGCTTCGGAAGCCGGTTTACATAATGTGAATCGGCACCGGGCGCGCGGGCTAAAAAACATCGGCGTCACGGAGCTGCCTCCGTGACGCCGATGCGTCGATGCGCGCGCTTAGCGCTTGCGCTTATTTTTCTGGTACAGTTCCCACAACCCGTTGAGCAGCAGGTTCTTTTCATAGATGACCTCGCGCCGGCAGTGCGGGATGACGATGCCGCCGAGGCCGCCGGTCGCGATAACAGTGGCAGACTCGCCGAGCTCATCCTCCATGCGCTCGATCATACCGTCGAGCATGGCGGCCGTGCCGTAGACACTGCCGGAGCGCATGGCCTCGATGGTGTCAGTACTGATGCACTTTTTCGGTGCGTCGAGCGAGATGTGCGGCAGCTGCGACGTGCCGCTTGCGAGCGCCTCGAGCGAGATGCCCACACCGGGGATGATCGCGCCGCCGAGGACACGCGCCTCACGGTCGATGACCGTCATGGTGGTAGCCGTGCCCATGTCGATGATAATGAGCGGAGGTGCGTGCATCGCAAGCGCCGCAGCCGCGCCGACCACAAGGTCGCTGCCCATGGTGGCGGGGTTGTCGAGCGCGATGTTCAGCCCCGTTTTCATGCCGGGGCCGACGACGAGCGGGCGGATGCCCGTGATCATGCGCACGGCGGCAACGAGCGCGCCATTGATCGGCGGCACGACGGACGACAGGATCGCCCCGTCGACATCCTCCGGAGCGATGCCGGAAAACTCGATCACCTGCCGCAGCGAGATCGCATACTCGTGCGCGGTCTTATCACGGTCGGTCTCCAGACGGGCAATGTTGCGGATGCCCGACGCATCGAGAAAACCGATCACAATGTTTGTATTGCCAACGTCCAGAGCCAGAAGCATATCAGTCCACCGGACCCTTCTTGCCGGCTGCGATCAGCCGGGTAATGGTCGGGCTCAGGACAAGGTTCACGCCCAGCTCGAGCAGGAAGTTCACGCCCACGAGACCCGTGACGATATAGGTCGCCACAGCGGTGTCACCCGCCCACGCCTGAAGCTGCGGCTGGTAGAACAGCAGCATGGCGAGCACGAACAGGCCGGTATTGACGACCGGCGCGGCAGCGGCCGCGACGATCACGCCGGCGAGAGAATTCTTTTTGCTGATGGCGCGATAGACAAGGCCCGCGACATAACCGGCTGCGGTGCCCTTGAGCAGGCAGACGATCACGGTCATGACCGGACGCGCGGAAAACATGATGTAGCCGCCGGCATCTGCGCCGGTGACGACGGCGATCGTGACGACGACACCAAACACGAAGCCGAGCCAGGCACCGGCTTTCACGCCGTAAACGGCCGCGCCGACCACGATCGGGATCAGCACGAGCGACACGGCAAACGGGCCGACCTTGATGAAGCTGCCGAGCAGCTGCAGCACGACGACGATGGCGGTGAAGAGTGCAAGCCCAGCCAGACGCCGGGTCTTACCATTGCTGTTGTTCATTTTTTATACCTCCTAAGCTGCTGTTCCCGCTCCGGGCGGGATATAGCGCACGAGTATGATACCCAATCCGGCGCAAAAAATCAAGAGCGGATGTACAAACTTTGCACATCCGCTCATGACAGTTTTTTATAACGGGGTTTACTTCAGCGCGTCCACGGTCGCCAGATACAGCGCATCCGAGCCGTCGGACGGCATGCTGAAGCCGGTGCGCGGCGAGAAGCTGAAGCCGTTGAGCGTCGGGCCGTCCTGCAGGCAGGAGCGCTTGAACTGCTGGCTGAAGAGGCGGCGGCAGTAGCTGCGCAGCCACTTCTTGAGCGTCGCATGGTCAAACTCGTCGCCGTAGGCGATGTCGGCCAGGCGCAGCACCTTCTCGGGTGCGAAGCCGTGATCGACCAGATAGTACAGGAAGAAGTCCTGGAGGTTATACGGGCCGACGGAGTCCTCACTCTTCTGGGCGATCTCGCCATTGCGCGTCGGCGGCAGCAGCTCGGGGCTGACCGGTGTGTCGAGCACATCCAGCAGCGCCTTGGACAGCACGTCGTCGTCCGTGGTCTCGGCAACGTAGCGCACGACCATCTGCACCATGGTCTTGGTGGAGCCGGCGTTGACATCGTACATGGAGATGTGATCGCCGTTGTAGGTGCACCAGCCGTCAGCAAACTCGCTCATGTCCTCGGTGCCGACATGGATGCCGCCGTCGGCAAAGCCGTTGGCCACGTCCATGAGGATCTGGGTGCGCTCGCGCGCCTGCGCGTTTTCATACACGACGTTGCGGTTTTCGGGGTCGTGACCGATGTCTTTAAAGTGCTGCATGACGCTCTCGCCGATGTCGATCACGCGCACGGTCGCGCCGAGCTGCTCGGACACGATGATGGCGTTGGACTTCGTGCGGTCGGTCGTGCCGAAGCACGGCATGGTCACGGCGTTCACATAATCGGCCGGCAGGCCCATCATCTTCACGGCCTCAGCACAGATGATGACGGCGAGCGTGGAGTCCACGCCGCCGGAGATGCCGACGACCGGGTGCTTGAGATTGGCGTACTGCATGCGGCGCACGAGGCTGGCGGCCTGCATGTGCAGCAGGCGCTTGGCAGCCGCGTGATAATCGGCCGGGTCGTCCGGGCGGTAGGGGTACTTGCCGAACGGGCGGGTGAGCACGGTCTCCTCCACGCCCTCGCCCCACTCGGTGATGACGTAGGACGCAGCGTCGCCGGTGAAGGTCGCGTCCTTGCGGCGCGCGGCGATGAGCAGCTGCACGTCGAGCTCGGTCACGACGTCGGAGCAGCCGTCCTCGGCGCTCTCGAGCACCTTACCGTCCTCAGCGATGAGGCACAGGCCGGAATACGTCGCGTCGGTGCTCGACTCGCCGAAGCCGGGTGCTGCGAGCACGACACCGGCGTGCAGCTTCGCGCTCTCGGCGCGCACGTCGGTGGTCACGCGGCAGACGGAGTCCGTCGTCATCGGGAAGCCCGCCATCTCGACGAGCACAGTCGCACCGGCGAGCGCATGACGCACAGCCGGGGACACCGGGGCGGACACGTCCGCGCCGACGAGCACGGCGACGTTCAGCTCGCTGACTTCGCTGTGCTGGAACAGCTGCTGCGGGTGGAAATCGACCGGGCCGAGGGAGCCGATCTGAATATCGTCGAGCAGCGCGCCGGGCAGCGCAAAGTGCTTGTCGCCCGGGCAGCTGGCCGGCACGACGCCGAGCAGCTCGCCGTTGCACACGGCGGCCGCCGCGTCATACACCTTCGCGCCCTGCGCGACCGGCAGGCCGACAAACACGAGCATGTCCTTGCCCTCGGACGCCTTGACGACCTTTTCGAGCGCGGCCGCCGCGCCCGCGAGCAGGGTGTTCTGGTAGAACAGATCGCCGCAGGTGGCGCCCGTGAGCGTCAGCTCCGGGAACACGAGCACCTTCACGCCGAGGCGCGCGTGCTCGTCCATGGCGCGGATAACGGCATCCGCATTGAACATCGGGTCTGCTACCCGGATCTCGGGAGCAGCCGCTGCAACCTTGATAAATCCGTGTTTCATGTTGATTCTTCCTTTTCTTCTATTCTAATTTGTTTTCTCAAACGTAAAGAGCGCCGCATCGTAAAACTTCAGCACCGCGCCGCGCACGGGCACATATTCCTTGGCCGAGGCCGTCACGGTGACGGTGCCGCCGTCTGCCTCGGCGTGCGCGGTCTCGTCGAGCACGGGCAGGAAATTTGTGTTGAGCTCCTGCGCGAGCTCGTCGAGGTGTCCGGCGTAGTATGCGCTGTCGTGCGGCGGCGTGTAGCCCGGCACGGGGTTTGCCCCCGCCGTGAAGCAAAACACGACCATCAGCGCCGAGAGCAGCAGCACGAAGATGCCGCCCACCGGCCCGAGCCAGCGGGCGATCTGCGCGCCGGGCTCCTCCTTTTCGGTCGGGTCCGGCGGCGGGACGATCTTCGGCATGGCTTAAAACTGAATGCGCGCGGCGATGTAGTCGGCGAGCTGATCCATGGGGACGCGCTCCTGCTGCATGGAGTCGCGGTCGCGCACGGTCACGCAGCCGTCCTCCGCCGAGTCAAAGTCGAACGTCACGCAATACGGCGTGCCGATCTCGTCCTGACGGCGGTAGCGCTTGCCGATCGAGCCGGCCTCGTCATAGTCGCACATGAAGCGCTTTTGCAGCTGGTGGTAGAGCTCGGTCGCAGGCTCGGAGAGCTTTTTCGACAGCGGCAGCACCGCGCACTTGAACGGCGCGAGCGCCGGGTGGAAGTGCATGACGACGCGGGTGTCGTTCTTGGCCTCGTCCACGACCTCCTCGTCGTACGCCTCGCACAGGAAGGCCAGCGTCACACGGTCCGCACCGAGCGACGGCTCGATGACATAGGGGATGTAGTGCTCGTTTTTCTCCTGATCGAAGTAGTCCATGTCCTGACCGGAGAACTTCTGGTGCTGGCTCAGGTCGTAGTTCGTGCGGTCGGCGACGCCCCAGAGCTCGCCCCAGCCGAACGGGAACAG
>ERZ827496.3775-NODE-3775-length-12623-cov-3.400939_pt1 | contig 12623 bp, 9 predicted proteins | sample MGYA00519769_ERZ827496 | MGnify/ENA primary metagenome ERZ827496 (study PRJEB31778, sample SAMEA3449327) | human gut metagenome | biome: human gut; feature: human-associated habitat; material: faeces | place: United Kingdom | collected 2010/2012 ...
GTGGAGTCGGTTGTGAAGAAGATTGGGCTTCTCACTTTCTGGAGCATGAGATCAGTGCCATTTACAATGTGACTCATGGTGCCGGTCTTTCCGTAATTTTCCCTGCCTGGATGACTTGGATGACAGAACACAATATGGATAAGATCGTTCAATATGCTGTTCGTGTATGGGGTGTTCCGGAAGCAGATGATAAAAAAGCGGTTGCTTTGGAAGGGATTGCCCGGTTGAGAGCTTTTTTCAAATTCATTGGTTTGCCTGTTACTTTTAGAGAGTTGGGTATTGAGCATCCGGATATTGACCGTCTGGCCGATAGTCTTCATCGAAATAAAGGCGAGTTGGTAGGCAATTATGTGAAGTTGACAAAAGAAGACAGTAAAGAAATCTACCGATTGGCTTTGTAAGGAAAATACCAATATACGTACTGCCCCGTTACATATATCCTAATTTATCGTTAGGTATATTGTAACCATGTTAATAACGTATTCTTGTATACGGAGAATAGTTGTTATTGATTATGAAAAAAATATTTATTCTATTGATATATAATAATTTAATAGGCGCAATTTCTATTTTAGAAGTTAGAAAGAACTTTTTGAATTGGAGGGATGCTTTATTTATACTTGTCAATTAAGTAACTTCGTTATTGTCTGTATTGGACATTTCATATTGACAGATTTCTGTTGTTTATATGTAATGTGTTGATTCTTAACAAGTAAAAAGTAATTTTTTATATTACATAAGAGTATGTATTTTTGATTGTGTTAACGATATACTTTTACTATGCAAAAGTGTATATTCTTCATATGGAAAAACATATACCTTTATATAATAAAAATCTATTGTTAATTATCTATGTTAATAATGTTAGTGTAAAATGTGAGAGACAGCATCTTTTTATAAAAAATCCGGTTTGGATAAAGAGTGTATAGAGTAGGAAGGCATTCATTTAGAAAGACAGTGTAGCTGGCGAGAGAACGTAATAGATGATATATCGAAAAAACTATACCCTAAAAGTTAGATATAAAACTTTTAGGGTATAGTATTATTATAACCAGAGGTATATCAAGATTATCCGAAGTTATTGGCGTTTTTATTTTGTACCGTACGCACCAAAGTGAGCTTGTACGGCTGGTGAGGTATATGTTTTTCCACCTACGCTTAGTCCGGTCGTACCGAAGTATGGAGCTGCAAAAGTCTCGGAAGCGGAAGCTGCACCCGACAATACGGGAGAACCGGATTGTACATGGAAATCCCAATTGTCATTGTAATCGTACGAAGTAAGTTTTGTGCTATTGATGTCAAAATTCACAAACTTCGGATCTTTGGAATCTGTTTGGGTAGCGATGATGCTGTGGGCATCGACAACGCCTTGATAGTAGCTTTTGTGTGCATAATTGTAGCCTTCCCAAGCATAGGCTACGCCACTCTCTTTTTCGCCGTTGAATACGATATCACTTTTTTGATTGCCTGAAGCATAGTAATTGTAATCGATGACAGAGGCTGAGGCATAACCCTCTTCCGGATCGTTGGGCAGATTGTAAGAAGGAGTTTGAGCACGGAACTTACAGTTTACCATTAGATTGTTGAATACATTGGCCAAAACATTCTTTTCTGCATATACACAACCGCCTTTTTCTCCGTCGCGGCGCCATCCTGCATTTATGATAGTATTGTTGTAAGCTTGTATTTTGGCCTGTTTTCGTGTTTCGCTCTGACCGGAACTCGACAGTTTCAAACCATTGGTGTTAGGACTGAACATTACATTGCCCGCTACATCTGCTACACAACCACATTTTACATTTACAGCTTCAGCACCATCAAAACCGTTGGCAGCAAAGATGTTGTTGGCAATAATGGCGTTACCTCCCATCATGTAGATACCGTCCGACCAGCCGTTGCGCAGGATGGAGTTGGTGATGACATAACGTCCGTTTATATTATTTGTTGTAATTTGCGGATATGCATCGTCACCGGCAGTGTATTCTTCTCTGTTGGCTGCAGGAGAACCTGTTATTACTTGCCCACCGGTATATTCGATGATGGTATGGTCAATCAGCATCTCTGCGCAATTGGCTGTTGCCACGATACCACCCCACATGGCATCTTCGTTGAAAATATTATTGTGTGTACGTAGTTCTTCGGCTATGGAGAAACGTATAGGGTTTGTAATTGTACCTTTACAATAAAGGTTGCCGTCAACGGTAAATTCGATGGGGGCGTGATTGGCTCCTACACCATCCGTGCTGAATATAACCTGTACCCCTTCTTCGATGGTTAGTGATTTGCCGGCAGGTACGGTGAGGTGTCCCGTTACGTTGATGGTTGAATGGGCTTCCCAGATACCTTCCACTTCTCCTGATACGTTTTCGGTTGTTCCCTGTTCCTCATCATTATTGCCTTTGATATCATTGTCGTCGCTACAGGCAGTCCAGGTCATAGCCATCAGGACTGCATAAATAAAATAATGTTTTAGTTTCATAATTGAATGAATATTGGTTAATGAGTAATTTTTTAATAATGGATAATGAGTGTTTAATCTGTTTTGGGGTGAAAGGTCAGAGCCTGAAGCGTGCTCCGATCATCAGTGACTGTCCATGCCATGATTTACGTTCCACCAGATTACTGTTATCACGTTCGCTATCTACATTTGCGGTACGTTCGCTTTGGTGTACATAGCGTAATACCGGTATGTTGAGTAAGTTAGATGCTTTCAGGAAAAGACAGAAACCACGTGGCAGTGTTTTTTCAATTGAAGCATCCAGTTGAGTATATCCTTTTTCCCAGATATCGTTGTCTGCCCAGTTGGAGATATCGCTTAATCGTTTGCCGGTGTATCCCATGGCTAACTGTCCTTCCCATCCGTGTTTGCTGTCTTTCAATAGAAAAGAGATATTGGCTACATGAGCTGCTTGTCCGAATAAAGGGCGTGATTGGGTGGTGGTAGTTACTTCCGACCCCTGCATTACACGTTTTTCTGTTGTTATTTTAGAATAGGTATAGGTGTAGTTGGCTTTGATACCCAGCCAGTTGAAGTATTTTAAAATATCCACTTCCAATCCCCAATTGTTGGCCGTACCAAAATTCATTGGTTTGTAATAGGTATCCTGCCCTTCATTGAGTAGACCATATTCGATCGGGTCTTTGATATTTTTATAGAACAGTCCTACCATGAGTTGTTCGGATGATCGGGGAAAGAATTCATAACGCAGGTCGATATTATCAGCTACGGTATGCTTTAGCTCGGGATTTCCCTTCTCCTTATAGTCTTCATTGATGATGGAGTAGGGTACGATTTCAAAAAAACTGGGACGGTTGATGGCCCGTGCATAGGAGAAACGCAGGTTTCCATTGGAATGTATTGCATATTTGGCATGAAAGCTGGGTAATATGTCGGTATAGCGTTGGTTACCTTCGGGAGCGGCGTTTCCCGTAGGAAACTTTAAAGTATATCCTTGATCGGTATGTTCTATACGTACGCCGGCAATAAGTTCCCATTGACTGATTGTATATTTCACCATACCATATCCGGCCCCGACTTTTTCAGTTGCATCATAGTTTAACGGGTCGCTGATATTTCCGTAAGCACGTGGCGTGAACTGTATTTCATCAAAGTTATGCCAGTCTTTGTCGATATATTGCGGATTACCCGAACCTGTAGCGGAGTTGAATGTATATTCATTAAAAAAACTGTCACGTTTCTTGTCACGATACATACCTCCAGCCAAGAAATCCAATACGCTGTTGCTGCCGGTTTTCCATTTATAAGAGAGGTCGATATATCCTGCGAGGTCTTTGTCTGAGTTGTGCTCCCAACGGCGTGTAGCTGCACCGGAGGATGCTACGTGCGAACCGATGAGGAATATTTCGGCATTGTCCGGGGTTTCACTGTACGCTTTTGAGTAGACAGCCGACCAGTTCAGCTTCAATGTGCCATCATTCAAAAAGAGATGTTCTCCCCTCAACGTAGAGTTGTATATGTATTGATGAACCCATTTCATCCGGATGGCACGGTCTTGATCGTCCGAGCCATCACGTACTTCGGCTTCGTCCATATCCATATAGCCGTTGTACCAGGTCAGTTTATGATTGCGGTTAAAGTCATAGTCGAGATTGGCATGCGCGCCGATACGGGTCTGTTGTGTGGAGTAATTCCTGTATTCGATGCCGTTACGCGTTTTCCCCGGTTGATAATAAAGTTCGCTTTCTTTGCCGCGATAGGTATTTAGGTAGCTTCCAGCCAGCATAATACCTAACCGTTCGTTGAAAAAACGATCTCCGTAGGAGAGGCCGGCAGTAAGGTCGGGTAACGGACGTTTCCATGTCATATGGAGATTGTCGGTAGTGAAATCCTTCATGGTGACTTTATAGTTTTTGGGAAATCCTGCCGCTTCATAAGGAGATTTTGAAGAAATGTCATTATGAGCAAACGATTGGAAGTCTCGCCCGAGGTACATTGCATTGTATCCTGTGGAAAGATTGACCGTGAACTGACGTTCCGACGGAGCGTCTTTCATTACAAGGTTGACAGCTCCGCCGATTCCGTCGCCTTCAAGGTTGGCGGTGAGTGATTTGGTCACTTCCAGACGGTCGAGCATTTCTGAAGGAAAAATATCAAGTGGTACAAAGCGGTTTTTATTATCCGGACTCGGTATTTTTACTCCGTTTACTAACGTATAGTTATATCGTTTGTCCATCCCCCGAAGGATGGCATATTGTCCTTCTCCGCTGCTATTACGTTCAATGGTTACTCCCGACATACGTTGTATGACATTGGCTACCGTAATATCCGGAGAGAGTTCGATGGCTTTTGCGCTCATTACATTCACCACGTTCATTGCCTGTTTTTCAATGGCACGTGCTCCGGCTTCGGTGCGTCCCGGATTACGGGCAGTGATAGTGACACCTTCCAGTAGAATGTCATCGCTATCTAATGGGATCTCTATTTCCGAGTCTTTTTGTTCTATCTGGAGTTCATAACGTTTATAGCCTACATATGTACATATGATTGTAAATTTCTCATGGGGTACTGAAAGGTTGAAACTTCCATCCAGTCCACTGACTACACCTTTTGTAGGGTTTTCTTTTACTATGATGGAGGCTCCGATAATTTCCTCCCCTGTTTTTGAATCTCTGATTTTACCTTTAATTTCTCTGGCATTTGCACCAAACGATAATAGTAGGAGTAAACTGATAGCTGCTTTTAATTTCATAAAGAATGTTTAACCTTTGTTTTTCCGGTGCAAAAGTAGAGGGCATGAATTTCATCACTGTTGCAGGAATATTTCATTTTTATTACCAAACAGGATGCCGGTATGGTGTAATAGAAATGTAATTGTTTTGTCGTTTTTTGGTAAAAGTCATTGCGATGGAAAACCATTACCTTTGCAGCGTTTTCAATAATATATTATATTAAAAGTATGAAAATTAGAAATCTATTTTTTCTTGCCCTGTTGATTATAAGTAATTGGGCTGGTGCTCAGATCACCGATTATTCTGTCTTTGAGGATAAATTGAATTTTTACGTAGCCAATGATTTGGGACGTAACGGATATTACGATCAGAAACCTATTGCTGAATTAATGGGGATAATGGCCGAAGAGGTAGGTCCTGAATTTATTCTTGCTACGGGTGATGTACATCATTTTGAGGGGGTACAAAGTGTGAATGATCCTTTGTGGATGACAAATTATGAACTTATTTACTCGCATCCCGAATTAATGATAGACTGGTTTCCTCTGTTGGGTAATCACGAATATCGTGGTAATACGCAGGCAGTATTGGATTATAGTAAGGTGAGTCGCCGTTGGGAGATGCCTGCCCGTTATTATACTAAGACATTTGAAGAAAAAGGGACTACATTGCGTGTGGTTTGGGTAGATACGGCTCCGATGATCGATAAGTATCGTCAGGACAGTGAGCAATATCCTGATGCTTGTAAGCAGGATTATCAGAAACAACTGGCATGGATAGACTCTGTATTGACTGTTGCCAGTGAGGACTGGGTGATCGTAGCCGGACATCATCCCATTTATGCGGAGACTTCGAAGTCGGATAGCGAACGCATTGATATGCAGGCGCGTCTTGATCCGGTTCTTCAAAAACATAAAGTAGACATGTACATTTGCGGACATATCCACAATTTCCAACATATACGTGTCCCGGGAAGCAATATTGATTATGTCACTAATTCGGCTGGTTCATTGGCGCGTAAAGTGAAGCCGATTGAAGGAACGGTTTTCTGTAGTTCTGATCCGGGCTTTTCTATTGTTACGGTTAGTTCAGAGAAACTGGAATTGCGCATGATTGATAAGAAAGGTAACGTATTGCATACGGTGACCAGGCAAAGAAAATAAATGTTGTCACATCTGTAAATGTTACAGTCTGTACCGGAAAAAGATAACGACGTTTAATGGTTTCCATGGATAATAAAGTTTTGGATATAAACATTATTGTCCGTGGGAATTGTTTGTTTTAATATTTCCGGAAAAAATCGGCCAAATAGATCAATATGTTATAAGCTTGATAGATTTTGCCAATGGACAATTGGCCTCTTTGAGCCCTTTGGCCAGCATCTTGGCGTTTAGTTCCGCACCTTTTTTAGAGGTGTGTGTATGGTCATGATTATAGTAAGCGGCGGCTTTTTCCTGTCCCTCCTTATCCAGATAATCGGCCGTGAGGTTATGCAGATCGATAAACAGGGCGCCGGTTTGTTCGGCCACTTCCCGCATCCATATTCCATATGTATCGTTCCGTCGTTCTATTTTTCCGTTTTTCCATCGGTTGCGTGGAGTTAGACTTACCAGAACAGGGATACCTCCTTTTTCGCGCACATCGCCTACGAATTTGCGAAGGTACCATCCGAAGGAGTAGACGACTTTGTATTTTCGGGTTGCTTCCATCCGGTAAACATGACTGGTGTCTGCTGTTCCACGGATTACTCCCCGCGCTTTTTTTGTGTTTATATCTCCTATGTCGTTATGTCCGAACTGGATAAATACATAATCTCCCGGTTGTATGCTGTTGTATACCCTGTCCCAGTGTCCTTCGTCAAGATAAGTACGGGTACTGCGGCCGGCAACAGCACAATTCATGAGTGTAACTTTTGTAGTGTCGAAAGCACAGCCGGCTACGCTTCCCAATCCCCACATACCATCCTCTTCTTTATCGGCATTCTTTACGGTAGAGTCTCCGGTAAAGAAAATAACAGGTTTGCCTTTCTTACGTTTTAATCCATTTACAACAGGCGTCTGCAATGGCTTGGGGAATTTTTTTAATTCCAGTTTTTTACAGGATGCGATACCTTCGGCAGCCGATCCGGCATTGATTTGTGCACCGAACTCGCTGGTATGTATCTTATCGAGGTAAAACATGTAATTGACTTTCTCCCTACCGAAACGTTCGAACTTATTTGCTGTGATATCTTCAAGATCGATGAACGGTACTTTCTGCTCTTTGCATATTGCTTTTATCCAGGGAGTGAAAGAGTCGTCTTTTCGTACGATGCGTTTTCCATCGGCTGTCCAGGCATTGCGCGGAGTGAGCGATAAGAGTACGGGATTGGCACCGGCAGCTCTGGTGTCGGCTATGAAGCGGCGCATGTATTCACCATAGCTGTATACGGTTTCCCGGATATCGGTTTCTTTGATGGTGACAAGTAGGGAGTCTTTACCTGTTCCCGGTATACTGGCACGTGCTCTTCCTTCGTCAAAAGGGCCATTGTCATTATGTCCAAGCTCAACGATTACCCAGTCTCCGGGCTTTAATCCTTTACGCACATCCGGCCATAAACGGTTATAAAAGGTGCGGCTGCTTGTACCTCCTAATGCATGATTTTCTACGGTTATGCGGTTTTCATCAAAATATTGTCCTATGAAATATCCCCATCCCCATTGTCCGTTGTTGCCGTTGCCAAGTGTGCCGGTACGCATGGTAGAGTTTCCTACCAGAAACAATACAGGGTTGTTTCCTTTGCGTGAAGAACCGGCTTTCGGTCTTACCGTGTTCGCTTTGTTCAGGCTGTCTAATGTAAGGTCGGTGACTTTGTTTACGTCGACCATTCCCCGGGGGATTTGAGTGGATTGGTTCTGTGCGGTTAAAACTCCTGCCCATATGCAGGCAACGACTGTAAATATGTGTTTTCTCATGTGAGTGGTGGTGTTATGTAATTCTTGGTATAACAAAGAAAGGCAACCTGTTCAGCTGCCTTTCTTCTATCACTTAATCTCGATTTCTTCCTTCATGTCGATCTCCTCTCCGTTGGAATCATAGAATACGTATTCCAGGAAAGCGAGCTTCTGACTCGGAATGATCTTAATGCCGAATCCGTACTTCATCTGCCACTTGCGTTTCAGAGAAACGAGTCCCTGATTGACGTACGCAGCGATGTACGGGTGGATGTGTAACGAGAATTTCTTTATCTTCAATTTATTGACCAGGTAATCAATTTTACTCTCTAATGTATCTGTGAACAGGATAGACGACTTGATCGTGCCTTTACCAAAGCAGGTGGGGCAGGTTTCGGTCGTATTTACATCCATAGCCGGACGTACACGCTGCCTTGTAATCTGCATCAGGCCGAATTTGCTCAGTGGCAGAATATTATGTTTTGCCCGGTCATTAGCCATCGCTTTCGTCATATGTTCGAACAGTTTCTGCCGGTTGGCAGCTTCGGCCATATCGATAAAGTCGACTACGATAATACCACCCATATCGCGCAAGCGTAATTGACGGGCAATTTCGTCTGCTGCTGCCGTGTTCACGTCGATAGCCGTTTTTTCCTGGGCATCGCTGCCTTTGGAGCGGTTCCCGCTGTTTACGTCGATAACGTGCATGGCTTCCGTGTGTTCGATAATCAAATAGGCTCCACTTTTGTACGTGACGGTACGTCCGAATAGGGACTTGATCTGTTTGGTGATTGCAAAGTTGTCGAAGATGGGGAGTTCGCCGGTATACCGTTGCACGATCTCTTCCCGTCCGGGAGCAATCAGGCTGACATAATCGCGGATGTTGTGATAGATGTCCGCATCGTTCACATAAATGTTCTGAAAAGAGGGGTTGAAAATGTCGCGCAACAAAGCCACTGCTCTTGCCGTCTCTTCGTAGATGAGTGCAGGAGCTTTTACTTTGGTGATCTTAGGAATGTTCTCTTCCCAACGTTTCAGTAATGTCTTTAATTCATGATCGAGTTCGGCAACGCGCTTTCCTTCCGAAGATGTGCGTACGATTACGCTGAAGTTCTTCGGCTTGATACTTTGGATGAGTTGGCGTAGACGGGCACGCTCTTCGCTCGATTTGATTTTTGTGGAAACCGATACTTTATCGGCAAACGGTATCAGCACGATGTATCTTCCGGCAAAAGAAAGCTCGGAAGTCAGCCTGGGACCTTTTGTTGAAATCGGCTCTTTGGCGATCTGCACCAGCACTTCCTGTCCGACTTTGAGCACATTGCTGATGCTTCCGTCTTTTTCGATTTCGGGAAGCAACTGCATTTTAGAGATAGTGGGGATTTTTTTATCTCCTTTTTGTTCTCCTAATGCTTGTTTGAGGAATTTCTGCTGGGTGTTGAAATTAGGACCTAAGTCCAGATAGTGAAGAAATGCATCCTTTTTATAACCTACATCAATGAAAGCAGCGTTCAAACCCGGCATCAGTTTCTTAACCTTGCCCAGATATATATCGCCGACGGCAAAAGAGACGTTACGGGCTTCCTTTTGGAGCTCGACAAGGTTCTTATCCTCCAGTACGGCTATAGATACCTCTTTGGGTTGTACATCAACTACTAATTCACTAATCACTATAAAAAGAGGTGTTTAAAATGTGAGACCTTATTAAATACGCAAAGAACAAACTTAAAAGGTCTCTTATTAAGTTTGTTCTTCAGAGTTACTCGAATAGACTTATTTCTTCTTATGTCTATTCTTCTTTAGTCTCTTTTTGCGCTTGTGCGTAGACATCTTATGTCTTTTTCTTTTCTTTCCGCTAGGCATTGTTTTAAAATTTTAAATTAAACTATAATAACTAAATTACTTTACTTCGTTCAGGAAAGTCTTAGCCGGCTTGAATGACGGAATGTTATGTTCCGGGATGATGATCGTAGTATTTTTTGAAATATTACGAGCAGTCTTCTGGGCTCTCTTTTTAATCACGAAACTTCCAAAACCTCTCAGGTATACGTTTTCACCCTGAGACAATGAACTTTTTACGATATCCATAAAAGATTCTACACTGTTCAACACTGTCTGTTTGTCAATGCCAGTGCTTTTTGAAATTTCGCTAACAATATCTGCTTTAGTCATGTCTATAAATTAATTAAATAATTGATTTGGACCTATTAATTTTTTGGAATGCAAATATATAGCTTTTTATTTAAGTGGAAAAAGAATTGCCAGCCAAATTTTAAGAAAAAAGTTTCCTTACAATTCGTTAGAACTGTGTATGTTTGCAGTAATCAATTAGTTGCAAGTTTTGAAGAGGCAAAAAAGAACCGTATGTCGCAGATAGAAAACGAATTAGAAACCAGCCGTTTGTTGCGTGACTGGTATCGGATACATAAAAGGGAGCTGCCCTGGAGGGAGTCTTCCGATCCTTATATCATCTGGATATCCGAGATAATCCTTCAACAAACACGGGTGGCGCAAGGAATGGACTATTTTCTCCGTTTTACCGAACGGTTCCCGGATGTGGCTTCGCTGGCTTCGGCGGAGGAAGACGAGGTGTTGAAATATTGGCAGGGGCTTGGTTATTATAGTCGCGCCCGTAACCTGCATGCTGCGGCAAAAGATATTATGGAACGTTTCGGTGGGATATTTCCTGAACGCTATGAGGATGTGATCTCTTTGAAAGGGATAGGAGAATATACGGCGGCGGCCATCGTTTCCTTTGTATGGAACCAGCCGTATCCTGTCGTGGACGGGAATGTCTTCCGAGTGCTTTCGCGCCTGTTTGCGGTAGATACTCCGATCGATACGCCCAGAGGGAAAAAAGCCTTTACGGAACTGGCCGGCTTGGTGATGGACCCGCGGTATGCCGGGCAACACAACCAGGCTATAATGGAATTGGGCGCCTTGCAATGCGTGCCGCAAAATCCGGATTGCGAAGCTTGTCCGTTGAAAGGGCACTGCGCTGCTTATGGGGCGGGCGATGTGCAGATCTATCCGGTGAAACAGAAAAAGACCAGGACGCGTGACCGATATTTTCATTATTTGTACATTATATATAAAGGAAAAACCTGGCTGTCCCGCCGGAAAGGGAAAGACATTTGGGAAGGGCTCTACGAGTTTCCGCTTATCGAAACGGACAAGGCTATGGATTTTGCGGAGTTGCAGACGACGGATGCTTTTCGCCGACTGTTTGCAGGAGCGGGCCGGCTGGATGTTTCGGCTGATTTGCAGGGGGTGAAACATGTCCTGTCCCATCAGATATTGTATACGGCTTTCTACCGGATAGAGATAGAGCGGGAGGGCGATGCCCTGAAGTCTTACCTTCCTGTGGCGACGGACGATGTGGAGAAATATGCGGTTCCCCGCCTGATACATATTTATTTGGAGAAATTAGAAGGAAACTTGTCAGAATGACTGAATTTGTGTTTCTTTGTAGACTAATAAAAGAATAGAGCTATGTCATTGAATAAAGTTATATTGATCGGTAACGTCGGACGCGATCCAGAAGTACGTTACTTCGATAGTGGCGCTGCTGTTGCCAACTTCCCGCTTGCAACTTCCGAGAGAGGTTATACGTTGGCCAATGGTACGGTTGTCCCGGAACGTACGGAATGGCACAATGTGGTCGTTCGCCGTGATTTGGTTTCCTTCGTTGAAAAATGGGTGAAGAAAGGTTCCGGACTCTATGTGGAAGGCAAGATCCGTACGCGTAGTTACGACGACCAGTCCGGTGTGAAGCGGTATGTGACGGAAATCCATGCCGACCGTGTCGAATTTTACAGCACAGGTTCCGGTACGGGAAATCGCGACAATGCTTCCGGTACAGGAATGACGGCGGCACAGCCTCAGACCGCCCAGCCGTCCACCGGATACCAGCAGGCGACGGGCTACCAGCAACCCGCATCCGGACAACCGGACACATCTTTAGATTCCAACAGTGCGGACGACCTTCCGTTCTGATATTGTTTAACTAATACTGTTCCCCTTGGACTCAGACTATTATTTATCGGGCTTATTCGACCAGGTTACTATACAGGCGCTCACAGCAGGCCCTGTAATAGCGTTAAGCCTTGCAATTCTTCTGCTGTTGGTTTCCGGCTTCGTGTCGGCTTCCGAAGTGGCATTTTTCTCGTTAACCCCGGGTGATATCAATGACATCCGGGAAGAGAATGCACCTTCAGACCCATTAATCCAGCGTTTGCTGGACCGTTCCGAGTACCTGCTCGCCGCTATCCTGATAGCCAACAACTTTGTGAATGTGGCTGTCGTCATGCTTTGTACCTACGGTATCAACGCGATCGTCAATTTCTCATCCGCCCCGATGTTGGGCTTTATTCTGGAGACGATCGTCCTGACCTTTCTCCTTTTGTTGTTCGGCGAGATCATGCCGAAGATTTACGCACAGAAAAACTCGCTGCGGTTCGTGCGCAGTTCGGCCCCTGTACTGAATGTCGTGGAGCGTGT
>ERZ827496.3777-NODE-3777-length-12614-cov-3.089418_pt1 | contig 12614 bp, 14 predicted proteins | sample MGYA00519769_ERZ827496 | MGnify/ENA primary metagenome ERZ827496 (study PRJEB31778, sample SAMEA3449327) | human gut metagenome | biome: human gut; feature: human-associated habitat; material: faeces | place: United Kingdom | collected 2010/2012 ...
TCGGAAAATGCGGCCTGTACCGCTATGCCACAGATCCCAGCTTTGAGATTCTGCTGGTAGCCTGGGCAACGGATGAGGGCGATGGATTCGGCGAAACTAAGTGCGCCGACCTTGCATCGGGAGAACCCATCCCGGAGGAACTGCTGGAGGCATTCCAGTCTGGCAGTGTGCGCCTGATCGCTCACAATGCCTCTTTTGAACGTGTCTGCTTCTCCGTGCATCTGAACCGATACTATCCCGGACAGTATCTGAAACCGGGAGAGTTCCTCTCACCGGACAACTGGATCTGCACGATGGTCATGGCTGCGTCACTGACATTGCCGCTGGCACTGAAAGATGTAGGTGCTGTGCTGAAGACCAGCCAGCAAAAAGATAAAGAGGGTGAGCGGCTCATCAAGCTGTTTTCCGTGCCCTGCAAGCCGACCAAGTCAAACGGGATGCGTACCCGTAACCTCCCAGAGCATTACCCGGCAGACTGGGAAAAATTCAAGTATTACTGCATTCAGGATGTCAACACCGAGGTGGACATCTACAATCGGCTGAAACGCTTCCCGATGCCGCCGCAGGAGTGGGAGCACTACCGCACCAATGAGCGCATCAATGACCGTGGCGTGAGGATCGACACGGAACTGGTGCAGGAAGCAATCACCTGTGACCTGATGCTCTCGGATGCCATGAGTAAGAAAGCCTACGAACTGACTGGTCTGGAAAATCCGAATTCCGTATCTCAGCTGAAATCATGGTTGGAGGAGCGTGGTATTCCGATGGACACGCTGGGAAAAAAGGATGTCGCCCAGATGATCACGGAGCTGGACAAGAACGGGGTCGATGCAGAAGCACTGGATATGCTGAAGCTCCGGCTTCAGATGGCCAAAAGCTCTGTCAAGAAGTATCAGGCGGCGGAACGCTGCGTTTGTTCGGATGGCAGAGCAAGAGGACTGTTCCAGTTCTATGGTGCCTCACGCACTGGCAGGTATAGTGGCCGAAATATTCAGTTGCAAAATTTGCCACAAAATCACATCTCCACGCTGGATGAAGCCCGGACGCTTGTGAGGATGGGATGCTTCGATATGGTTGAGAGCATCTACGGCAACACACCGGATGTCCTCTCACAACTCATCCGCACGATGCTGATCCCAAAAGAAGGCTGTGAGTTTATCGTGGCAGATTTCTCCGCCATTGAAGCCCGTGTACTTGCATGGGAAGCAGAGGAACAGTGGGTGCTGGATGCGTTCCAGAACGGCGAAGACCTCTACTGTGCCACAGCTTCTCAGATGTTCCATGTGCCGGTCGTCAAGCACGGCATCAACGGTGATCTGCGCCAGAAAGGGAAGATTGCAACACTGGCTTGTGGCTACGGCGGCTCCTCCGGCGCACTCATCAGTATGGGCGCATTGCAGATGGGACTGCATGAGGAAGAACTGCCGGAAATCATTGATTCCTGGCGGGAAGCCAATCCGAAGATCGTGCAGTACTGGTGGGACACAGAAAAGGCAGCAATGACCGCCTACAAGACCGGGGAGCGCCAGGAGGTCGGCAAGATCGCCTTCGAGTTCTACTCCGGCACTCTCTGGATGGTGCTTCCATCTGGCAGAAGGCTGGCGTATCTAAAACCGCGACAGCAGCCAAACCGCTTCGGTCGCATGAGCCTGACCTATGAGGGTGTGGGGCAGAACCACAAGTGGAGCCGACAGGAAACCTATTCCGGACGGCTGGTCGAGAACGCAACGCAGGCGATTGCCCGTGACATTCTGGCTGAAGCGATGGATCGTATTTCGGCAAAGGGACTGAACATTGTGGCTCATGTCCATGACGAGGTCATCATCGAAGCACCAAAGGACCAGTACACAGTGGATGAGGTCTGCAAGCTGATGTCGGTCAATCCGGCATGGTGCAAAGGTCTGCCGTTGGCTGCTGCCGGGTACAAGGGAAACTACTATTTCAAGGATTGACGGGAGGAAATGGCAATGCCGCATTCGATTGAGCTGATTGACGGCAATATTCTGACTCCGTTTGGAATCAGGGATCTGCTGGAAGCTGTGAGAGATTACGCTGGCGAGGAGCTGGCGCAGGAAATCGAAAACTATGTGTCGGAGAATGTCGAGGATATCGATGAGTACGAGCAGGAATTTGATCGCTTGGAAAAGGAATCGGAGCAGACGGCTGACCATTACCGTGCGGTTCTCTGCAATATCCAGTACGAAGTCGATGCCCTGGACACCTTGCTGCACGATACCCGGCTGAACCGCAGCCGGATGCAGGGAGCCGTCAAGATCATCCAGCAGATGATCAACCGGGAACTGTAACAGAACACTGCGTTTGTGCAGGAAAGACACGGACGCATAGACCGGCGTATAAATATGCGCCGCAGAGATAGAGAGGAAATTTGCTATGAAAACAGATAGAAATTTACAGGAAGTTCTGGTCGAGCTGAATCGTCAAAACAAGGCAAAGCAGGACTTCATCAGCCCGGCGCAGGGAATGCGTCTCCGGGAGGATGGACAGACTTTTGAGATCAACCATCTTACAACCAGCCAGCAGGAGGTCTTCGGTACGACCTCGCTGTTCCATCGTCAGGTGGCATCGGCATTGGGTATCCCGGCCAAGTACTACGATCTCATGCAGGCACAGAAGCCGGAGCTGCTGGCAGAGAACGTGAACAGCTGGTTTGCGGACAAGCCCAGCTCCTACATGGTCCGCTCGATGGATTACGGCACCGGACAGGTAGCCCGTGCGCTGCTGTCGGAACGCTATCGCCGCATCGACAACATGGAGATCGCAACAGCTGTCCTGCCGCTGTTTGCAGGCAGTGATCAGTACGAGGTTATGTCCTGTGAGGTGACGGAAAACCGTCTGTACCTCAAGGTGGTCAATCACCGTCTGGAGATGGAAGTCCGTAAGGGAGATATCGTGCAGGCTGGCGTGATGATCTCTAATTCCGAAGTTGGTCTTGGTGCTGTGTCCATTCAGCCGCTGGTATACCGCCTCGTTTGCACGAACGGTATGGTGGTGAATGACATGGGCGAACGCCGCCACCATGTCGGCCGACAGGCCAAGGCGGTTGAGGACAGCTTTGCACTGTATTCGGATGAGACGATGGAAGCAGAGGACAAGGCATTTCTTTTGAAACTGCGTGATACCACGATGGCTGCCATTGATGAGGCCCGTTTTTCTCAGGTGGTAGGCCGTTTGCAGGAATCTATGGCGGTACCGATCACTGGCAGGGTACAGGATGTGGTGCAGTTGACTGCCCAGAGCTATGGCATCAATGCAGAGGAACAGGAAGGCATCCTCAAGTACCTTATTGAAGGCGGCGACCTTTCTCTGTACGGCCTGTCCAATGCGGTGACCCGTGCATCGCAGGATGTTGTTTCCTATGACCGTGCTACCACACTGGAGGGGATCGGCTGGCAGGTCGCCACGATGGAGCCGCAGCAGTGGAAGCAGATCAATCAGTGAGGTGGCGGCATGGAAGATGTCATTCACTGGATCACAGAACACAAAGAGGAAAGCGCTTTAAACAGGAAAGTCAGCCACAGCCACCCGGACCCGACCGCCAATGAAGCCATCGGCAATGTGGTTCGGGAAGAGCGCAGGAAGAAGCACCAGAAAAGGAAACACCCGAAAAGGGAATACCAGGAAAAGAAACACCCACGCATCGGTGTCTGGCGGGCAGAGGAGGCGAAGCCGGATGAGGGAGAATGAAGTCGAAAAGCAGTTCGTGAATGCTGTAAGGGCCGCCGGAGGGCAGGCCCTTAAATTTACCAGCCAGACCATGAACGGCGTGCCGGATCGTCTGGTCTTACTGCTCGGTGCAAAATGTGCATTTGTGGAACTGAAAGCTCCCGGCAAGCAGATGCGCATCCTCCAGAGAAAACGCAGACAGCAGCTTGAAGCATTGGGCTTCCCTGTGTTCTGTGTTGACCGCTTGGAGCAGATTCAGCCTGCGGTGGATGCACTCCTGCACTGGACACCCGGTGAGCCGATTCCACAAGGGATCGGAGCGAAGATCCCGGAGATGCCGGAAGTTACGCTGCCACAAGGAAATACACAAAGCGAGGAGCTGGAAACACGGGCACAGGATGCCGGGGAGGAGGTGATGCCCAAATGAAGTTCATTCCACATGATTATCAGAGCTACTGTACGGAGTATATCAAAACGCACCCGGTCGCAGCCCTTTTTCTGGATATGGGCTTGGGTTAAGGAAAGACCGTTATCACATTAACGGCAATCAAAGACCTTATGCTGGAGACTTTCGAAGTCAGTAAGGTCCTGATCATCGCACCGTTGCGTGTTGCTCGTGACACATGGCCGGCAGAGATTGAGAAATGGGATCACTTAAAAGGGCTGGACATTTCCGTCATCGTTGGAGATGTCAAGACCCGAATCGCAGCAGTCCACCACCCAGCGATGATCTACATCGTCAACCGGGAAAATATCAAGTGGCTGGTGGAATATTACGAGAAAAATGGAATGCGCTGGGACTTCAGCATGGTTGTGATCGATGAGCTGTCATCGTTCAAGAATTATCAGTCCCAGCGTTTTAAGTTCCTGCGAAAAGTACGGCCATTCGTGAAGCGGTGGGTTGGGCTGACCGGCACCCCGTCTTCCAACGGTCTCATGGATCTCTGGGCGGAGATTGGAATTCTGGATGGCGGTGAGCGGCTTGGCAAATTCATCGGTCGGTACCGGGAAGCTTATTTCAAGGCTTCTTCCATGAATCCTTCCACGGGTGTTGTGTTCCAATACAAGCCCAGAGAAGGAGCAGAGGAGATGATCTACCAGCGGATTTCGGATATCACGATTTCTATGAAAGCCCTGGACTACTTAAACATGCCGGACTGTGTGCCGACCCGGTATGAGGTTGAGATGAACACGCAGGAACGGGAACTTTACGATATGCTCCGGCAGGACCTTCTGATCCCGCTGAAAGATGGTGACATAGATGCTGCCAACGCTGCATCGCTGACAGGAAAGCTGTTACAGATGAGCAATGGTGCTGTCTATGACGAGAATGGCAAGGCAAGAGTCATCCATGACCACAAGCTCGAAGCCCTCGAAGATCTGATTGAAGCGGCAAACGGACAGCCTGTTTTGGTTGCCTACTGGTTCAAGCATGACCGGGAGCGTATCATCAATCATCTGTCGAAGCTGAAAATCAAGGTACGGGACATCAAGAGCAGCACCGACATCAAGGATTGGAATGCCGGGAATATCCCGGTCGCACTGATCCACCCGGCATCGGCCGGACACGGTCTGAACATCCAGCAGGGCGGACATATCCTGATCTGGTTCGGACTGACATGGAGCTTGGAACTGTACCAGCAGACCAACGCTCGTCTGTGGCGGCAGGGTCAAACCCAAGTGGTGACCATCCATCACATCATCACCAAGGACACGGTGGACGAGGATGTCATGGCAGCCCTGGAGCAGAAGGACATGACACAGGAAAAACTGATCTCAGCGGTCAAGGCACAGCTGGGGAGATAGGAGAGAATATGAAAAAGTATCTGTTTTTGAATGCAGAGGACCGCCGTCCGGCAGAGGAGAGCGATTATCGTTATAAGAAGTCCAAGCCGGTGGCGGCTGTGAAAACCAAACGGGATGAGGAGGGATTCTTCATCCCCTGGGCAATGTTCCGGCCGATTGGCGAGAAGGGACTCCTTTGTGAGCTCTTTGGTACGAGTCCAATCCGCAGAGCAGCAGACCTGCGGATGAACCGGGATCTTCTCATGAAGGAAGCCTACGAGCATGAAGTGGAACTTCTGATGTGTCACATCCGGACAAGCGAGATCTGGATGCAGCAGGAATTCTGTAAGGAAGAACAGGCCATGGAACTGTATCAGAAATCCAAGATCCAGAATATGCCCAAGCTCACCCCGGATGGAAAACGAAAGCTCCTGCTGGATGCAGTCACATGGAAATACGACTGTGTCCAGCAGTACAAAAAGATCTGTTTTCAGTTTGCAGAGGCGGTCATTGCAAGGGAAAAGAGCCAGAATCTGGGGAATACGAACCGGGAGCATTTTATCGAGCAGTTTATCAAGAAAGCAAATGAACTGCCGGAAGCAAACCGCCGTTTGCTGGATCTTTTGTATGAGACGGCATGGCACACGATCTATGTTTTCAAATACGGTATTGCTCCGGAGAAAGTGCCGGCTCCCTGGTATGACAGGATGGGAGGCGTTGAAGAATGAGCAGACTAAGAAGCGCTGCAAATGTTGCCGTCAATGAAAATACGGCCTGCTATGAGAATCTGGCTAATGCCATCATCCTGCAGGCGGTCAAGGATTATAAGCGGGTACTTCACCGGCTGGATGCCAATCCAAAGAACCGGGATGCGATGCACGAGAAAGAAAGATTGGAACGGTTCTTTCACTCTCCGTGGTATGAGACGCTTACGGCTCTGGATGCGGACCGGCTGATCGAAGGGGTGCAGGAGCGGGTGCGTCAGGAAGCTGCCAAGCGGCGAAAGAAGAAAACCACCGGGAAAGCGTCCGGATAAAAACCAATCGGATCGGTCAGAAAGGAGGACGAACTATGGCTGAGGAAAAGAATGTAGCATCTGCCACAAAACCTGAACAGGTGGATTGCCTGGAGCTGGTCAAAAAACTGGCCGATTCCTATCGCTGTTTGATCCGCAGGCGGGAACTGCTCCGACAGCAGTATGAAGAATCGAAGTCGTGGTTTTACACGAAGGAAGAGATCGTTTACAAGTTGTCGCAGGGTGCACATGAGGAATCCGAACGGGTGCAGACAAGCGGCTTGTCGAACCCAGTGGAACGCACGGTCCTTAATTGCGATAAGGTGCTGGCATCCATGAACCGGGAAGTACAGACACAGCGTACCGAGCAGTTTCTGGAACCTTACTATGAAGTCTGCGAACAGATCGAACTCTTTGAGATCGGACTTCGCAGTCTGCGTGGACAGACCCGGCTCGTGGCGGAGCAGTTATTTGTGGAGGGAAAGAAGCAGTCGGAGATCACAGGGGCAGAGGGAAAACTGCTGACCCGGAGGACGGTAGTCCGGGAGAAAGAAAATGCCCTTATTGGAATGGCCGACACAATTGGGCGTTATCGGAAGGGGTGAGTTTAGGATGAAACAGGAAACAGCAGAGGATATGCTGGAGTTTGCAAAAGAAATCTGCCAGAAATACAGCAGGGTAAAAACGCTGGCAGAGGAAACACAAATGCAGTGGAGACAGGATCTTGAAATGGCTGCGGATTCTAAATATCCGGGTGAAAAGGATATGTATGACAAGCAGGCAGAAGAAGATCTTGCAAGGTACACAGCTCTAAGAGAGTGGCTTAACCTGGTTGATGTAGCGGCGTTTCAGATCAGAGACAGTAAGGCGCAGATCGTTGTGAGACAGCACTGTCTGGATCGGATTCCGCTGAAAGCAGTCGAATTTGAGAACGGAAGGCATATGGGAAAAACCGCCGTCTTTTATCATAAAAAAATCGGGCTGCAGCAGTTTTCAGAAGAGCTTTTCTCCAGCAAAGAGCAGATGCAGCTGCTGGAAAAAAAGTTCTGCAAAAACTGAACTTTACGAACGGAAACGAACCGTTTTTGAACTTTTCCTTCTTAACTGTACATCGGTTTTTTGCTATACTTTAAACTAGGAAAATAGGAAAACAAAGGCATAAAGATACTGGAAAGCATCCGGTGTTTTTATGCCTTTTACATTTACGGCCGCTATGAGGATTCCATCTTCAGCGGCCTTTTTGCTATCAAACTGGAGGTGAGATCCCAATGGGGAGAAAGAAAAAGAATGCCCGGTCAGCAGCACATGGACGAAAGATCCATGTTAATAAATACATCAATCAACGAGGAAAGACCAAGAAAAGGGCAGTAGTATCCTGTCAGCCGGCACCTAATAGAGTACCAATTCAGGAGATGCCGCTTACCAGATGGCCGGTACAAAAGATACCGAAGCAGTATGAGATCTGGTTTGCAGAACTGGGGAATCATTATGGTACTTCGGTGCAGAGCGGAAACCGCCCGGTGCTGGTTATCAGCAACGATATGGCAAACCGCAATTCTCCGATCATCACGGTGATTCCGATGAGTTCCAAGCTGAAGAAGCTGGAGCTGCCGGTACACATTCCGGTCACCGGGAGAGATTGCGAAATGCTCCGGGATGAAGAACTGGAAGAATCCATTCTGCTGGTGGAGCAGATCACGACCATTGACAAGATGGTCCTGTGCAACCGGCTCTGCCGTGTGACCTCGGCCAAGAAAAAGCAGGAGATCGAAGCTGCGGTTAAGAAGCAGTTTGCGATGCAGGCTTGTATGGGAAGGGAGGCGCAGGCATGATGGACATCAAGAACATTCCGGGCAAGCTGAAAACGACCTGCAGCTTCTGTGTCTGGAAGTTTGAAAAGCGCAATGGCCAGAAGACCAAGATGCCATTTAACCCGGCAACGGGGGAACGGGCGAGGATCAATGACCTGCGTACATTTTCAGATTTCAAGAATACCCTTGTCACTTATGCAATGGGCGGCTATGACGGTATCGGCATTGCTGTTGGCAACGGAATCGGAGCTTTTGATATCGACCATTGTATCCGGGAGGATGGTACGCTGAACGATACAGCGGATACTGTCCTTTCCATCTTTCCTACGGCTTACGTGGAAAAATCTCCGTCTGGCAAAGGGTTGCGAGGTTTCTTCTGTGTGCCGGAAGACTACGTCTATGACAAGACAGTCTACTACATCAATAATCGCAGCAAAGGTCTGGAAGTGTACATGCCCGGTGCGACAAACCGCTTCGTCACCGTAACGGGAGATGTTTACCGCACAGGTGAGATCCCAAACGATGAAACGGCAATGACAACCTTGCTGGACACGCTGATGAAGCGAAACAAGCAGGTGCAGCAGACTCATTTCCAGCACCATTCGTACCTGGATGATGAGGCTGTCATCGCGCATGCCAATGAAGCCAGCAACTCGGAAAAGTTCAAAAAACTCTTTGTCGGTGACTGGGAAGACCTCTATGGTAGCCAGTCGGATGCAGATATGGCGTTACTGTCCATTTTGGCATTCTGGTGTGGCTGCGATGAGGAGCAGATGGATCGCATCTTCCGTACATCGGGCTTGATGCGTGATAAGTGGGATCGCAAGCAGGCTGGTTCGACCTACGGTGCGATTTCCATCCGCAATACCGTCAATACCTGTTCGGCTGTCTATATGCCGGTCAATGCGCAGGACATTGTGGATGAGGAATTTTCCAAGCTGGATGAGGATGATTATATCGAGTTTCAGCCGGATCTCACCAAGATCACAGTTACTCTGGAAGAAATGGCACCGCACACAAATGCCCGGTATGGCAGAAACGAGATCGGCATGGGCAATATGTTTGCAGATTATTTCAAGCAGATTGCCCGGTACAACAGTGAACGTAAAGGCTGGTATGTCTATGACGGATCTGTCTGGCGGCCGGACAAAGGCAATCTCAAGGTATCGGAACTGGCAAAGCTGCTGGCTGACAAGCTGTATGTGTTTGCCCTGACGATCACCGAAGAGGATGCCAGGAAGCGGTTCATCGACCGTGTCCGAAAACTGCAGCTGCGTAAGAATCGGGAAACGATGTTAAAAGATGCCATGTCCGTGTATCCGATCTCCATGCAGGCATTCGACAGGAACAAGTATTTCTTCAACTGCAAAAATGGAACGCTGGATATGCGGACACTGGAATTCAGGGAGCATCGGCCGGAGGATTATCTCACAATGGAATCCGGTATTACCTACGATCCGGATGCAGACTGTCCACGCTGGCACTCGTTTATCAAGGAAGTCATGTGCGGAGATGCGGATCTGGCAGACTTCCTTCAGCGTTCTTTGGGATACGCCCTGACAGGAGATACCTCGCAGGAGTGTATGTTCATCCTTTACGGTGCCACTTCCCGAAACGGAAAAGGTACTGCAATGGAAACATTCCTGAAGATCATGGGCGACTACGGAAAGACATCGAATCCGGATATGCTGGCAGCTAAATTCCGTGGTGGGAACACAGGCGGACCTTCGGAAGAAGTGGCTCGTCTGGTTGGCTCCAGATTTGTAAATATCTCTGAGCCGGAGAAGAAGATCACATTTAATGCGGCTCTCGTAAAAAGAATGACTGGCAACGACACCATCAATGCCCGATTCCTGAATGAGAACAGCTTTGATTTTGTGCCGGTGTTCAAGATTTTTATCAATACGAACTACCTGCCTAATGTCAATGATATGACCTTGTTCCAATCCGGCCGACTAAAGATCATCCCGTTTAACCGTCACTTTGAAGAGGGAGAACAGGATCAGGGGCTGAAGGGGCAGTTTGCGAAGCCGGAGAACCTGTCAGGTATTTTCAACTGGTGTCTGGAAGGGTACAAAAAGTTCTGCCAGCGGGGGTTGGAACTTCCGCAGGCTGTCACGAAAGCCACGGAAGATTACAAGGATGATTCTGATCGGATCGGGCAGTTCATTGAGGCGTGGCTTGAAAAAGAAGAAGGATCGGAACTTCGGACGGCGGCAGCATATCAGCTGTACACAAAGTGGTGTGAGGAGAACGGGTATTCCTCGGAGAACCAGAAGAACTTTAAAAATGCTATCGGTGTGCATTTCAAAGTGGCCCGAAAGCGTCCCAAAGGTGGTGGCGGACAGACTACGCTGATCATGGACTGCAGGTTCAAGGAAGTAGAAGATGGAGCAGAAGACCTGACGGTACAGGACGCATATAAGCCAAAGGACAGTCTTTTGTGACCTTTTTTTCTGATTTTGGGTGCTTTGTAGCATGTAGCTGGTTTGTAGCCGAGATTTCATAACCTTTTTTATTATTACTTTCTTTTATAGCTTTCTTATATAAAATTCAGCTACATGGTTGCTACATGCTACATGAGTTGAGGAGAAGAAAGCAAAATAAGAGAATGAACGGAAACCATGAACAGAGACAGGGCAGGCAGTCTTTGTGGGAGCCTATTTGTGGGCAAGGACAAAGGCGGCCTGCTTTGTGATACATGAAAGAGAGGACAGAACATGAGTAAGATCATCACTTGTGAACAGGTCAGCAATGGTCATCCCGATAAGATCTGTGACCAGATCGCAGATGCCATTGTGACCGATATTCTCCAGCATGACAGAAACGCCCGTGTGGCAATCGAGTGTCTGCTGAAAAAGAGTCAGCTTTTCATTGCTGGCGAGGTCACCACAGACTACCAACCGAACTACCAGCAGATCGTTCACAATGTGTTTACCCGCATCGGGCTTGAAAAGCTGGGCTGGAATCTGACCGACCTGCTTCGCATCGGCATTCTGGTGGACAAACAGTCCCCGGATATTGCACTGGGTGTGGATAAGGGCGGAGCCGGTGACCAGGGCATCATGTACGGCTATGCCACCAACGAGACGGCAGAGCAGATGCCGATCCCTTACATGGTCGCCACCAAGTTCCTGCAGCTGCTGAAGAATCATCCGTCCAAGATGTTCCGGGCAGATGCGAAAGCACAGGTCAGCTACGACTACGACACCGGACGCATCACTACCTTCCTCTGCTCCGTGCAGCACAGCCCGGATGTGGAGGTCAGCGATTTCCGGCACGTCATCGAATCCATGATGGTGCTTGCCGCTTGCGAGTACGGTCTGGACGGTGATTTTACAAAGCTGGTCAATCCGACCGGCCGTTTCGTGCTGGGCGGCAGCTATGCCGACTGTGGTGTGACCGGCAGAAAGCTGGCGTGTGATACCTACGGCGGCATCGGTCGAATGGGCGGCGGTGCCCTGAGCGGCAAAGACCCCACCAAGGTGGACCGTTCCGCAGCATACATGGCGAGGAAGATTGCCAAGGACATCGTGCAGGCGGGCTACGCTGACAAGTGCGAAGTTCAGCTGGCTTACGCCATCGGCGTGGTACAGCCAGTCGGTGTGTCGGTGGAGTGCTTTGGCACGGAGCATCAGTCGCTGGACTTCATTGAAGCCTATGTCCATGACAGCTACGACCTGACTCCGCAGGGGATCATCAAGCGGTTGGGTCTGCTGGATGTAGACTACAACAAGGTCAGTGCTTACGGTCACTTCGGTAAGGCTGGTCTTCCGTGGGAGGACTGACCCATGCCGTACAGACCAAAGACACCGTGCCATCACCCCGGCTGCCCGGAGCTGGTGGAAGCCGGCCGGCTCTACTGTGAGAAGCACCTGCCTCTCCATCCAGAGGTGACCCGCCCGGCAGCGAAGCGAGGGTACAACAGGCGGTGGCAGAAAGTCAGAAAGTCGTATCTGGAAGCTCATCCACTCTGTGTGCAGTGTGCCAAGCAGGGCAAGTACGTCCGGGCAACGGTTGTGGATCACATCATTCCACACCGTGGTGACCAGAAACTTTTCTGGGACCAGAACAACTGGCAGTCTCTCTGCAAGAGTTGTCACGATAAGAAGACGCTGACCGAAGACATCAACCCGACCTACACCTACTGACACCCCCACCGGGGCCGGGGTCACTTCTCTACGGTGAAGTCACACGGAGACCGGTGGCCCCTTTTCTGTGAAAAACCGCAAAATTCATAGGCCGGGGGTCAGAGGATTAACGGCGCAAAATGAAACACGAAAATGTACAGGCATCGGAGCTTCGGTTCCGGTGCCATT
>ERZ827496.3779-NODE-3779-length-12610-cov-4.074950_pt1 | contig 12610 bp, 7 predicted proteins | sample MGYA00519769_ERZ827496 | MGnify/ENA primary metagenome ERZ827496 (study PRJEB31778, sample SAMEA3449327) | human gut metagenome | biome: human gut; feature: human-associated habitat; material: faeces | place: United Kingdom | collected 2010/2012 ...
TAATCACTGTACGGAAATCCCTTTGCGATCGGGGAAAATGCTTTCAGTCCAAAACAGCCGGCTCCACAGTTACTTGTAATCGCTGCTGATGCCTCCTGCATGTAGATCTGATCAAATTTTTTATACTTTTGCACTTCCTCTAAAATCATATCTTTCGTCTCTTTCGAACAACCCGCAGATGTTATAAATAAGACTTTCTGATCAATCGGCGACCATCGCGCCATCTGCGCGTGTATATATTTTTTATAAACATCCTGTGTATTTCCAAAAAAGATCGCTGCCGGTACAATTTTCTTTTTGTGCAATGCCAGAACCGGATGACACTGCAGCATCTCTGTCATTTTCCATACCTGCTTATTTAAAAGTCCACTGCGGTAGAGCTGTTTTGAACTGTCTAAAATAAAGCTTGTCTGTATTTTAGGCTGTATTGCTTCCAGACTCTGTAATATTTCATCCAGATCCTTATTTTTCAGCACCATATTGGCTGCATGCATAACCATCAGGCCTGTACCGCTCGACAAATGACCGGAATCAAACACCTGCACATGGGAAAATCCGGCTGCCGCCTGGCTTGCATTCTCAAATCCCTTTCCGGATTCTGAAGCAATACTGATATGCAGTACCTGTTCCGCCTCCTCAAGCAGATTTCCAAAAAATGTCTCATATTCCCCGACTGTCGGTGCTTCCGACTTGGCATACTGATCTTTTTCAATATAAGAAAGCAGACTGTCTGAATGGATTTCCACCATATCCTCGTAATGCCCGTATTCCGTATTTACAAAATAATGCATAACCGGTATTCCAAGCTGCCGGATCACATCATTCGGCAGATCCACAACATTGTCCGTGCTGACGATCAGCCTTTGCTTTTTCTTCTGCCCTAAGATACGGAATCCGTCCATCTCACTGATTTCATCCGGATCGATCATATATTCAATGCGCTCTTTCGGCAGATAACGGAGCAGCATTGCCTCAAAAAGGATTCCATTGATCGGTTTCGCCAGATAATCAGAAAATCCCATTTTACGATACTTTTCTTCCGCACCTGACATTGCATTTGCCGTCAATGCAATAATCGGCGTTTTGCGGCAGAATCCACCCTGCTGGTTGCGCACCAGATCCATGGTTTTTTCACCATCCATCTCTGGCATCATGTGATCCATAAAAATCACATCGTAATTATTTTTTGCCGTCAGCTTCAGACATTCCATTCCACTATGCGCCAATGCAAGCTGGACTTTGGTTTCCCGAAGCAGTTTTTTAGCGACAAGCAGATTCATATCATTGTCATCCACAACAAGAACTTTTGCTTCCGGTGCTTCGAAACTCTTTTTATAGGAGGATCTCTGATGTCTTGATGAACTATTATAATTGAGATTTCCAAGCGGCGTGGCATTTACAATTTTCTGCGGAATCGTAATCGTAAATGTAGAACCTTTCTGATAAATACTGTCAACCGTGATCTGACCACCCATCAGATTTACAAGCTGGCTGCAGATAGAAAGTCCAAGGCCTGTTCCCTCGATTCCTTTTGTGCTGCCTTCATTGACCCGTTTAAAACTGTCAAACAGGTATTTCATATCATCCTGACGGATTCCCATACCGGTATCGATCACAGCCATTTTTAAAAGAATTTCGTCCGCTCCCGTCTGCTCACTCTCCACAAACAGCGTGACGGATCCCTTTTGCGTATACTTGATCGCATTACTTAAAATATTGGTTAAAACCTGTTTGATCCTCATCTCGTCGCCATAAAGCATGGATGGCAGTTTTTCAGATACATTGACACAAAATTCCAGATTTTTCTCATGTGCACGGATCCAGGTCGTGTTTACAATTTCACTGAATAATTCTCCTGTCTCATAACGCGCCGGAACAACTTCCATTTTCCCCGCCTCAATTTTGGACAGGTCTAAAATATCATTGATCAGGGACAAAAGCATCTTACTTGCACTCTGGATATTATTGGCATTCTCAATAATATCGTCTGACAGATTCTCCTCCCGAAGTGTCATTTCATTTAATCCTATGATCGTATTGATCGGCGTACGGATTTCATGGCTCATATTTGCAAGGAAACGGCTCTGTGTATTCATTGCGGCAACTAACTCCGCCTGCTGCTTTTCATTTTCTTTTCTCTGATATTCAGAGAGTGTGATCTGGATAAACATAAACGCACAGGTCAGAAAGATGGTTATGACCGCACTCACGATAATATCCCCATAAACTACAGATTCCGATTCCATATAAGTGATCCGTTCCGGATGAACATATGCAGTGTAAAAACAATACGCATCCGCAATGATCGTTATAACAGTTCCCGCTGCAAGACTTTTCCCCCGCAGCAGGAAAAAAAGCGAGATGAAACCAAGAACAAACCAAAGCGGCATACCGCTTTTTAAGCCTCCGGAGCGCAGAAACGTAACTGGAAGAAAAATTCCATTCAGCCCTGACATCAGAATGAAAGAACAGAGATCATATTGCTGGAATTTCTTTCCTGCCCAGAAAAGCATGCCCATAAAAAGCGCCCCGGCAAATAATGCTGCGACATTTTTTATCTCCATTCCCTCGGCAAGCGTATAAACTCCCCCCACTGCCATCGCGATCGTTCCAAGCAGCGACATAAAGCGGAATAACTGTGCATGAATTGAAATATCTTTCCGGATCAGTACCTGGATAATTCTGTCACTCAGCTTACTCATTGTCCGCACCTCCCCATTTTTTTAATGTTTCCGCAGCACTGATAAAATCAAACAGTTCAATCTGGGCTTCCATATCAGCGATCAACTGTGCATCCGAATCCGCCATCGAACTGCCCGTCTCATTTTTTATCATCTCTAACAGCTTCATTGCCTCTGCCTGGTCAAAATTGTCGATTGCTGCCGATAGTTTCTGCACTGGATTTTTTTCTTCCCCCACCGTCACATACTTAGACAGCCCATCAAGGATCGAACAGTAGTCTGCGATCAGCTCCGTATGGTTTTGTATAATATAATTTTCATCCCCATGCTCACATGCCTCCTGCATCCTCTTTGCCCTTTTTGAAAGCTCTTTTGCACCGATCGTAAGACTTTGTCCTTTCAGGGAATGTACATTGATCTTATAATTTTCCCAGTCTTTTTTATCATACAGCTCCTGTAATGTCTGGATCTGACTTCTTCCCTGTTCATAAAAACACTGCACGATCTCCATATAATCCGCTTCATTATTGTCAAAGTAGGAAAGCCCAAGCCGGCGGTCAATTCCTGCAGCCTCAAATTCTTTCCTTCCTTCTTTGAATTGTCCGGATAACCCACTGCTTTCTTCTGTCTTGCAGGTAACCTGTTCCTCTCCCGTATCTTTTTCAATAAACATGCTTAAATATTTGCGAAGGACACGTTCCATCGCAGATTTTTCAATCGGTTTCGCAACAAAATCATCGAATCCTTCCCTGATCAGCATCTCTCTGGCTCCGCCTATGGCGTTGGCTGTCAGTGCAATGATCGGTATTTTCCGTTCACGGAACCGCGGTAATTCATGAATCCTGTGCATACATTCCACGCCATCCATTTCCGGCATCATATGATCCATAAACACGAGATCATAGCTTCTGTCACTGATTTTATCAATTGCCTCACTACCGCTCAATGCCGTATCGATCGTGATGCCATAATGGCTTAACAGACTTGAAACAACTTTTAAATTCATGGCACTGTCATCCACTGCAAGAATTTTGGCTCCTTTTACACGAAATCTGTCATGATGCCACCGTTCGTCGTATGCGTCCTGCTGAAGTTTTTCTCCATTCAAAATGGTTGCAACCGAGAATACATGCATCGGGCGATAGATAAGCAGAACTTCCGGTCCGATTTTTTGCAGATCACAATCCCTGTTTGCCATGACAACAACTTTCATTTTTGCAGTCAGGCTGTCAAAATAACTTTGATCTATAAAATATTCGACATCCGCAACAAACAAAAACTGATAATTTTCATGATCGATGCGGTTTTTTAGTTCATGCATGGTCGAACAGCGCACGGCATCTACATGAAGCTGATCGACCATCCTCTGGATACATTCAAGATATCCGTCACGAAGCTGTCCGAAACGGTATCTCTCGAGATCCATATAAAAAATGATCTTTTTATCTCCGGCATCACGCACGGATACAAGCGGCATATCCGTCAGTACTCTCTGTGGAATGATAATAGAAACCGTCGTCCCTGCATCAGGAACACTCTCAATATGCATATGTCCATTCATTTTTGCAATCATTTTACGTGAGATTGCAAGACCTAAGCCAATGCCCCCCGCACGCCGGTCACGGGTCGTATCTACCTGATTGTATGTGTTTTCCAGTGCATCTATATTTTTTTCGCTCATCCCGATTCCGGTATCTTTCACCTTTACCATAAGATTGATGCCGTATGATTCCTTGCGGGCGCCGACAAACAAAATGACACCACCGGCATCTGTAAATTTGATCGCATTGTTGATGAGATTTAAGATAATGCGATATATTTTCTGACTGTCTCCAAGCAGGTTATTCGGAATATCCGCCTCACAATCCACAATGATCTCAAGATTCTTTTCTTTATTCCACACATGTGCCATGTTAACCACATCATTGATCACAGACGTAATGTTATATGGTTCTTCCACCAGCTCCATCGTGTCATTTTCAAGTTCTGAAAAATCCAGGATATCTGATACCAAAGACATCAGATTCCTGCCCGCAACTGTAATATCATACAGCTGTTCCTTTGTCGTATCATCCACTTTCGCATCCAGTAATTCTGATCCGATTCCGATGATAGAATTTAACGGTGTACGGATCTCATGCGAAATATTTGCCATAAAATCATCTTTTGCCTGTTTGGCATCCTCGAGTTCACGCATTGTCTCATTGAATTCCATATCATGCTGTATACGGTTTTTTAACTGTTTATTTTCCATTATCTCAAGGATAATAATTGCAAGAAACTGCATAAAAAATTCCATTTCCCGTATCGGATTATCATAATTTACTTTATCTAACAGGAATGTATCAAGACAAAACAAAAAGATCGTTGCTACCAACGAAATATAATTGATCTCGATCAGATCAAAAAGAGACAACATCACAACACTTGCTGCTACTGTTGCCATGGTAAGAGACGAACCGTCCGTGAATACCGTATATAAAATAATATTCATCCATATCATAACAGAACAAAATAACTTCGCCAGTCTGCTGTACCGTCCTGTCAGCATCCGAAGTCCGATACTCGCCAAAAGCCCACAAATTATCACCGCAGCTACCCAGCTTGGCCATTTTAAATAAACTGCTGCCACTACCATATAAACAGTATATATGAAATAAAGTACATACGGGATCACTCCCGCCCTGTCCTTTTTGATTTCTCTTATCATAACGTCCCCTCTCATTCACTTATGTCTGTAATTTCCCGCTGCAATTCCAGAAATATCTCTGTAAGGTTCGGATCAAACTGAGAGCCGCTATTTTCCTTTATAATTTCAAACACCTTAGATGCGGGACGGATTGCTTTCTTATAACACCGGTCCTGATATAATGCATCAAAAACATCAGCAAGTGCCATGATCCTTGCACATAACGGAATCTCCTCCCCGGATAATCCATCCGGATAGCCCGTACCGTCCCATCTTTCATGATGATATCGTGCTATTTTTCTGGCAATATCCACATATTCCTCATGTTCCACATTTCCGATGATCCGGTCAATGATCTCACACCCGGCTACCGTATGCTGTTTCATGACTTCAAACTCTTCGTCCGTCAGCCGTCCCGGTTTTAAAAGAATCGCATCCGGTGTTTTTATTTTTCCAATATCGTGAAGTACCGATGCCTTTACTGTATTGAGCTCATAATTATGATCAAGGATATCCGGATACATCCCCTTTTCCCTCAACGCTTTTGTCAGTATCTGTACATAATTCTGGGTATTTTTTACATGAAGTCCCGTACTGCCATCACGGCTCTCGATCAGGTTGGCGATACCGGTAATCACTTCATCCTGCATACGCGTCATTTCCGCAACCTGCGAGGCGACCATCTCTTCTAAATGATTCTGGTACTGTCTGTTCTCTAAAATTCGTTTCACACGGCTGACTAATACCTGGGAAACAAACGGCTTCCCGACAAAATCCATAGCCCCTGCCTCAAAACATTTTGTTTCTGTTTCAGCATCATTATCACCGGTCAGAAACACAACCGGTATCATAGATCCATTTTCAAGTTCCCGAATCTTTTTCAGTGTTTCAAATCCGTTCATTTCCGGCATATTTACATCCAAAAGGATCAGATCCGGTGTCACTTTTGAAAGAAGTGACAATGCCATTTTCCCAGATGTAGTCGCAGAAATACGAAATTCTTCCCCCAGAATCGTCTGTGCTCTTTTGAGATTGCCCGGATCATCATCTACCAGCAGGATCAGTTCTTTGTTACTTGTCTGCATACGTTTCTCCTTTGTAAAAATCTGAATTGCCCGACTCCTTTACACGTAGGAATGATCTACTTTGATAACCACGTAATAATTATTTCCAAGACGTTCCCTTACCTGTGATGTAATACGTGCTGCCAGCTCATCATCCTGTATCTGAAACTTATACGGTATCAGGACATCAAATATAATATTCGTATGTGTCGGTCCCGTTACAACGCGGAAATCATGCATATTGATCCGCTCATCAATTCCCTTGATAATAGATATTACCGCCGCTTTCATCTCGCTGACATGTTCATCCGATGTCACGATCGGATCCATATGTATCGTCGCATCACAGCCTAACTTTTCTTTTAATTCATTTTCAACATTATCAATAATATCATGGATCTCTAAGATATTGCCCTCCGCAGGTACTTCCGCATGCAGTGATACCATCTGTCTTCCCGGGCCATAATCGTGTACGATCAGGTCATGGATTCCACAGATCTCCTCATGTGCCATTACGATCTGATCAATCTTCTGCACAAATTCCTCCTCCGGCGGCTGCCCTAAAAGCGGATTTAAGGTATCTTTCGCAGCTCCGATGCCCGCAAACATGATAAATACACCAACTAATGCACCACAATAGCCATCCACATAGATTCCGGTAAAATGTCCAATCAAAGCTGCCACAAGTACCACTGCTGTTGCGCAGGTATCGCTCAGACTGTCGGTTGCCGTTGCCTTCATGGCAGCAGAATCAATTTTTTTTGCAACCCCACTGTTATAAAGATACATATACAGTTTTACAAGAATCGAAATAATGAGGATCACAACCACCATTACGGAAAACTCTGTTTCTTCCGGATGAATGATCTTTATAATAGAATCCCTGATCAGTTCATACGCCATCAGAAGGATTGCTGCCGCAACGATCAGTCCCGATACATATTCGATCCGTCCGTGGCCAAACGGATGCTCCGAGTCCGGTTTTGCTCCTGCCAGCTTAAATCCGATCAGCGTAACAGCGGAAGATCCTGCATCTGACAGGTTGTTGAATGCATCCGCAGTCACAGCGATCGAATGGCTGATCGTTCCTGCAAAAAATTTGCCACAGAAAAGCAGAATATTTAAAAAGATTCCGACCATACCGCAGAGAATACCATACTCCTGTCTGATCTTTCCTTTATCCTCTTTTTCTTTAATAAAAAACTTTGAAAGAAATGTTATCATGTCTGATCCCCCTGTGTCCGATCTCATACAATGCCTGTTTCCAAACACTTCCATTTAAAATCTATGCATTTTTGATTGCTATCTGATTTTTCCGATGTCCTGCAGCGGCCAGTAAATGACCTCTCCTTTACCGAGGATTTTATCGATACTTACATATTTGTTATCCCAGTAACGCGCGTCCCAGGAGTCATTCCGGTTATCCCCTAATACCAGATAACAGTCATCCGGTACTTCAAATAAATATGGTCCTGTTGCCACCGTCCATTCTTCCTTCAAATAATCTTCCTCCAGCGGCGTTTCACTTCCATCAATATAAATCTTTCCATCGTCAATGCGGACTTCCTCCCCCGGCAGTCCGATCACTCTTTTTACATAAAGTTCTTCCTCATCATCCGGATAATGGAAAATCACAACATCCCCGCGCTCCGGTGTATCCTTTAAAAATGCGAGACGATTCCCGATCAGGCGGTCCCCCGGCATGATCGTATTTTCCATGGAGCCTGTCGGTACATCTGCGTTGATGATCAGATAATTCTTGATCAGAAATGCTGCCCCGATCGCCAGGGCAAATGTAAGTACCCAGCTTAAAATCTCGCGCGATGCCGACGTACTTTTCTGTGCTTCCTCTTTTTCTGATCCATCCGGCTTATCCTCTTTATTTGATGTATCGGCCTTATCCTGTGTATTGGTTTTATTTTGTGTATCTTTTTTATTTTCATCTATATCCATCCCGATATCCTGTCTTTTCGCTTCCATCTGTGTCCTCACTTTATGCCATAATGATTTCTTTTATGTTAAAAGATTATAATGTATTAAATGTAATTTTAGCACACTTGCCACAAAATAAAAAGTGCCACACCATACGATGTGACACTTTTTTGCCTGTTTTTGTCTATGATTTATTTTTAAGGCTATTACCTGTTTTTCAGGCGATACGCTTTCTTTAGTCTGCGAATAATGCTGTGGAGTAATAACGGTCACCACTGTCCGGAAGAAGGGCAACGATTGTTTTTCCTTTGTTTTCCGGGCGTTTTGCAAGCTCGATTGCAGCATATAAAGCTGCACCGGAGGAAATTCCGACTAATACACCCTCTGCTTTTGCAAGCTCTTTTCCGGTTGTAAATGCATCCTCGTTTGCTACCGGAAATACCTCATCATAAATCCTGGTATCTAATACCTCCGGAACAAATCCTGCACCGATTCCCTGGATCTTGTGAGGACCTGCTGTTCCTTTGGAAAGAACAGGAGAAGTCTCCGGCTCAACTGCAACAACTTTTACATCTTTGTTCTGTGATTTTAAGTACTGTCCGACACCGGTAACTGTTCCGCCGGTACCAACACCTGCAACAAAGATATCTACCTTACCGTCTGTATCTGCCCAGATCTCCGGTCCTGTTGTCTCGAAATGGGCCTGTACGTTTGCCGGGTTGGTAAACTGGGATGGGATAAAGCTTCCCGGGATTTCTTTTGCAAGCTCTTCTGCTTTTGCAATCGCACCTTTCATTCCCTTTGCACCCTCTGTTAAAACGATCTCTGCACCGTATGCTTTTAAGATGTTACGACGCTCAACACTCATGGTCTCCGGCATTGTTAAGATGATACGGTATCCTTTTGCTGCTGCGATAGAAGCAAGACCGATACCTGTGTTTCCGGAAGTCGGCTCAATGATCACGGAACCTTCCTTTAAAAGACCTTTCTCCTCTGCATCTTTTACCATGTAATATGCAGCACGGTCTTTTACACTTCCTGATGTGTTAAAATACTCAAGTTTTATAAGAACTTTTGCCTCAAGTCCTTTGCTTTTCTCTAATTTTGTTACCTCTAATAAAGGTGTGTTTCCAATCAAATCTGTTGCACTCTGATAAACTTTTGCCATGATATTCCTCTCCTATTCTGAAATTTTTCATTTCTGAAGTCTGCAATGCTTTTTGCAGACTTCAAAGTAAAAATAAGGAACTTATTTCTACTTTACTGCCTTAAATGCTTCATCAAGATCCTCAATGATGTCCCTGATATTCTCTGTTCCGATGGAAAGACGGATCGTGTTCGGGTAGATTCCCTGCTCTGCCAGCTCTGCCTCATTTAACTGTGCATGTGTGGTAGAAGCCGGATGAATGACAAGTGATTTCACATCTGCCACGTTTGCAAGTAAGGAAAAGATCTCAAGATTATCAATAAAATCTTTTGCCTTCTGCTCATCCCCTTTGATCTCAAAGGTAAAGATTGAACCGCCGCCGTTCGGGAAGTATTTTTTGTATAATTCCTGCTGTTCTTTATCCTCTGTAACGGATGGGTGATGTACTTTTTCCACCTGTGGATGATTGTTTAAATACTCTACAACCTTTAATGCATTTTCCACATGACGTTCTACACGCAGGGACAATGTTTCAAGTCCCTGTAAAAACATAAATGCGTGGAACGGTGAAATCGTTGCTCCGGTGTCACGGAGTAAGATTGCACGGATTCTTGTGACAAATGCTGCAGGGCCTGCTGCCTGTGAAAAACTGATTCCGTGATAGCTCGGGTTCGGTTCCGTGATGGCAGGGAACTTACCGGATGCCTCCCAGTCAAATTTTCCACTGTCGACGATGACACCGCCGATTGCGGTTCCATGTCCGCCAATGAATTTTGTTGCAGAATGAACAACAATGTCTGCGCCGTATTCGATCGGCCTGAGCAGATACGGGGTTGCAAATGTATTGTCCACAACAAGTGGAATTTTATGCGCATGGGCGATCTTTGCGATTGCCTCAATGTCGCTGACATCTGAGTTTGGATTTCCAAATGTCTCTATGTAAAGAGCCTTGGTGTTGTCCTGGATCGCTTTTTCAAAGTTTGAAACATCGAGTGGATCAACAAAAGTAGTTGTGATTCCATAGTCCGGAAGTGTATGCTCTAACAGGTTATAGGAACCACCGTAAATATTATTTGCTGCAACGATATGATCGCCTGCATGTGCAAGGTTTTCGATCGTGTATGTGATCGCTGCTGCACCGGATGCAACTGCGAGTGCGGCAACACCGCCCTCTAATGCTGCAATTCTTTTTTCAAATACATCCTCGGTCGGATTGGTAAGTCTTCCGTAGATGTTGCCCGCATCTTTCAGGCCAAAACGGTCTGCTGCGTGCTGGCTGTTATGGAATACATAGGAAGAGGTTGCGTAGATCGGCACTGCTCTCGCATCTGTAACCGGATCTGCCTCCTCCTGTCCTACATGTAACTGCAATGTTTCAAAACCCAGATTTCTTTCGCTCAAATGTTTCTTTCCCATAGATCACTTCTCCTTCATTTGATATTTTTCTAGTATTCTTCTTCCTCTTCTTTTTCGCTGATATCATTTACCGGACGCTCTAGTCCTTCGATTTTGATACCGTTTTTCTCTGCATAATCCCAGAGTGCTGCATGGATTGCTTCCTCTGCTAACAGGGAACAGTGTACTTTTACCGGTGGAAGTCCGTCTAATGCTTCCATAACGGCTTTATTGGTAACTTCAAGTGCTTCCTGGATCGTTTTTCCTTTTACAAGTTCGGTTGCCATACTGCTGGTTGCAACGGCTGCACCGCATCCAAATGTCTTGAATTTTGCTTCCTGAATGATACCGTTATCGTCAATATCAAGATACATTCGCATGATATCGCCGCATTTTGCATTACCAACGGTACCTACACCGCTTGGATTTTCCATCTCTCCAACGTTTCTCGGATGATTAAAATGATCCATTACTTTCTCACTGTACATATCTGATTTCTCCTTTTTATCTCTTTACGCTCAATTTCAATCCTGATTACTGGTTCTGTTTTTTTACAAAATCCTCATATAATGGGGACATACCACGCAGACGCTCGATAATCTTCTTTAACTCGTCTACGGTATAGTCGATCTCTTCCATCGTGTTCTTCTCGGATAAAGTCAGACGCAGGGAACCGTGTGCGATCTCATGCGGCAGACCGATTGCAAGAAGTACATGGGACGGGTCTAAGGAACCTGAAGTACATGCAGATCCACTGGAACCGCAGATACCTGCCTGATCTAAGAGAATCAGCATGGACTCTCCCTCGATAAAACGGAAACAGAAGTTTGCATTGTTCGGCAGACGGTCTGTGCGGTGTCCGTTTAATCTGGTATAAGGGATCTCTTTTAATACACGCTCGATCAGATGATCTCTGAGTGCGATCTCTTTTGCACTGCGCTCTTCCATATTCTCTTTTGCAAGTTTTGCAGCTGTACCGATTCCGACGATACCCGGAACATTGTGTGTACCTGCACGGCGTTTTCTCTCCTGTGCACCGCCGTGGATGAAGGAACGGATTTTAACGCCTTTGCGGATATACATCACACCAATACCCTTTGGTCCGTTGATCTTGTGGCCGCTTGCACTTAACATGTCGATGTTCATCTCTTCCACGTCGATCGGGATATGTCCAAATGCCTGTACCGCATCTGTGTGGAATAATACGCCATGGTCATGTGCGATCTTACCGATCTCTTTGATCGGCTGGATTGTTCCGATCTCATTGTTTGCTGACATAATGGAAATTAAGATCGTATCCGGGCGGATCGCTTTCTCTAATTCCTCAAGGCTGATCTTTCCATCCTCATCAACATCCAGATAAGTTACCTCATAACCTTTCTGCTCTAAATATGCACAGGTGTGAAGAATTGCATGATGTTCGATCCTGCTTGTGATGATATGTTTTCCTTTGGACTCATATGCCTCTGCGGTTGCCTTTAATGCCCAGTTGTCTGACTCGCTGCCGCCGCCGGTAAAATAGATATCCTCGGTTCTTGCATTGATGAGTGCTGCGACATTTGCCCTTGCCTCATCGACAGCCTTTTTGCTCTCCCCTGCGAAAGAATAGATTGCAGAAGGGTTGCCGTAGTGTTCTGTAAAATATGGAAGCATTGCATCTAATACTTCCGGATATACCTGTGTGGTTGCTGCACCCATTATT
>ERZ827496.3783-NODE-3783-length-12593-cov-3.457649_pt1 | contig 12593 bp, 11 predicted proteins | sample MGYA00519769_ERZ827496 | MGnify/ENA primary metagenome ERZ827496 (study PRJEB31778, sample SAMEA3449327) | human gut metagenome | biome: human gut; feature: human-associated habitat; material: faeces | place: United Kingdom | collected 2010/2012 ...
TGCCAGCTATTATGGAACGATTGCGATCATGTTCCCGATGATCATTTCCGTAAATTCACATGGATTGCAGAAGTATTCTGTGTTTTGGGATACATGCGAAGTACCTTGGTGTTCGGTGTGGTTGTGGTGGCTGCGGATACCGTTGACTGCGGCTGCAGTAAAAGCATCCCGGCGCAGAGACAGAAAGCTAAAAATAAGCAGACTGTTCGTTTGAAAATTTTCATAAGTGGATCCTCCTTGTTTATAAATATTTTATAGATGTTACAAAAATATTATAATATGAAGGAAAATTTTATACAATCATAAATTAAAAAATAAATAAGGGAATTTTAAGAAAATTTATAGCATTATATCAGGTAATTTTGATATGCCCAAACTTGTATTTTATGTCAGGTTATTTTATAATTGCATACAATAGATTGTGTATTTTATGAGCGGGGGGAGAGAAGAAAAAACAGAAACTCAGCCTGCCTGTAAAATATGCAGAAACGAGGAATATATGAAAAAACAGAGTAAAGGAGTTCCGACAAACCGTGATATCCGTTGGGACAGACTTGATAATACAGCACACCTTTTTCCGGTCATTGCCGGGGAGAGCATGAGCAATGTGTACAGGATCAGTGTTACACTGAAAGAGGAGATCAATCCGGAATTACTGCAGAGGGCACTTGATATGGTGCTTCCGAAGTTTGACGGGTTTAACTTAAGACTGCGGCAGGGGGTGTTCTGGTATTATTTTGAGGAAAACGGAAAAGCGGCGCCAAAGGTTCGCATGGAGAACAATTTTCCATGCAGATATATCCAGCAGAATAAAAACCGCAGTTATATGTTCCGTGTGACCTATTATAAATGCAGGATCAATCTGGAAGTATTCCATGTTTTGACGGATGGAATGGGAGGAATCAATTTCTTAAAAGAGCTGACTTACCAGTATCTGCGTCTGGCACATAAAGACCTGCAGGAAAAGCTGGGAGATTCATTAAGTGTTGATACGTCTTTGAACCGGGAAGACAGTTTCTTAAAAAATTACAAAAAAAGTTCCGCAAAAGGATACCAGACAAAAAAGGCATATCTGATCCGTGGAGAAAAGTTAAGACCGGGCGAGTTCGGCGTGATGCACGGTTATATGAAAATACCGGAGTTGAAAAGGGTCTGTCATGCGCTGGGAATCAGTATCAACGAATATCTGGTAAGTGTGTACATCTGGAGCGTTTATACGGAATGTCTGCACGGCATGCCGTCAAAGTGTCCGATCCGTGTTGCGGTGCCGGTTAATCTGCGGCCGTATTTTAATTCTATTACCACGAAAAACTTTTTTGTCATGGTGTCCGCAGAATTTCATCCGACCAAAGAGACCTATACGTTTGCAGAGGTGGCTGCAATCGTGAAGGAAAGCCTGCGAAGCCAGATCAACCGGGAAAATCTTGAAAAGCTGTTTTCCTATAACGTTTCCAATGAAAAACTGCTGATTGCAAGAGTTGTGCCGCTTTTCCTGAAAAACCTTGCAATGAAGTATGTATATACAACTTCTGCACTTGCCAATACTGCGACGATCACAAATATCGGCAATATTTCCGTGACAGAAGAGTACCGCCCTTATGTGGAAATGTTTCATGCATTTCTTGCCATGTCAAAGGGGCAGCATCTGAAAGGAACGATCTGCTCTTACGGGGATACACTTGTATTCAGTTTCAGTTATGATCTTGTCGATGCGTCTGTGCAGCGTGGATTTTTCCGGAAAATAGCCTCGGACGGGATTGCGGTAGAAATAAAGAGTAATGGAGTAAATTATGAGTAAATGCAGAAATTGTAATGTGGAGATATCAGATGAAACAGAGCGCTGTCCACTCTGCGGATCCGTGTTAGAATACACAGGTGAAGTGGAGAATATGTACCCGGATGTGAGAGTGCACACCCGGAAAATGACAATGATCAGTAAAATCTATCTGTTTTGTGCACTTTTGGTTGAGGTGCTGCTCATTTATATCAATGTGGTCACCGAGTCACAGATTGCATGGAGTGCGATCACGGGGCTTGGATTCTTTTACGGATATATGCTGATCCGTTTTGCAATTCTTGGAAAGACAGGTTACCGCGCCAAAATCACGGTACTCACGCTGATGGCGATACTGATCGTGATCGCAATCGATTTTCTGGTCGGCTACCGCGGATGGTCTGTCAATTATGCATTGCCGTCGGCGATCATTTTAGTCGATGTTGGTATTATCATCTGTATGATCGTAAACCGCAGAAACTGGCAGAGCTATATGATGTGGCAGATTTTTATGATTTTATGCAGCATTGTTCCGGTAATACTGATTTTTACCGGTATCGTGACGGCACAGCTTTTTGCACTGATCGCATTTGCGTTTTCCCTGTTTCTGTTTCTTGGAACACTGATCATCGGAGACCGCAGGGCAAGGGTGGAACTGAAACGAAGATTTCATGTCCGCTGAGTTATATTTAGAATAAAAAGAACAGGAGCAATCGGATGAGAGAGAGCGAAGCGAGTATCAGGGGAAGAGTCATGAGGGACCTGATCGCCCATGTGACAAATGATCACCTGATTGGGAAAAAGATAAAAAATGGAGAACTGAGGAAAAAAATCGGGGATTCGGAGCCGCCGTGGAAATGTCCGGACTGTTTTTCATTAGATGTGATCGAGATGGATAATTTCTCCATGGAGTATTTACAGGCAAAAGAAAATCCGAATACGGAAAAAGTAATCTTACAGCTTCACGGGGGCGGATATGTCGGAGCGATGCGGAATGCATACCGTATGTTTGCCGGACTTTACTGTGAAGTCAGCCATGGAATGAGTGTTCTGACACCCGATTACCGTGTGGCACCGGAACATCCGTATCCGGCGGCTTTAGAAGATGCCTATGCCGCATACTGTTATCTGTTGGAACAGGGGTGGTTTTCCGAGCAGATCATCATCGCAGGAGATTCCGCAGGAGGCGGTCTTGTGATGGCATTATGCCATTATCTGAAAGATCACGGAAAGCAGCTTCCGTGTGGGATCGTAGCCATGTCACCGTGGACAGACCTTGCGGCGAGCGGGGAATCTTACGAGACAAACTTTGAGCGCGACCCGTTATTTGGAAAAACAAGGGACAGCCTTATTTATAATAAAGATTATATTGGGGATAACGATCCGTATAATGCTTATATTTCGCCTTTATATGGGGATTTCAGGGGATTTCCGCCGATGCTGATACAGGTCGGTTCCTATGAGATGCTGCTCTCGGATTCTGTGGATGTGGCTGCAAAAGCCAGAGAACAGGGAGTAAAAGTAAGAATCAGTATTTATGAAGGAATGTTCCACATCTTTCAGATGGCAGCAAAAATGCTGCCGGAATCTAAAAGAGCGTGGGTTGAGATCGGTAAATTTATTGATGTTTTGCTAAATGACTGACATCCATATAGACAGGGATACCGTTTTCGTATTTTACCGGAACTTCACCGAGTATGAGAGGTGAAAGGTAATCGATCAGTGGCTGTGTGACATCATTGCCTGCATCGTTGATCCATTCTCTCGGAATTGATTTTGCCTCATTTGCAATGTGGCGGATCTCGGCATGCTCATAGGCGATTTCGTACGGAGCATCGGAGATACGGCGCATTGTTACCATGGAAGCGGTAACACCTTCCTCGGAGAGAGCAACCGCTTTCTGACCGAGAGTAAAAGCCTCATCAAGATCAGTCTTTGAAGCAAGGTGTGCAGCGCAGCGCTGTAATACGTTGACTTCCACGGAACGGACTTTAACGCCTAGTTTTTCTTTGACTAAAAATTCAAGTGTTTTTCCGGCTCCGCTTAACTGGCTGTGACCAAAGGTGTCAACAGAACTTTCGGAAGCACTGATATAGTTGCCGGAAGCATCGCGGATACCTTCGGATACGGCAACGATCACGTTATTGCGCTCGAAAAGCATACGCTTTACATCCAGTAAAAAGTCCTCTTTGTCAAATGGAACCTCCGGGAGATAGATCAGATGTGGTGCTGTATTATAACCGTTTCTTGCCAGTGCAGAAGCAGCGGTCAGCCATCCGGCATCACGTCCCATGATTTCCACGATCGTCACACTTTTGACTGCATAGATAAATGTGTCATGTGCGATTTCTAAAAGAGAAGATGCGATATATTTTGCGGCAGAACCGAATCCTGGTGTATGGTCTGTCTCACAGAGATCATTGTCGATGGTCTTTGGAATACCGACAATACGCACAGGACTGCCGATTTTTTTGCCATATTCGGAGAGCTTTAAGACGGTGTCCATGGAATCGTTGCCGCCGATATAAAAGAAAGCATCAATATGGTAAGTTTCAAACTGTTTGAAAATGAATACATAGGAAGAATCATCATCTAAATAATTTGGCAGTTTGTAACGGCAGGAGCCAAGATACATTGCCGGAGTGACCTTTAAGCGGTCGAGATATTCCGAATTCTGCTGCATTAATTCAGAAAGATTCGTCAGATCGTTGTTTAAAATACCTGTGATTCCGTTTAAGGAACCATAAACCGTGTCATACATGTCAGAACGCATTACACCGTCGATCACACCGGCAAGGCTGGCATTGATCGCAACAGTAGGGCCGCCTGACTGTGCTACCATACAGTTTTTTGGACTCATAAGAAAACTCCTTTGTGTTTGATCTTCTTTTTGCAATGTCTATCATACAAAAAAAGGCACGGTTGCGCAATCATTAAATTAAATAGAAAGAGTGATGGTATACCATGAAAATATGTACATTGTGTCCTAGAATGTGCGCTGTGGACCGAAAATCCGGTGAGCGCGGCATCTGCGGACAGACCACAGAGATTAAGGTGGCGCGTGCGGCACTGCACTTCTGGGAAGAACCCTGCATTTCCGGGGAGAAGGGTTCCGGTGCGGTCTTTTTTTCCGGCTGTGCACTGCACTGTGTGTTCTGCCAGAATGAAAATATTGCAAATGGCACAGCTGGTAAGGTGATAAGTACGGAGCGGCTTGGCAAAATTTTTCTGGAACTCCAGGAAAAGGGTGCAAATAATATCAACCTTGTGACACCGGGGCAGTTTGTACCACAGATCATAAAAGCGGTAGAGCTTGCAAGAAATCAGAATTTAAAGATTCCCATCGTTTATAACACCAGCAGCTATGAAAATGTGGATACGATCCGTTCTTTAGAAGGAATTGTGGATATCTATCTTCCGGATTTTAAGTATATGGACCCGTTTCTTGCGGCAAAATATTCCCATGCACCAGATTATCCGCAGACAGCAAAGGCTGCAATTGCAGAGATGGTGCGTCAGCAGCCCCGGCCGGTGTTTGCGTGGGAAGAAAAAAGAGGCGAAGACGTGCCGAAAGAAGCCTGCGAGGGAGCTGTGATGAAGAGGGGTGTGATTGTGCGCCAGCTGCTTTTGCCCGGATGTCTGAAAGATGCCAGAAACATTGTCCGGTATTTATATGAAACATACCAGAACAAAATCTATGTGAGTCTGATGAGTCAGTATACGCCGCTAGAACATGTCAGAGATTATCCGCAACTTGCGCACCGGGTGAGCCGGCGCACATATGACCGCTATGTGGACGCTGCGATTGCGCTTGGAATTACCCAGGCTTTCATTCAGGAGCCGGGGGTGGCAAAAGAAAGTTTTATTCCGGATTTTTCAAATGCAGAAGGCGTGTGAAATAATTGGAAAAATGTGTAAAATTGACTGGTTTTTTGACAGATATTGTAGTACCATAGATACATATAAGAGGAGTAATCAGGGAGGTATATGATATGGCAGAAAAGCCGGCAGGACATATTCTGATCGAATGCCCGAATACCATTTTTCATCTGTATGCCCGTGATGAGGGAGAGTTATCAAAAATTGAGACCTTTCTGCGCAATATCCGCGGAATCAAGCGGCTTGGGCTGAATGATATTTATATATGGTGCAATCGTCAGGGAATTTTATATGTTACAAAATTTCATTATCGCAAGGATTTTTCCCTGTGGTTTAATATGAAATCCTACTATCTGTATTTTTTACAGAAATTCCGTTATCAGTTTGCGCAGTATGCGGGATAAATATTTGTTGTTACTGTGTATGAGAGACCGTCAGTGGATTGCACTGCGGTCTTTTTTCTTATATAATGAGGAAACAGGAAAAGCCTGAAACGAAAAAGGAGAGTGAATATGAGATTTCCGGAATTTTTAAAAGAACATGGAACGATCGGATTTGTTGCGCCGTCATTCGGCTGTGCGACAGAACCTTATTATACAGCATTTGCACATGCAAGAGAACGGTTTGGGCAGATGGGATATCATACACAGATGGGGCCGAATTGTCTGGTGGATAAGGGAATCGGGATCAGCAACGACCCGGCATTATGTGGCAAAGAACTGAATGAAAGCTATTGCGGAACCGAAAATGACGTCATTATTTCCTGCGGTGGCGGGGAGCTGATGTGTGAAGTTGTTCCGTATATTGATTTCGCAGGGATTGCGCAGGCGAAGCCAAAGTGGTATATGGGGTTTTCCGATAATACCAATTTTACGTTCTTATCTGCAACGATTGCGGATACGGCAGCTGTTTACGGACCGTGCGCAGCCGCGTTTGGAATGGAACCGTGGCATCCGGCCGTGCAGGACGCACTGGATCTGCTCTGCGGAAAGATTACCCGTGTGCATAATTATGATCTGTGGGAGAAAGAATCTGTCAAAGATGAAGAACATCCGCTGGCGCCGTATCATGTGACGGAGCCGGTGGAACTGAAAGTATTTCCACAGGGAGCCGAAAATGTTACAATGGAGGGAAGACTGATCGGCGGATGTATGGATTGTCTGGTAAACCTTCTCGGTACGCGCTTTGATCACGTAAAAGAATTTCAGGAGCGGTATAAAGAGGATGGATTTCTCTGGTTTCTGGAAGCCTGTGATCTGCATGTGATGTCCATCCGCCGTGCCATCTGGCAGATGAAAGAGGCCGGATGGTTTTCGCATGTGAAGGGATTTCTGATCGGACGGCCGGTGTGTTTCGGAGAAGAAGCATTCGGGATTGATCATTACCGGGCAGTAACTGATCTGCTGGCAGAGTATCAGGTTCCGGTGATCATGGATCTGGACATCGGACACATGGCTCCTATGATGCCGGTTGTTACCGGAGCCATGGCAAAAGCACATGTGCAGGGAAATACATTTGTTCTGGATTATGAATGGAGGTAAAAATGAAAGGTTTGAAAAAATATATGGCAGGTATTCTTGTGGCAGGCATGGTTCTTGGAAGTGCAGCAGTTCCGGCACCGGTGTATGCGACAGAGGCAGAGGATGCACAGGAAGATAACGGGGATGATGTGGAAATTACACTGGACGACAAGCCATATCTGGCGCTCGGAGCGGATCTGACTGCAGACCAGCAGCATACCGTGTTATCTTATATGGGGATCGAAGCGGCGGATTTTGATAAATATGATGTGGTTTATGTGAGCAATGCAGAAGAACATCAGTATCTGGATTCTTATGTTCCGAAAAAACAGATCGGAACGAAAGCGCTTTCTTCCGTGCTGGTTTCCCTGGCAGATTCCGGTAACGGGCTGAAGGTATCCACATACAACATTAACTACTGTACGGCGGGCATGTACAAGAACGCACTTGCCACTGCAGGGGTGGAAGATGCCAATGTGATTGTTGCGGGACCGTTTCCGCTTTCCGGGACGGCAGCACTGGTCGGAACGTTTGAGGCATATGAAAAACTGACCGGAAAGGAACTGGATGAATCGGTTGTGGATGCTGCAATGGATGAACTTGTCACAACCGGAGATCTTGAGCAGAGTATTGACGGCGATTCCAATGATGTGGAGGCGATGATTGCAGATCTGAAAGGGCAGATTGCCAGTGGAAAGATCAAAACGCCGGAGGAGATTGAACAGGCGATTGAAAAACTTGCGGATAAATATGATCTGAAATTATCGGACGATGACAAGCAGAAACTTCTTGGTCTGATGAAAAAACTGCAGGGACTGGACCTGAACTGGGATTCCATTAAAAATCAGGCATCTGCATGGGCTTCCCAGCTGCAGAATCAGCTTGCGGACAAGAATATCGGACAGAAGATAGCAGCCTTTTTTGAAAAGCTGTTTGATATGATCCGGAGTCTGTTTCAAAAATAAAAACATAAAATTTGAGTAAAGTGATTGTAAAAACCATGAGAAGTGTTTTATAATAAATCGAAGCATGTAAAAAAGAAGAACAAGAAAAGGAAACAGATATGAATGGCATAATGATTGTCCTGACACTTCTGAGTGGTGTTGCACTATTTCTTTATGGAATGAACATTATGGGAGAAGCCTTAGAGAAGCGTGCCGGTAATCAGTTAAAGTCAATTTTGGAAAAACTCACATCCAGCAGATGGAAGGGATTCCTTCTTGGAGCAGGGGTGACTGCCATAATACAAAGTTCATCAGCCACTACTGTTATGGTAGTAGGATTTGTAAACTCAGGTATTATGACACTTAAACAGGCTATTGGAATAATAATGGGAGCCAACGTTGGTACAACCATTACAGCCTGGATATTAAGCCTTACGGGAATTACCAGTGACAACATTTTAGTAAGCCTTTTAAAGCCAACATCATTTACACCGATTTTGGCAATGGTTGGAATAATTCTTGTAATGGGAAAGAAAAATTCAAAAAATGCTGATTTAGGAAACATATTATTAGGATTTGCAGTGCTTATGTTTGGAATGGAGGCAATGTCATCGGCAGTAAGTCCTCTTAGGGATGTCCCCCAGTTTCAACATATTCTTACAATGTTTAGCAATCCTGTATTAGGTGTGTTAGCAGGAGCTGCCCTTACTGCAATTATACAAAGTTCATCAGCATCAGTTGGTATTTTGCAGGCATTAGCATCTACAGGAGCAGTAAGTTATGGCAGTGCCATTCCTATTATAATGGGACAGAACATCGGAACATGTGTTACTGCAATGATTTCTTCTGTTGGAGCTAATAAAAATGCCAAGAGAACAGCTGTTGTTCACCTTACATTTAACATTATAGGAACAGCAGTAATACTTACAGTATTTTGTATAGTAAACAGTCTTGTACATTTCTCTTTTATAGATGAAAGTGCCAGCCTGCTTGGCATTGCAGTAATACATTCGTTATTTAACATTTTATGTACAATGCTGTTATTCCCATTTGCAAATCTTCTTGAGAAAATGGCAATTCTTGCAATTCCAGATAAAGGATCTGAAGTAGAAGAGATGGAAGAAGAGAAAATCAATCCAGATCTTGCAAGATTAGACGAGCGTTTCTTGGACAAGCCAGGTTTTGCGATGGAAGAATGTCGTGGCGTAGCCATCAATATGGCAAGAAAGTCCAAAAAGGCAATGAATCTTGCGATTGATCTGTTAAAAGAATACGATGAAAAAACATCTGCGAGAGTAGAGAAGTTAGAAAATCAGATTGACCAGTATGAAGATGCCCTCGGTACTTATCTTGTTAAACTGAGTGAACGAGACCTCTCTGTAAAGGACAGTCGTATTTTATCGGTACTTCTTCATTGTATCGGTGACTTTGAGCGTATTTCTGATCATGCGGTAAACATTCGTGATGCCGCTGTGGAAATGAACAAAAAGAATCTGCAGTTCTCAGACAAGGCAAAGCAGGAACTTCTTGTATTTTCCAATGCGATTCGTGACATTATCGACAGGGCGGTACTTGCCTTTGAGACAGGAGATACTGGCCTTGCCAAAGAAGTAGAACCGTTAGAGCAGGTTGTAGATGCACTGAACAAAGAGGAAAAGCAGAGACATATTAACCGTCTTAGAACAGGAACGTGTACCATCGAACTTGGATTTGTTCTTTCAGACATTTCCACAAACTTTGAGCGTGCCGCAGACCACTGTTCCAACATCGCAGTATGTCTGTTACAAGTTGATGAGGGAGGGTTTGACACCCATGAATATCTTGATATACTAAAAGAAGAAAACAGTGAAGAATTTCGACATGAATATATGGAGCTTAGTGAGAAATACACTTTGCCGGAGAGTAAACATGGAGGAAAATAATTATGGCAAATATTTATATAGTGGAGGACGACACAAATATTCAGGAGATTGAGGCAATCGCATTAAAGAACAGCGGGCATAGCGTAGAACAGTTTGACGATGCGGCACATTTCTACAAAAAGTTAGAAGAAAAACTGCCAGACCTTGCGATTCTTGACCTCATGCTTCCAGATGAAGATGGTTATGAAATTGTGAAGAAGCTTCGCCAGAATCCTGCCACAAAGAAGCTGCCGGTTATCATGGTAACTGCAAAAACTTCCGAGATTGACATGGTAAGGGGACTCGATATCGGAGCGGACGATTATATTAAGAAACCATTTTCCATTATCGAATTTATTACAAGAGTAAAAGCGATTCTGCGCCGTACTTTAGAGCAGCCGGACGATAAATATATGACAATCGGAGACATTTTCTTAGATAATGAGCGTCATGTCGTTTATGTTGATAATAAGGGAATTGAGCTGACTTACAAGGAATACGAACTTTTAAAACTTCTTATGCACAACGCTGGAATTGTTCTTACCAGAGAAAAAATCATGGAGCGTGTGTGGGATACCGAATTTGAAGGCGAATCCCGAACCGTTGATATGCATATCAAGACACTCCGTAAGAAGCTGGGAGACAGCAGCAGACATATTAAGACGGTGCGAAATGTTGGGTATGTTATGGAATAGGGGACTTTTTATGAGAAGAAAGATTAATGTGCAATTAATCAGTATCTCGATTATTGCGATTATTTCTACGATGCTGGTCATGCTATTTGTATTTTATGATTTATTTCAAACACAGGTACAGGATGATCTTAGCGCCAATGCTATTGTATTAAAAAATACAGGAATTTTTCATTCAGGGAACGAAAAGGCAATACATATGGATTACCGGGAACTGCGTGTGACGTGGATTTCATCAGATGGAACGGTTCTTTATGATAACGATGCCGATGTCGGAACTATGGATAACCATATGAGTCGTCCAGAAGTAAAGAATGCATTTAAAAGAGGAGATGGAAGTGCTGTTCGTCAATCTGCAACAATGGGAACGAATACATTTTATTATGCCATAAAATTAAATGATGGCTCTGTCCTCCGAGTTGCCAGGGAAGCAAGTAATATATGGACAGTTGGAGGGAAAATTTTTCCGATTATAGCGGCAACAATACTTGTGATGATGATTCTGTGCATTATACTGGCACACTTTATGACAAAGAATCTGGTAAAGCCAATTGAGCAGATGGCAGTGGATATTAATGATTTTTCCATTACACCGGCATATAAAGAACTTGCTCCATTTGCAGCAACTATTCGAGCGCAGCATGCGGACATTTTAAAAAGTGCGAGAATGCGCCAGGACTTTACCGCCAATGTTTCGCATGAACTAAAAACACCGCTTACTGCCATATCCGGCTATGCCGAACTTATGGAAAATGGAATGGTACCGCCAGAAGAAATCGGCAGCTTTGCACAGAAAATTGAGAAAAATGCCCGACGCCTGCTTTCTCTCATTAATGATATCATCCGTCTTTCGGAGCTTGATAGTTCCAATACACAGCTTCTTGTAGAGAAATTTGATCTTTTCGAAGAAGCACAGATTTGCGTAGAAAATATGCAAATCTATGCCGAGAAAAACGATGTTACCATAACTTATGAGGGAGGCCATCAGGAAATCACCGCAAATCGCGAGATGATTAACGAACTGATCAATAATCTTTGTGCCAATGCCATTCGTTACAATAAAAAGAACGGAAGCGTAAAGGTCAGAGTGGACAGCTCACAAGGCCACCCATATATCAGTGTGGCAGATACCGGAATCGGAATTTCCAAAGAACACCAGAAGCGAGTGTTCGAGCGCTTCTACCGAGTAGACAAAAGCCGTTCCAAACAGACTGGGGGAACAGGATTGGGTCTTGCTATCGTAAAGCATATCGTTGCGCTGCACGATGCACAGCTAAACTTAGAGAGCGAAGTTGGCAAGGGAACAACGATTACTGTGACCTTCTAAACTGACCATAGTAAACTACTAGGAAAACTCAGAAAAACAAAATATTAATACCAAACTGACCATATTGACTATATCTAAATTGGATATTTCAATATGGTCATTTTTGCTGTACTATACGGACAGATGCAAAATTTAACACAGCAAAATTTAACACAGTTAATACAGACGCTAATTTATGAAAAGGAATCAAAAGCTAATTTTATTCCGTTACGCTGGACATTCCGTTTTGCCCAATAAAACAAAATTCTTCTCGATAAGTCCCTCGAAGAATTTATGGTCAAAACTCCATAGCGTAAAGTTATAAAATTAGCTTTTGATTCCTTTTCATAAATTAGCTGTGCGTAGCAGCCAGAAGGGATTGAAATTTTTAGTTTTGTTAAAATTTGCTGTATTTAGCAGCCGGAAATAAAGTATAAAATTTCCGTCTGTTTCCTCTACTATACCTTCAAGCTGAAAGGAGTTTTATCATGAATAATAATGCAGAAAAACAGTATGAATTAAACAAGGAACTTGCCCAGATGTTAAAAGGCGGCGTAATCATGGACGTTACGACTCC
>ERZ827496.3789-NODE-3789-length-12582-cov-26.516165_pt1 | contig 12582 bp, 5 predicted proteins | sample MGYA00519769_ERZ827496 | MGnify/ENA primary metagenome ERZ827496 (study PRJEB31778, sample SAMEA3449327) | human gut metagenome | biome: human gut; feature: human-associated habitat; material: faeces | place: United Kingdom | collected 2010/2012 ...
GGGTGACAATTCCAAACCCAATTCTTCCAAGTTCTTGAGGATATTGGCCTTCCCGCTGTTCTTGCCCAAAGCATACTCCCGCTTACGGCCGAAACGCTCGGGCAAAAGGTCATTGCAATAAAGGTTGGCCTTGTTGTCCCCGTCGGCATGCACACCGGCCACCTGCGTAAACACGCTCTCGCCCGTAATCGGACGGTTGGGCGGAATAGGGATGCCGGAATAGCTTTCCACCATCCGGCTCACTTCGTTCAACCGGCTTTCGTCGATATCTGTCTGTGCATTGAACTGGTCTTTCAATATTGCCTGCACACTGGCCAACGGGGCATTCCCTGCCCGTTCGCCCAAGCCGTTGACCGAGGTATGGATACCCCGGCAACCGCCCAACACGGCAGCCAGCACGTTGGAAATGGCCAAGTCGTAATCGTTATGGGCATGGAAGTCGAAATGCACGCCCGGATAGCGTTTCACCATCTTGCGGATGTAACCCAACAAATCCAATGGATTCAGGATGCCCAACGTATCCGGCAACATGAAACGCCGGATTTTCGTATCTTTCAAAGCATCCATCAATGCAAAGACATAGTCCGGCGAATGCTTCATGCCATTGCTCCAGTCTTCCAGATAGACGTTTACGGCAATGCCCAGTTCTTCGGCATAATCCAAAGAACGACGGATGTCGGCCACGTGCTGCTCCAACGTTTTCTTCAACTGGTTCGTACAATGGTTTTCCGAACCCTTACACAACAAATTGATGTTTTTACACCCACAAGCATGAATCCAGTCCAAAGAAGCGTGTCCGTCTACAAACCCCAAAACTTCCACCCGGTGGAGCCGCCCCGTCTGGCGCGCCCACTGGCAAATGCTACGCACTGCATCCACCTCCCCCTCGGATACCCGGGCCGAAGCCACCTCTATGCGATCCACGTTCAGGTCCTGCAACAGCGCACGGGCTATCATCAACTTTTCATGTGGCACAAAACTTACGCCACTGGTTTGTTCCCCGTCGCGCAAGGTCGTGTCCATGATTTCTATCTTCACAGGATTCGCTTTCATCCTTATCAGGCGTTACGACGCTCCCAATCCTCTATCTTTCCTTTGTTTTCCAACAGGAAGTCGATATCGTCGAGCGCATTCATCAAACAATATTTCTTGTATCCGTTGATTTCGAACTTCTCACTGCGCCCCGTGGCTTTATTGGTCACCGTCTGGTTCGGCAAATCCACCTCTACCTGCATCTTCGGGTCGGCTTCGATGGAAGCAAACAATTCAGCCAGAAAATCCTCGCTAACCACCACAGGCAACACAAAGTTGTTCAATTCGTTGTTCTTGTGGATGTCGGCAAAGAAACTGCTGATAACGACCCGGAAACCGTAACCGGCTATTGCCCAAGCCGCATGTTCGCGACTGGAACCGCTACCGAAGTTCTTCCCGGCCACAAGAATCTCTCCCCCGTAAGTAGGATTATTCAATACAAAATCCTTGTTCACCGTCCCATCGGCATTGTAACGCCAGTCGCGGAACAGGTTCTCGCCGAAAAAGCTCTCTTCTCTTGTCGTGGCTTTCAAGAAGCGTGCCGGAATAATCTGGTCGGTATCCACATTCTCCAAAGGAAGAGGCACACATGTACTTGTTATGATATTGAATTTCTGTTTCATAGCTCTATTACATTAATGTTCGCGGATCGGTTATCACTCCTGTCACGGCTGCGGCTGCGGCCACCAACGGACTGGCCAACACCGTACGCGCACCGGGACCTTGACGTCCTTCAAAATTACGGTTGGAAGTGGACACGGACAATTTCCCTGCCGGAATCTTGTCATCGTTCATAGCCAAACAGGCCGAACAGCCGGGCTGACGGAGCGCAAAGCCTGCCTCCTCAAACACCTTGTCCAAACCTTCGGCCTTAATCTGGTCGGCCACCATCCATGAACCGGGCACCAACCACGCCACCACATGGTCTGCCTTCTTACGTCCTTTCACAATGGAAGCAAAAGCGCGGAAATCCTCGATGCGCCCGTTGGTACATGCCCCGAGGAATACATAATCCACCTGTTTATCCAACAGCTTCTCGCCCGGTTGGAAACCCATATAATCCAAGGACTTCAGGTATGACACCCGCCCGGCTTCAGGCACCGTATCTATCGCCGGTACACTTTCCGTAATGCCGATGCCCATACCCGGATTCGTCCCGTATGTGATACGAGGTTCAATGTCCGCCGCATTGAAGGTCAGTTCTTTGTCGAACACGGCATCTTCCCCACTCTTCAAGGTCTTCCAGTAGGCCACGGCTTTGTCCCAATCTTCGCCCTTCGGAGTATATTCGCGCCCTTTGATGTACTCGAAAGTCACCTCGTCCGGAGCAATGAAGCCGCCACGGGCACCCATTTCAATAGAAAGGTTACACAGCGTCAAACGTCCTTCCATGGATAAATTACGCACTACGGAACCGGCATATTCCACAAAATAACCGGTAGCCCCCGAAGTCGTCAACTGCGACATCAGATAAAGCGCCACGTCTTTGGCTGTCACTCCCTTCCCCAATTCGCCTTCCACATTAATGCGCATGGATTTGGGCTTTTGCTGCAAGATGCACTGGGATGCCATCACCATCTCCACTTCAGACGTTCCGATGCCGAAAGCCACGGCTCCCATGGCTCCATGTGTAGACGTGTGGGAATCGCCGCACACAATCGTCATGCCGGGCAACGAGAGGCCGCGCTCCGGCCCCACCACATGGATGATACCGTTCTTCGGGTTCATCATGCCGAAGTGGGTCAAACCGAAATCGGCCGCATTCTTGGCCAACGTGTCCACCTGTGTCTTGCTGACAGGATCCTCTATCGGCTTATCTTGGTCGTGCGTCGGAGTATTATGGTCCGGCATACAATAAATGTGGTCGGGACGGAAACATTTCAAGCCTCGGGCACGCATGCCGGCGAAAGCCTGCGGACTGGTCACCTCATGACAGTAAAGCCTGTCGATGTACAGTTGTTGCGGCCCGTCTTCCACGTACTGTACGACGTGTTTATCCCAAATTTTGTCAAACAGAGTATTTGCCATTGTCGTCTTGGATATTTATTTTTTAAATTTGTTGATACAATCAATATAAGCTTCCACGGAAGCCGTCACGATATCGGTATTGGCTCCAAAACCGTAATACACATGTCCGTCGTATTCCACTTGCATGTGCACCTTGCCCACATCGTCCGACCCCTTGCTGATGGCCTGTATGGTGAATTCTTTCAGCACCATCTGACGTTTGATGATGTTCTTCAATGCCGATATGGCGGCATCCACTGGACCATTTCCGCTGGCCGAGGCTTCGAACTTCTCACCGGCGATGTCCAATCCGATACAAGCCACAGACTTGACACCCATTCCCGTAGTGACTTGCAAATAGTCGAGTTTCACGGCATGGGCGGCAGCACGGTCAGCACCGGCCAACATCAGGATATCGTCGTCGTTCACTTCTTTCTTCTTGTCGGCCAACTTCAGGAATTCCTGATAAGTCACGTCGAGACGTTCGCCCTCCATTTCCACGCCCAACACGCTCAAACGGTGTTTCAAAGCCGCCCGTCCGCTACGTGCGGTCAAAACGATGGCATTGTCATCAATACCCACATCCTTGGGATCCATGATTTCGTAGGTCTGCACATTCTTCAGCACGCCGTCCTGATGGATTCCGCTGGAATGGGCGAAGGCATTACGTCCCACGATGGCCTTGTTGGGCTGTACCGGCATGTTCATCAAGCTGGACACCAAACGGCTCGTAGGATATATCTTTTGCGTATTGATATTGGTATCGATGCCGATTCCTTTATGGCATTTAAGAATCATGGCCACTTCTTCGAGAGAGGTATTCCCCGCACGCTCACCGATACCGTTAATGGTGACTTCCGCCTGGCGGGCACCGTTCATGATTCCCGCAATCGTATTGGCAGTAGCCATGCCCAGGTCATTATGGCAATGTGTGGACAAGATAGCCTTGCCGGCCGAAAGACCGTCCACATGTTCCATCAGATATTTGATTTTGGCCCCGAACTCCTGAGGCAGGCAATATCCCGTCGTGTCGGGAATGTTCACCACCGTCGCACCGGCCTTTACCACGGCATCCACCACACGAGCCAGATATTCATTGTCCGTACGACCTGCATCTTCTGCATAGAACTCCACATCATCCACGTAACGACGAGCATACTTCACGGCAGCTACTGCACGCTCGATGATTTCCTCACGGTTGGAATTGAACTTATATTTAATATGGGAATCCGAAGTCCCTATGCCGGTATGTATCCGCTTGTGTTTGGCAGCCTGCAGAGCCTCGGCTGCCACATCGATATCTTTCTGCACCGCACGGGTCAACGCGCAAATCGTAGGCCATGTCACTGCCTTTGAAATTTCTATCACCGAATTGAAATCACCGGGACTGGATACCGGGAAACCGGCCTCTATCACGTCCACTCCAAGTGCCTCCAACTGGCGTGCCACCTGAATTTTCTCCACCGTGTTCAACTGGCAGCCGGGAACTTGTTCCCCGTCGCGTAAGGTCGTATCAAAAATAAATAATCTGTCGCTCATATCTTTTCGTTTTATAATCTACTAAAAAAGAAGCCTTTCTCACCGGGAAGTGGGAAAGGCCTTGTATATTTTGCACACTACAACTACGCACAGACCACACTTCCCACTACAAAACGCAGTCGAATATCCAACATGGCCAATAATGTAATCGTCGTGCTCATTGCTTCTTCCTTTTTTATTATTCGACTGCAAAGATAAAAGGATTTATCGACCCAGACAAATAAATTAAAAGAAAAATCGACATTAAACTGTGATATTATCATTTGCGAAGAGCTAAAACCAATAGTCTTCACCCATAACCCATCAATATTACCGGACTTGTTCCGGTTTATTTTGCAAAAAATACATTTTTGCCCCAAAAGAATACCTGAAACGAACGTCCTTAAAATAAAGAAACTTCAAACAGACTCGATAATAACATATACGGAAGGATACCCCCAAACGGTAATCCTTCCGTATATGCCATGCCTTTACCGGTGTAAAACCCTCTTGCACGGCGATTCATCCATAAAGAGGTAACTCTTCTGATATCCGCCGCAATCCACTACGATCTTTTCAAACACGATTCCCGGATCTAAAGGTTTCAGGGTAAGCAACTGCATCCCGTCCGTAGATGGAGGCACGGTAAGCTTCACGGTCTTCTCTACCACGCGGCGGGCCACCGTCGGATAAAACACGCTGTATACGTTCTCCGACTCTTCGTTCAAATCGGCATTGAAATTGACCACCGTCTCTTTCCCCCCATAGAAACCGACGGAATACTCGTGTCCTTTCGCATCATGAAAAGCCAACGTGGACTTGACTACTACATGTACGTTGACTTCCGACACATTTTCCGGAAGGGCCATCTTGTAAGTCAGCGACGCTCCTTCCACGCCCTCGGTGTAAGGCATCAATGCCACACCGCTCAACGTACGTCCCAAATAAGGAATGACCTGCCAATCGGCTGATGCCGAAGGATTTGCCTCGAAATAATGCTCGGCCTCCATAGACACCACGCCATACTTGCCCGTAAAGACATAGCCTCCTTTTTGTCGTTCGGGATTCTCTATCCGGAATACTTCCGGCATGATATTGGCACGGAAGTTATCATTCCATGAGGTATATCCGATATGTTTCTGTGCCATCATGTTTTTCCATTTTCCCCCGGACATCACATTATTGTAGTCATCACATAACAAAGAGTCAAACTTAAATGTCTGCACCACCTTATCCGCCCAAAAGTTGGCTTGCGGATTGTTCTCCTTATATAACTTATGGTTCATGGCTTGTGCATAATACATCTCATAAAGATTGGCCATGGCTTGCACCGGGAAAAGAATCAACTGCTTGTAAGCATCATGATACTCCTGCGGCAAAGACAGATATTGGCGAAGCGCATCGGCCTCCAACTTACGGTATTCATCAGCCACCTGTTTCCACTCGCCGGTTTCTATATTATAAGTATGGCGGTCCAACATTTCCGGGGTCACACGCCCATTGTATTTGCTATAAAGGTTGAGAATACGCGCAGCTTCATCTGCCTGTTCTTCTCCAAACTGTCGGGCACAAAAACCACGCGGATGCTCCAGCAGGTTATCTGCCGTATACCGTTTCGGATTCCAAGCCATATCCAAAAACAAAGTAACGGGATACTCCATGGGTTTCAAATCACCCACATTAAGAATCCATAATTTATCCACACCGTAATCATACGTCAACTGCAACTGCTCCCACATGTTCTGTATGGGAGTCACATTCAACCATTTTGAATTTCTCGGCGCACCGACATAATCCACATGATAATACATGCCCCATCCTCCGGGACGTTTGCGTTCTTCCGCATTGGGCAGACGACGTACATTTCCCCAATTATCATCGCAAAGCAACATGATTACATCATCCGGTACGCGCAGCCCCATATCATAAAAGCGTTGTACCTCTTTATATATGGCCCACACCTGAGGCCGCTCATCGGCAGGCCTGCCAGTCACGTCCTTTATGATTCTACGCTGGTTCTTGATTACTTTCTTGAGCAAATTCATATTGTATTCGTCACGGTTGACATACTCATGGTCTGCACCTTCTTTTCCGCCCATCGGTGCATCACCGTCGCCACGCATGCCAATGGTAATCAAGTCTTCGGTATCTTTCACTCGTTCTATTCCTTCACGAAAAAAACGATCGAGCACTTTTTGATTGGTCGCATAATCCCATACTCCGTACTGTTTCCGTTTGCGTGCCCACTCCTGATGGTTACGCGCCATCGGTTCATGATGGGAAGTTCCCATTATAATTCCCATATCATGAGCCGTCTTGCTGTTTTCGGGATCATCCGCATAAAAGCTCCACGCCCACATGGCCGGCCACATAAAGTTTCCTCGCAAGCGGAGAATCAACTCGAAAACGCGGGCATAAAAACGGTGGTCTCCATAATTGGTTCCATAGGTATGCTTTACCCATCCCGTAAGACAAGGAGCTTCATCGTTCAGAAATATACCCCGATATTTTACGGCCGGTTCACCGGCCGTATATTCGCCACGCTGAATATACAAGTCCTTACGTTGCACCACGGGCACATCCGCCCAATCATACCAAGGAGACACCCCTATCTGTTCTGAAAGTTCATATATGCCATAAATCGTTCCCCGCTTATCACTACCGACAACGACCCATGCCTCGTCTACTCCATCAAAAGGACGAGAAACAGCTTTCATCAGGTATTTCTCACGTTTGCCTTTCAATGAGGTTATATCTATTTTCTTTGCCTTTACGAGTTCCTTGACAAATCGGCTCTCCAAAGAACCGGCCACAATCAAGCGCGGTCCCCTCACGGAGTGTAGAAGTTCGGCTTGCCTTCCCGTCACTTTACGAAAATCATCTTGTAAGTTTTTCACAGCAATGATAATCCCGACGTCATCTTTTTCATCCAACAATAATGGAGTAGCCTTGCCGTCCTCAATCAACGTAAAACAATCAGCAGCGGGCTGCTCAAAAGTAATCCCTTTGTTGTCGATAGCCCAGGTTGAACCTATCAGCCCGCTCACCGCCAATAATACCATTAACATTCTTCTTTTCCGCATAACCATAAAATCTTATTTGTTTTCAATCATATTGCTATCTTTCCCTCAAAAAATTCATTGCAAAGAAACAAACAAAAAACAGAAACCTCATAAAATAAGTATTGCGAATATTTTAGCGTATGTAACATCCATCACTTTTTTCCTTCAAAAACAAGTTCCAGATATTAAGGTTACAATGAATATACATTCTTCACTTACATAGAATCGGATAATGGAATAAATATTTGAATATAAGACAAGAACAGGATATATCGGTAGCTTTAGAAAAAAGGAAGGAATGTAACATCAGGTTACAAATTCAAAAACAAAATCAGATTATACTAAAAAAAGACCAATGCTTACAATGCTCTCAACTATCTAAAATAATACAGTATTCACTCAGAGCATTATAGATACCATCCCTTTTCAACAGAGATAGTAAATACTTATCACCTCCCTCCACTCAGTAAATTCCCCGAATCATGTTTCCTCTTTCATCTATCCTGAGAACGTCCTCATATACAAAATATTACCCTGAAAGATGGAGAAAGTTCATCTTTCAGCAAGCTTTCAGCCATCCGTCGACCAGACTGCAAGTATATTCCTGAACTATATTCTCCACTCCCCACCCCACCATAATACGTACCCCATCCCGCTAAACAACGGAATAATGACCTAGATTATGGAAAAATAGCAAGATGAGAAAAAAGCGGAAAAGAAAAGATTCACCGAAAGGCAAACCGGAATAGGAGGAAAAAGTGTCCGGACGGAACGAAAGATAAAGGAAACGCAACAGAAATGTAAATTGGAACTCTTCCCCTTCTCCGTAAGACACTATTTTACTTTATCTACATAAAGACACCGTGCAGGAAATAAAAATCGGACATCGCCGGGAAGCCATACAGGAAGAAACTGATGCCAAACAGGAAGTAAAAGGGATGAAAAGGAAATACATACCTTATACTTTTGAGAATGGTGATACACGCAAGGAATTATTGGCAAGAAGACGCCATCTGCTTTTTAAGTCTCTGAAAAGTGGAGTGAATCACAGAAAATCAGAGCCGAAAATATTATTCAAGGAGTACCCCGACATCAAAAGAGCATATGCCTTGAGCCATTCATTAAGGATGATCTTTCAACAAACGATCCATTAAAGCAGGAGCCAGACCTATTTGGCGAGATGGTATCAGAATGTCGAAGAATCAGGCTTCGACTCATTCAACACAAATGCCTCTAATTACACGACAGGAATGAAGAGGTCTTGAATTTCTATATCAACAGAGCGTCAAATGCAGCTCCGGAATCTTTCAATGCGAAAATTAAACGGTTCAGGACACAACTTAGAGAAGTGGTTGATATACCTTTTTTCTTGTATTGGCTAACAATAGCCCACATGGGTTTACGGCTGCTCCTGAAAAATACAAAGGAAGAGAAAAACAGAATCCCGCTAATGAAGCAACAAGCCCCCACAGACACATACAAACGAAAACTCCCTATCTGGCTTGCAAGTAATTCATTTTTTAATCACTCCCTTACTAAGGGACAAAAACAAAAAAAAGAGGATATCCCCGTCTTGACCGGAATATCCTCTCTTACCTGAAAAAAAGGCGGCTACCTACTCTCCCGCTTTGCAGGCAGTACCATCGGCGTGAGCGGGCTTAACTTCTCTGTTCGGAATGGGAAGAGGTGGGACACCGCTGCAATAGCCACCATAATATCTGACTCGGGAATACACACCGCACAACATTATATAGGGAAGCGGCGTATCATACCCTTGACATCAAACCAACAAAACATAAAAAAACAAACCGGAATGTACATGAAAAAACACCCATGCGAAAAAAAGTACCGCGTACCAAGCAAAAGCTTTCGGGCTATTAGTAGTGCTCGGCTTTGACGTCGCCGTCTTTACACCTGCACCCTATCCACGTCATCGTCTCTGACGACCCTCATAAAGGAAATCTAATCTTGTGGAAGGCTTCGCGCTTAGATGCTTTCAGCGCTTATCCATACCCGACGCGGATACCCGGCGGTGCACCTGGCGGCACAACCGGCAAACCGGAGGTCGGTCCAACACGGTCCTCTCGTACTAGTGTCAGAACCACGCAAATTTCCTGCGCCCACGATAGATAGAGACCGAACTGTCTCACGACGTTCTGAACCCAGCTCGCGTGCCACTTTAATGGGCGAACAGCCCAACCCTTGGGACCTTCTCCAGCCCCAGGATGTGACGAGCCGACATCGAGGTGCCAAACCACTCCGTCGATATGAGCTCTTGGGAGGGATCAGCCTGTTATCCCCGGAGTACCTTTTATCCTTTGAGCGACGGACCTTCCATACGGAACCGCCGGATCACTATGCTCCAGTTTCCTGCCTGTGCGGCCTGTCGGCCTCCCAGTCAAGCGCCCTTTTGCCATTACACTCTGCGGCCGGTTACCAATCGGCCTGAGGGCACCTTGAGGAGCCTCCGTTACGCTTTTGGAGGCGACCACCCCAGTCAAACTACCCACCAAACGCGGTCCTTGGATTCACCAAGTTAGTACCCAGACGGCCAAAGGGCCGTATTTCAACAACGGCTCCACGGACACTGGCGTGCCCGATTCGACGCCTCCGGCCTATCCTACACATCGACAGCCCGGGTACAACGTTAAGCTATAGTAAAGGTTCACGGGGTCTTTTCGTCCCATCGCGGGTAATCGGCATCTTCACCGATACTACAATTTCACTGGGATCACGGTTGAGACAGTGTCCGGATCATTACACCATTCGTGCAGGTCGGAACTTACCCGACAAGGAATTTCGCTACCTTAGGACCGTTATAGTTACGGCCGCCGTTTACCGGGGCTTCAATTCAAGCCTTCTCATCGCTGATGAGCTCTCCTCTTAACCTTCCGGCACCGGGCAGGTGTCAGGCTGTATACTTCTTCTTTCAAATTGGCACAGCCCTGTGTTTTTGTTAAACAGTTGCCTGGACCTATTCTCTGCGCCTCGCAAAAGCGAGGACCCCTTATTCCGAAGGTACGGGGTCAATTTGCCTAGTTCCTTAACCGTGAATCTCCCAAGCGCCTTAGTATATTCTACCCGACCACGTGTGTCCGTTTGGAGTACGGGTGACTTGATGCTGAAGTTTAGCGGGTTTTCTTGGAAGTCTGATTACCGGCACTATCGCCTTGCCCCAAAGGGCGCAGCGTACTATCGCGCTTCGGCTCGGAAGGTGGATTTGCCTGCCTTCCTCGACACCTTTGCGCTTCAACCCCCTTTTCCGTCAGGAGGCGGCCGTGTCACTACTCCGTCGCCGCGTCACACACCAAGACAGTAACGGAATATTAACCGTTTCATCCATCGCCATCGCCATACGGCTTATGCTTAGGACCCGACTGACCCTGAACCGATTAGCGTTGTTCAGGAAACCTTGGTCTTTCGGCGGGGGGGCATCCCACCCCCCTTGTCGTTACTTATACCTACATTTGCGTTTCCATGCGCTCCAGAGGGGCTCGCGCCCCGCCTTCTAAGCCGCATGCAATGCTCCCCTACCGATGCTTATGCATCCCACGGCTTCGGTAACTGGTTTTATACCCGATTATTATCCACGCCCAGCTCCTCGACTAGTGAGCTGTTACGCACTCTTTGAATGAATGGCTGCTTCCAAGCCAACATCCTAGCTGTCACTGGGGCCCCACCCCGTTAGACTAACTTAACCTGTATTTCGGGGCCTTAGCCGGTGGTCTGGATTCTTCTCCTCTCGGGCACGGACCTTAGCACCCATGCCCTTACTCCATGGCTTGGCCGACGTGCATTCGGAGTTTGTCAGGACTTGATAGGCGGTGAAGCCCTCGCATCCTATCAGTCGCTCTACCTCACGTCGGGAACGCCACAGGCGGCACCTAAATGCCTTTCGGGGAGTACGAGCTATCTCCGAGTTTGATTGGCCTTTCACTCCTACACTCACCTCATCCAGAAGCTTTTCAACGCTTATTGGTGCGGACCTCCATCCCGTGTTACCGGGACTTCATCCTGGACAAGTGTAGATCACTCGGTTTCGCGTCTGCCTCCACCAACTATAGCGCCCTTTTAAGACTCGCTTCCGCTGCGGCTCGGTGCGTCGTCGCACTTAACCTCGCTGGTGACGGCAACTCGTAGGTTCATTATGCAAAAGGCACGCCGTCACATCACTTAAGATGCTCCGACCGCTTGTAGGCGTACGGTTTCAGGAACTCTTTCACTCCCCTGTAAGGGGTCCTTTTCACCTTTCCCTCACGGTACTGGTTCACTATCGGTCTCTTACGAGTATTTAGCCTTGCCGGATGGGCCCGGCGGATTCACACAGGATTACTCGTGTCCCGCGCTACTCAGGAGTCCGCTACGCTTCGGGCTGCTTCGTGTAAGGGGCTGTCACCCTCTATGGCGCGGCTTTCCAGTCGCTTCCACTCACGGCCTTTCTTGCGATGGCGCGGTCCTACAACCCCGACGATGCCGAGACAACGTCGGTTTGGGCTGTTCCCCGGTCGCTCGCCACTACTGGGGGAATCATTCTTTATTTTCTTTTCCTGCGGGTACTAAGATGTTTCAGTTCCCCGCGTTCGCCTCCCGCATCGGCGGGATAATATCCCTTCAAGATATTGGGTTGTCCCATTCGGAGATCCGCGGGTCAAGGGCCATTTGCGCCTCACCGCGGCTTTTCGCAGCTTATCACGTCCTTCATCGCCTGTAAGAGCCTAGGCATCCACCGTACGCCCTTCGTTACTTTCGCCTGTACTGTTCCTCTCCCATCCCTCCGCCATTGGCGGGACGCTGGAAAAGGACGTACCTTTTTGCACATGTTCGTTTACATATACCTCGTTCGCTTTTTTACGTTTTGTTTGTCCAATATGTCAATGACCGTTTTAACCCATTATAAAAGGGCTAATGGTGGAGAATAACGGATTCGAACCGTTGACCCCCTGCTTGCAAAGCAGGTGCTCTA
>ERZ827496.3790-NODE-3790-length-12575-cov-37.329872_pt1 | contig 12575 bp, 3 predicted proteins | sample MGYA00519769_ERZ827496 | MGnify/ENA primary metagenome ERZ827496 (study PRJEB31778, sample SAMEA3449327) | human gut metagenome | biome: human gut; feature: human-associated habitat; material: faeces | place: United Kingdom | collected 2010/2012 ...
ATTGTGAGGGTTTGGATGATGGCTCTTTTCAAGAACTTGGATCTTGGTTTGAAGATAGCCACCTAACGATACTAAATATTGGAGACGGTGTAAACCGAATACCAGATTATTTGGCATATGGTCAAAGTTGTCTGTCCTCTGTCTTCATCCCCGCTTCCGTCACCTCTATCGGCAGAAAGGCATTTGATGGTTGCTCAGGTCTAACAGTTGTCTCTATCCCTGATTCCGTCATCTCTATCGGTGAATGGGTTTTCAGTGGTTGTTCAGGTCTGACTTCTGTCACCATCCCTGATTCCGTCATCTCTATCGGTGAATGGGTTTTCAGTGGTTGTTCAGGTCTGACTTCTGTCACCATCCCAGATTCCGTCACCTCTATCGGTGAAGGGGCTTTCTGTCGTTGCTCAGGTTTGACTTCTGTCTTCATCCCCGCTTCCGTCACCTCTATCGGCGATTGTGCTTTCAGTGGTTGCTCAGGTTTGCTCTCTGTCACCATTCCTGATTCCGTCACTTCTATCGGCAAAAGGGGGTTCAGTGGTTGTTCTGGTTTGACTTCTGTCACCATCCCAGAATCCATCATCTCTCTTGGGAAAGGGGGGTTCTGTGGTTGCAGAAATCTAACTTCTGTCACTTTTAACGCAACCAATTGTAAGGGTTTGGGTTATGATGATTTTCATGATGAATATGATAATTATTATGATGATATTAAATATTGGTTTCAAGACAGTCCACTAACGACTCTCAATATAGGTGAAGGAGTCAAACAAATACCAAATTATTTGGCATGTGGTCAAAGTGGTCTAACCTCTATCACCATCCCCGCTTCCGTCACCTCTATCGGCGAATGTGCTTTCTGTCGTTGCTCTGGTTTGACTTCTGTCATCATCCCTGATTCCGTCACCTCTATCGGCGATGGGGCTTTCAGTGGTTGCTCTGGTTTGACTTCAGTCATCATCCCCGCTTCCGTCACCTCTATCGGCGATGGGGCTTTTTGGGGTTGCTCAGGTTTGTCCTCTGTCACCATCCCCGCTTCCGTTACCTCTATCGGCGATGGGACTTTTCGTCGTTGCTCAGGTTTGACCTCTGTCATCATCCCTGATTCCGTCACCTTTATCGGCGGTTCGGCTTTCAGTGGTTGCTCTGGTTTGACTTCTGTCACCATCCCAGAATCCATCATTTCTATTGGCAATTGGGCTTTCAAAGGTTGCGCAGGATTGACCTCTGTTACTTATAATGCAATTAATTGTGAGGGTTTGGATGATTCTTATGATGAGCCACTACCATGGTTTAAAGACTGTCCAATAATGACTCTTGATATAGGAGAAGGTGTAAAGCACATACCAAATCTTTTGGTATGTGATCAACGTGGACTGACCTCTATCACTATCCCATCCTCCGTCACCTCTATCGGCGAAGGGGCTTTTAGTGGTTGCACAGGGTTGGCTTCTGTCACTATCCCATCCTCCGTCACCTCTATCGGCGAAGGGGCTTTTAGTGGTTGCACAGGGTTGGCTTCTGTCACTATCCCCGAATCCGTCACCTCTATCGGTAACAGGGCTTTCAATGGCTGCTTGAATCTGACTTCTGTCACTTATAACGCAACATCTTGTAAGAATCCTTCCCGTGATTTCGGACCTTGGTTTGAGTCAAAGCAAGCTTGGTTTGGGAATTGTCCTCTAACGACTCTCAATATTGGAGAAGGAGTTAAACGAATACCAGCTTATTTTGCATATGGTCAAAGTGGTCTGACCTCTGTCACCATCCCTGATTCCGTCATCTATATAGGTAATAAGGCTTTCGGGGGTTGCTCTAGTCTGGCCTCTGTCACTTATAACGCAACAACTTGTAATAATCCTTCCCGTAATTTCGAAGCTTGGTTTGAGGATTGTTCCCTAACGACTCTCAATATTGGAGAAGGAGTTAAACGAATACCAGCTTATTTTGCATATGGTCAAAGTGGTTTAACTTCTATTACCATTCCTGATTCCGTCACCTCTATCGGCGAATGTGCTTTCAGTGGTTGCGCAGGATTGACCTCTGTCATCATTCCAGCTTCTGTCACCTCTATCGGTGGTGAGACATTCAGTGGCTGCGCAGGATTGACCTCTGTTACTTATAATGCAATTAATTGCGAGGAGCCTTCTATTCTTAATTCTAATTCTAAACCTTGGTTTAAAAACTGTCCCCTAACGACTCTCAATATTGGAGAGGGAGTTGAACGAATACCAGATTCTTTAGCTTGTGGACAAAGTAGACTAACATCTATCACTATCCCCGCTTCCGTCACCTCTATTGGCGAATGTGCTTTCAGTGGTTGTTCTGGTCTGACATCTGTCACTTATAACGCAACAAATTGTAAGGATCCTTCTATTCTTAATTCTAAACCTTGGTTTGAAAACTGTCCCCTAACGACTCTCAATATTGGAGAGGGAGTTGAACGAATACCAGATTCTTTAGCTTGTGGACAAAGTAGACTAACATCTATCACTATCCCCGCTTCCGTCACCTCTATCGGCAAAATGGGGTTCAGTGGTTGTTCTGGTTTGACTTCTGTCACCATCCCCGCTTCCGTCACCTCTATCGGTTATGGGGCTTTCTATGATTGCTCTGGCCTTACTTCTGTCTCCATCCCCACTTCCGTCACCTCTATCGGCGATGGGGCTTTTTGGGGTTGCTCAGGTTTGGCCTCTGTCACCATCCCCGCTTCCGTTACCTCTATCGGCGAATGTGCTTTCTGTCGTTGCTCAGGTTTGGCCTCTGTCATTATTCCTGATTCCGTCACTTCTATCGGCAAAATGGGGTTCAGTGGTTGTTCTGGTTTGACTTCTGTCACCATCCCAGAATCCATCATTTCTATTGGGAAAGGGGGATTCAGTGGTTGCAGGAATCTAACTTCTGTCACTTATAACGCAGTCAATTGTGAGGGTTTGGATTATGATGATTTTCATGATGAATATGATAATTATGATGATGATATTAAATATTGGTTTCAAGACAGTCCACTAACGACTCTCAATATAGGTGAAGGAGTCAAACAAATACCAAATTATTTGGCATGTGGTCAAAGTGGCCTAACCTCTATCACCATCCCCCCCTCCGTCACCTCTATCGGCAAAATGGGGTTCAGTGGTTGTTCTGGTTTGACTTCTGTCATCATCCCCGCTTCCGTCACCTTTATCGGCGGTTCGGCTTTCAGAGGTTGCTCTGGTTTGACTTCTGTCACCATTCCAGCCTCCGTCACCTCTATCGGCAATCTGGCTTTCTGTCGTTGCTCAGGTTTGACTTCAGTCATCATCCCTGATTCCGTCACCTCTATCGGCTATAGGGCTTTTGAAGGTTGCTCTGGTCTGACATCTGTCACCATCCCCGCTTCTGTCACCTCTATCGGCTATAGGGCTTTTGAAGGTTGCTCTGGTCTGACATCTGTCACCGTCCCTGACTCCGTCACCTCTATCGACAATTTTGCTTTCAAAGATTGCTCTGGTCTGACTTCTGTCACCATTCCCGATTCAGTCACCTCTATCAGCTATAGAGCTTTTGAAGGTTGTTTAGGTCTGATCGCAGTGACTATTCCCAATTCCGTCACCTCTATTGGCAACGGGGCATTTGAAGATTGCTCTGGTCTGACTTCTGTCACTATTCCCGATTCAGTCACCTCTATAGGCGATAGCGCTTTTGCTGGTTGTTTAGGTCTGATTGCAGTGACTATTCCCAATTCTGTTACCTCTATTGGCAACGGGGTTTTCAGAGGTTGCTCTGGTCTTACTTCTGTCACCATCGGCGATTCCGTCACCTCTATCGGCGAATGTGCTTTCAGTGGTTGTATAAGCCTGACCTCTGTCACCGTCCCCGACTCCGTCACCTCTATTGGCAACTGGGCATTTGAAGATTGCTCTGGTCTGATTTCTGTCACCATCTCAGACTCCGTCACCTCTATCGGCGGTGGGGCTTTCAGAGGTTGCTTTGGTCTGACTTCTATCACCATTCCTGACTCCGTCACCTCTATCGGCGTTGGGGCTTTCAATTGGTGCCGTGGTCTAACCACTGTTGCGATTCCAGAGAGCGTCACTTCTATCGGTACAGGGACTTTCGAAGGGTGCTCTGGTCTAACTTCTGTCACAATCCCCGACTCCGTCACCTCTATTGGCAAAGAAACTTTCAAAAAATGCTCGGGTTTAACATCTATCTCCATTCCTTCTTCTGTCATTTCTATTGAGGAAGGGGCTTTTGAAGACTGCTCTGGTCTAACCTCTGTCACCGTCCCCGCTTTTGTTACTTCTATTGGAGATTCTGCTTTTGATGGTTGTTCAGGTTTAACTTCAGTCATCATTGGCAACTCCGTCACCTCTATCGGCAAATGGGCTTTCAAAGGCTGCTTTCGTCTGACTTCTGTCACTTATAACGCATTCAGTTGTGAAGGTCCTGCTTATGATCTGTATCCCAAACTTTGGTTTAAAGACTGTCCTCTAACGATTCTAAATATTGGAGAAGGTGTCAAAAAAATACCAAATTATTTGGCATATGGTCAAAGTCGTTTGACTTCTGTCACCATCCCCAATTCCGTTACCTTTATCGGCGTTGGGTCTTTCAAAGGTTGTATAAGCCTGACCTCTGTCACTTATGACGCTGCCAATTGTAAGGGGGATGGTCATTGGGGACAATCCACACGATGGTTTGAAGGCTGTCCACTAACTACTCTCAATATAGGAGAGGGAGTTGAACGAATACCAGATTGTTTGGCAGAGAATAAGAGAGAACTAACTTCTGTCACTATCGGCGATTCCGTCACCTCTATAGGCAATAGTGCTTTCAAAGGTTGTATAAGCCTGACTTCTGTCACCGTCCCCGACTCCGTCACCTCTATTGGCAACAAGGCATTTGAAGATTGCTCTGGTCTGATTTCTGTCACCATCGGCGACTCCGTCACCTCTATAGAAGATAGTGCTTTCAAAGGTTGCATAAGCCTGACCTCTGTCACCATCCCCGACTCCGTCACCTCTATCAGCTATAGAGCTTTTGAAGGTTGCTCTGGTCTTACATCTGTCACTATCGGTGATTCCGTCACCTCTATCGGTTATGGAGCTTTCTATGATTGCTCTGGTCTGACATCTGTCACCATCGGCGACTCCGTCACCTCTATAGAAAATAGTGCTTTCAAAGGTTGCATAAGCCTGACCTCTGTCACCATCCCCGACTCCGTCACCTCTATCGGTGAATATGCTTTCAGTGGTTGCTGTGGTCTGATTTCTGTCACCATCGGCGCTTCCGTCACCTCTATCGGCGAATGTGCTTTCAGTGGTTGTTCTGGTCTGACATATGTCACTTATAACGCAACAAATTGTAAGGATCCTTCTATTCTTAATTCTAAACCTTGGTTTGAAAACTGTCCCCTAACGACTCTCAATATTGGAGAGGGAGTTGAACGAATACCAGATTCTTTAGCTTGTGGACAAAGTAGACTAACATCTATCACTATCCCCGCTTCCGTCACCTCTATCGGCTATAGGGCTTTTGAAGGTTGCTCTGGTCTGACTTCTGTCACCATCCCCGCTTCCGTCACCTCTATCGGCTATAGGGCTTTTGAAGGTTGCTCTGGTCTGACATCTGTCACCGTCCCTGACTCCGTCACTTTTATAGGCGGAGCGGCATTTGCGAACACTCCATGGTATGATAGCAAGTCTGATGGAATGGTATATATTGGTAAAGTGGCATATAAATACAAGGGCGAAATGCCCAGTGGCAATTCTGTAGTTATAAAAAAAGGCACTGTTTCAATAAGTCCTTTTGCTTTTGAAGGTTGCTCTGGTCTGACTTCTGTCACCATCCCCGCTTCCGTCACCTCTATCGGCTATAGGGCTTTTGAAGGTTGCTCTGGTCTGACTTCTGTCACCATCCCCGCTTCCGTCACCTCTATCGACGAATGTGCTTTCAGTGGTTGCTATAGTCTGACCACTGTCATTTATAACGCAACAAATTGTAAGGATCCTTCTATTCTTAATTCTAAACCTTGGTTTGAAAACTGTCTCCTAACGACTCTTGATATTGGAGAGGGAGTTGAACGAATACCAAATTTTTTAGCTTGTGGACAAAGTAGACTAACATCTATCTCCATCCCCGCTTCCGTCACCTCTATCGGTAAAGTAGCTTTCTGTGGTTGCTCGAATCTGACATCTGTCACCATTGGCAATTCAGTCACCTCTATCGGCCATAGGGCTTTTGAAGGTTGCTTTGGTCTGACTTCTGTTACAATCCCCAGTTCCGTTACTAAAATAGGTGATAGAGCTCTGTATTGTGAATACTTGCGTGAGATATATTCGCTCAATCCAGAACCCCCTGAAATTGGGGTGGAAACATTCTGTCCTTCTTATGCTTCTGGCTTTAAACGTCGTGTTTATGTGCCAGAAGGGAGTATTTCGAAATATAAAAAAGCAAGATATTGGGAGTGGTTCGAGTCTTTCCATGCTATTGTGGTACCACATGACGATGGTGTGACGGATGGTGACGATGACTTAAAGTGAATTTTGACCCTCTCCGAGGGGCATACTGGTGGGGGTGTCACCAAGCTGCGCGCTCTTGCTTTGCAAGGGTGCTTGCATGGTGTTTCGCATGATGCAGCATCTTTGATGCCTATGTGTTGGGGGGGTATATTCGTTAAAAAAATGGGGGTTAATTGGGTTTTTAATGGATTAAATCGGTGTTTCGGACCATCAATCGGACCTTTCTGACCCAAACAGACCCAAGGCAGACCCAAACTCTTCGGCCTCATCAGACCTCCGAAAACTCGTTGGCTTGTTGACCTGTTGACCTGTTGACTTTGCTGGGGAGGGGGTAAAAAAAAAAGGCCCTTATTCTCACGAACCGGGGACTTTTGAATTTTATGAATAGAATCTGTATAGAAAAGTGCAATATTATTTCTTTATTTCGATGCAAATTTAATCACACTTTTTATTTCCAACAAATCTTTTTTGAAAAAAAATGTGTAAAAAGGTAAGATGGACAATTTTTTTCCGAAATTCACCAATTTACGGTGCGAATCCATTATCTTTGCATAGCAAAAATTCCGAGCATTGTGCCGCTTCGGTTTTGTTTTGAGATATTCGGAATATATTTTTGGGGGCGGCACGGTATTTTGGTACGGATATTGCTATATCAATAACGATAAATGGCGAAACGCATCTTCATATATATTATTCTGGCATTAGGCTTTTGCTTTGGGGCAAATGCCTCACAGTCCGACTCTGTGCGTGTGAGCCTCGTGACCATTTACCCAGGCAGTGAAATCTATGAACTTTACGGACACACCGAATTGCGTGTGCAGGACGAGCATGGCGACTATTTCTTCAATTATGGCTTGTTCGACTTCAACGCGCCAGGCTTCGTGTATAGGTTTGTAAAAGGCGAGACCGACTATCTGTGCGGAGCCATTCCAGCCACTTATGCGCTATCGGGTTATGATGGTCGCAGGGTGGTGGAGCAGCAACTCAATTTGAACCAAACGCAGGCGCAGCAGGTGCGTGACTTGCTTGTTGAGAACGCGCGTCCCGAAAACGCCACTTATCGCTATAAATTTGTGAGCGACAACTGCGCCACCCGTCCACGCGACATCATTGAGCGTGCGCTGGGCGATTCGTTGACATATCACCCTGCGGCGTCTGCCAAACTGACATATCGCGACATGATGCACAACTACAACGGCAATTATGCGTGGAGCCGATTTGGCATCGACCTTGCCTTAGGGTGCGACCTCGACACTGTGATTACCTATCGCCAACAGATGTTTGCGCCGGTGGTGCTGGAGAAAGCCCTCGCAAAAGCCACGGTGAAGCGTGCCGATGGCAGCGTGGTGTCTCTTGTGGGCGCTACCGAGGTGCTTGTTGATGGTTCGGAAGAAGGTTTGGTGGCACCACCCACACCATGGTATGCCACACCGCTTTTTGTGGCGTTGGTGCTGTTGGCATTGGCGTTGGCTTTGACAGTGCACGACTGCCGCCGCCGCAAGGTGAGCCGCTGGTTCGACACGTTAGTGTTTGCCGCCTATGCCTTGTGGGGCTGTGTGATATTCTTCCTTGTGTTTGTTTCCACCCACGAGTCCACATCGCCTAACTACAACGCCCTGTGGCTTCACCCTGCATACCTGCTCTTGGTTGTTTTGCCATGGGTGGCAAAAGCGAGAAAAGTGCTCACCGCATTGCATATCATCAATTTCGTATGGCTTACTGCTTCGGCAGTGCTGCTTGCCACAGGCGTGCTCTCGCAAGAGTTGCTCCTGTCGTTCTATGTGCTGATGGCTGTGCCGATGGTGCGCTCATTTAATTATTTATACATTCATCGCTTATGCAATCACGAAGTGGTCAAATAAATCGCCTGCTCACATCTATTATGGCTTCCATGGTGGTGCTTTCCGCTATGGCAGCTGTGGAGGTGCGTATGCCCAACCAAGAGGTGGAGGTGATAGTGAACCAGCTTCGCACCGATTGCACCCTGCTGCTCTCCGACCGCGAGGGGCAGGAGGCACTTGGCAGAATCCTGCGCCACCCGAAGGGCATGGTGCTGATGCGCGCCATCAAAGGGCTGTCGCAAAAGCATATTGGCGGAGAATTTACATGCCACAAGTCGGTGGCTGCCACACTCCCTCAACTTCTCATTCCCACTCAAGAAAAATCCTTACAATTCATTAATATACCCATTGAATCGGCTCTTTTGGCACCAGCCACCCAGAGCCTTTTGCGCGTTCGCGCTCCCAGTATTGTTTTAGCGTAAGCCCACAATCCGCCACACCCACCGCATCAGCCCCAATAAAATCCGCAAAATCGGCGGTGTAGGCGCGAGGCGCGAGGCAGGGTAGGGCGAGGTTTAGGGCACAATCAGATGCGATTTTTCAACTATTTTTATTATCTTTGTACCTCATTATGTGGTGCTTTGAAGCGCCGCCAGCAAGCGGCGACGTGGCACTACGGTGAATACGTAAAAAAACAATACAAAACTATATATGGGATTAAATGACTTTTTAAAATCGATGTTCGGCAGCAAGAGCGACCGTGACTTGAAGAAACTGCGCCCTATCTTGCAGAAAATCAAGCAAGTGTATCCAACTGTGGAAGCTTTGTCGAACGATGAACTCCGTGCGCGTGTCACTGCAATCCGTCAAGAGATTCAGGACGATGTGCAACCACTCCGCGACGAAATCGCAAAAATCAAGGTAGAAGTAGAAGAACTTGACTTTGAAAAGCGTCAACCACTTTGGGACAAGGTCGATAAACTGCAAAAAGAAGTGCTCGACCGCATTCAGGCTAAGCTCGACGAAGTGCTTCCTGAAGTGTTCGCCATCGTAAAAGATACCGCTCGCCGTTTCGCTCAAAATGAAACCATCGAGGTGACCGCTACCGACTTCGACCGCAAATTGGCGGCTGAAGGTCGCGACTTCCTCACCATCGAGGGCGACAAAGCCACTTACTACAACCACTGGGTGGCTGGTGGCAACGAGGTGACTTGGGATATGATTCACTACGACGTGCAGCTCATCGGTGGTATCGTGCTTCACCAAGGTAAGATTGCCGAAATGGCTACCGGTGAAGGTAAAACCCTCGTGGGTACGCTCCCTGTGTTCCTCAACGCACTTAGCGGCAACGGTGTGCACATGGTGACCGTGAACGACTACCTCGCAAAGCGTGACTCGGAATGGATGGGCCCTCTCTACATGTTCCACGGCATCAGCGTGGCTTGTATCGACAAGACTCGCCCTAACTCAAAGGAACGCCGCGACGCATACAACTGCGACATCACTTTCGGTACGAACAGCGAATTTGGTTTTGACTACCTTCGCGACAACATGTGTATGACACCAGAGGAAATGGTGCAGCGTCCACACAACTTCGCCATCGTGGATGAGGTTGACTCCGTGCTTATCGACGATGCCCGTACACCTCTTATCATCTCTGGTCCTGTGGCAAGAGGTGAAGACCAAATGTTCAACGACTTCAAGCCAAATGTGGAGCGTGTGTATGAAGCACAGCGCCGCCTCGTCACCCAATTGCTCGCCGACTCTAAGCGCATGATGGCAAGCGACGACGACAAGGTGTTTGAAGAAGGCGCATTGCTGCTCTACCGTGCCCACAAGGGTCTTCCAAAATACAAGCCTCTGATTAAGTATCTGTCGGAGGAAGGTGTGAAGCAGTCGATGATGAAAATCGAGGCTAAGTATATGCAAGACAACAGCCGCGATATGCACATCGTCACCGACCCTCTCTACTTCATCATTGAAGAGCAGAACAACACCGTAGAACTTACCGATAAGGGTATCGACGTATTGACAAAGGGCACCGAAGACCCATTGTTCTTTGTGCTTCCAGATATTGCGAGCGAACTCTCAGCCGTGACCAACGAACCTCTCTCCGACGAAGAGAAGGTGGCAAAGCGCGACCAGTTGCTCCAAAACTATTCGCTCAAGGCAGAGCGTGTGCACACCGTAACCCAGCTGCTGAAGGCTTACACTCTCTTCAACCGCGACGATGAATATATCGTTGACGAGGAAGGCAAGGTGAAGATTGTGGATGAGCAGACCGGCCGTATCATGGAAGGTCGCCGCTACAGCGATGGTTTGCACCAAGCTATCGAGGCAAAGGAAGGTGTGAATGTGGAAGCCGCTACTCAGACTTTCGCAACCATCACATTGCAGAACTATTTCCGTATGTATCACAAGCTCGCTGGTATGACCGGTACTGCCGAGACCGAGGCTGGTGAATTCTGGGAAATCTACAAACTCGATGTGGTGACTATCCCAACCAACAAGCCTGTGCTCCGCAACGATATGCCTGACCGTGTGTACAAGACACAAAAGGAGAAATTCAATGCGGTGATTGCCGAAATTGAAAAGATGCGCAATTCAGGCCGTCCTACACTGGTGGGTACCACCTCTGTGGAAATCTCTGAAATGCTTAGCCGTATGCTCCGCTTGCGTCACATTCCACACCAGGTGCTGAATGCGAAACTCCACCAACAGGAAGCCGACATCGTGGCTCAAGCAGGTCAGAGCGTAGATGGCAAGGGTGTTGTGACCATCGCCACCAACATGGCAGGTCGTGGTACCGATATCAAGCTCTCGAAGGAAGTGAAAGACGCTGGTGGTTTGGCAATCATCGGTACAGAGCGTCACGAGTCACGCCGCGTTGACCGTCAGTTGCGTGGTCGTGCCGGCCGTCAAGGCGACCCTGGTAGCTCAGTGTTCTTTGTGTCGTTTGAAGATAAGGTGATGCGCCTCTTCGCAAGCGAAAAGATTGTGAAGTTGCTCGACCGCCTCGGCTTGGAAGATGGCGAAGCTATCGAATCGCCAATGGTGACCAAAAGTATCGAAAACGCACAGAAGCGTGTGGAAGAAAACAACTTCGGTATTCGTAAGCACACACTCGAATACGACGACGTGATGAACGCACAACGTAAGGTGATTTACACCAACCGTCACCACGCAGTGCTCGGTGAGCGTATCGGTCTCGACATCATCAACACTATCTACGACACCGTGGAAGATGCCGTGGGCAAGTTCAACGACTACGAATACGAGGACTTCAAGATGCACGTGCTCACCACATTCGCTATTGAACCTCCATTCGATGAAGACGAATATCGCAAACTCGATAAGCAAGACAAAATCGACCGTCTGTATAAGGTGGTGAACGATGCGTTTAACCGCAAGATGGAACGCCTCCGTGAAGTGGCTACTCCTGTAATCAATCAGATTGCACAACAGCAGCTCGAAAGCGGTGCGCCTGAAGTGGGCGGCCAAATCCGTGTGCCAATCGGCGACGGCAAGCGTATGTTCGGTATTGTTGTCAATATCAAGGAAGCCTATGAAACTGGTTGCAAAAACCTGGTGAAGGCTTGGCAAAAGGCAGTGCTCCTGCTCTCTATCGACGAAAATTGGAAGGAACACCTCCGTGAACTCGACCAGTTGCGTCAGTCGGTACAGAACGCAAGTTACGAGCAGAAAGACCCACTCGTGATCTACAAGGTGGAATCGTTCAAACTCTTCCAGACTATGCTCGGTGTGCTCAACACTAAGGTGGTGGCCACATTGCTCCGTGGTCAGATTCCAGTGGAGGCAAGCGACCCTGACAGCGTGCGCCGCGAAGGTGAACGTGCCCCAGAACGCACTCGCCCACAGCAGAGATTGAGTGAGAACCGTGGCGACGATGCACTCGCAGCGGCAGCAAAGGCCAACGCACAGGCTGCACAATCAGCATCACCACAGTCACGCCAGCCACAAGCACCTCTGCACGTAGGTCCTAAGGTGATGCCAAACGACCCATGCCCATGTGGCAGCGGCAAGAAATACAAAAAATGCCACGGCCGTTTCGCCTAATCCCCAATCGCATAAAAAACGATAAACCCTAACATAAAAATTCGCTCTCTCGGTCACCACCGCAGAGAGCGAATTTTTTATCACTCACACCATCAATTCACCCAACAAAAGTCTACTAAGCCCCTAAAAAAAAAGTTGATATACAAGCCGTCCAAAAGATGGGGTTGTGATGAAATTCCGTTAGGAATTTGATGTGTGTAGGCAGGTATGCAGAAAAGATGTA
>ERZ827496.3791-NODE-3791-length-12575-cov-3.631709_pt1 | contig 12575 bp, 10 predicted proteins | sample MGYA00519769_ERZ827496 | MGnify/ENA primary metagenome ERZ827496 (study PRJEB31778, sample SAMEA3449327) | human gut metagenome | biome: human gut; feature: human-associated habitat; material: faeces | place: United Kingdom | collected 2010/2012 ...
CCAATCTTCAAATTTCAGAAATATCCATCATCATAGGTTTTACAAGCCAATCCTATTTTGCCCAAGCCTTCAAAAAAGCAACAGGCATTTCACCTATTCAATTTAGAAAAAATCATAGTGAACAATAGAAAAAGGAGCAGCTGCTCCTTTATTTACATAATACAGCACGATATTTTTCAACAATGTCCTGATACTCTTCATCCGACAACGTTTTTTCGCCTGGATTCATAGCGAATACACCGCCCCATTCATATCCATCCTTATATTTAGGAACTAAATGGAAATGAAGATGATGACCCGTATCGCTATAAGCACCATAATTGACTTTATCTGGATTGAAGATTTCGTGCATAGCACAAGCTACCCTATTAATATCCTCCATATAAGCGGCTCTTTCCTGGGCCGTCAACTCTGTAATTTCACTCACATGCTTCTTATGAGCCACAATCACACGACCAGGATGAGACTGTTCTTTAAACAAATACACTTTTGAACTTTCAATTTTTTACCTACTCTTCCCGAAGCTATAATACCACAATTTGTAAATGCTTACATTTTTTATTTTTATTTTCAAGTGTACATTCGATAACAATATGCTTTCTTTTCCTATAGAAACGTGTTATAGTAATTATGTTGATTAAGTTAAGACTCTAACCCTTTCAATTAACTTTCTCAACTGAGTATTCCGCTATCTGAAGTCCATGCAATATGCTACAGAAGTCCACATAATCCGTTAAAGAAGTCCATCTTTTTTAAATCTTAATACGTAATACAAGTCCACTAAAAAACACGGTCAAATTAAATCAACCGTGTTTTTTTGTTATTTCTTATTTTTTAATTTAGAGTATGTTTCTCTTAATGATTTTCCATGTAATGTAATCAAATAAGATGAATTTATTATCCTATCTAATATCGCATCCGCTATAGGTCCTCCATTTAATAATTGATGCCAACCATCAAATGAATATTGACTACAGAATATTGTTGATTTCTTATTACACCTTATTTCCATCAATTCAAGTAGATCGCTTCTTTCTGATTCACTTGTCGATTTTAATAAGAATTCATCTAGTATCATTAAATCATACTTTCCTAGTTTTTTTAGATATTCATTATATTTTCCTTGAATCCTCATTTCTTCAAATTTTGAGAATAGTTCTGGTAATCGAATATATAAAACTGTTTTTCTATCTCTACAGGCATGGATCCCCAAAGCGTTTGATAACCATGTTTTACCACAGCCGGATGCTCCTACAAAAATTACATTCAAACCGTTGTTTATATAATTGTTTGTAGACAATTCCTCCATTTGCGAGCGATCGAGTTTTCTGTCTGGATTATAATTAATTGATTCCATACTAGCTGTAGAATCATAAAAATGTGCATTCTTGATAAATCTTTCTATTGTATGATTTACTCGACTATCATATTCCATATCAATTAATTCGCTGAACCGTTCATCGAATGATAATTGACTGTATTCTGGGTTTGCACTTTGTAATTCATATTGTTCTGCAATAACTGGTAATCTCATTTTCTTCAATTTTTCTATCAATTCACTCTTATCCATTGTTCTTGCCTCCGTAATAGTCTTTTCCTCGCACAAAGGCATGCATATCACATTCACTTTGTACATTATCATTTTTATCTTTCAAATCTTGATTTGACTGTAATATCATCTTAATATTTTTATAGCCAGGCTGACTGATGTGATCCAACGCCAATTGACACGCATTTTCCAGTCTGGTTTTTCCATATTTATCTGATAGTTTCAACAATGACATACAACCTTTATAAGCTTGTTCTTCAACTTTATAACGATCAAATAGTTTGGAAACTAAAATCGAAGTATTGTCTCCAATAGAGGCAGCCCACTTCATAAAACGGTCTTTGTTCCATTGAAATTTTTGGTGATTCTCCGGCATATGACTTTCATTTGTTGAGTATTGATTGATACGACCATATAATCGATCATGGGTACAAATTTGATTCATTTTATAATATACAGTTACAGTTCTTTTTGTGACTTTTACATCTACATAATTTCCAACGTATTCATATGGCACAGAATAATTCATTTTTTCTATCGAAATATGATAATTTAATTGAACTTTAGCTCGTTTCCATACACTCAACTCAAATGGCTGTTCAGGCAGAGCTTTCATAAACGGAAGTTCTTCGTCTAAATATACGCTTTTTCTGGAACCTTCCTTTTTCTGAAAAGGTCTGTTATTGAAATTGTCCAATTCTTTGATAATTGCTTTGTTTAGGTCCTCAAACGAAAAGAATTTCCTGTTTCTAAGTTTACCGACAATGGCTACTGTACAATCTCCAACCGCGCCTTCAACAGCTGCCTTATCTTTAGGCTTACGCACTCTTGTTGGAATAATAGTTGTATCATAATAGTCTGCCATTTCCTGATATGATTTGTTTAATATTGGATCCTCATATTTCTTGTTTTGGATAATTCCTACTTTTAGATTGTCTGGGATCAGAAGTCTTGTAACTCCGCCAAAATAACGGTAAGCCTGGATATGGCAATCGACCCAATCATTGATTTTCATGCTTGGACATGCTTGAACATAACTGTACATACTAAATGGTAATGTTGCCTCAAATAAATATGCAGGGATTGCTTCTCCTGTGTAACGATCATACACATACATACGGGTGCCATTCCAATCAACCATCATTTTATCACCCGGTTTATGATTGATATGCATCGTAAGATTATGCTTTTTAACGTAATCACGATATCGTTCGCAAAAGTAGCTATACTGGTAAAATGGACTCTTGATTGACCGACAATCATCAACATATTCTTCCCATAGCAGTTTGATTGTGGTTCCTGGCTTTAACAGTTCCTTATGAATGTAATCAAAATCAGGTTGCTTAATGGATAAATTGATTTTCATCTCCTGTTCAAATAATAAATTTTGGACATCTGATTCACTGAGATCTTTAACAGATGACCAACACACTTTTTTGTCATCAGCTACATTAAAAATTTTTCTTATTGTATCTCTTGAAATTTTAAGAGATACAGAAATCTGTCGCTGACTATAGTTTTGTGATCTCATTTCCAAAACTTTTTTAACATCTCGCATAAAAAAACACCTCCTAATCGCAAGACTAGATAAGTATACTTACTTACCTGTTTTTATCTTACAACAGGAGGATGATAGTTTATATCTAAAATATAGGTGTGGACTTATACAACGGATTCAATGGACTTCGTCACCGCATCAACTGGACTTATTTCTCCGTATTGGATGGGCTTGCTCATCCGTTATATTCACTCAACATTCCCATTTCTGGACCGGGCCCATTCCGGTCCTTTTATTTTGCCACAAAAAATGTTTTTTTGCTGATGAAAAATTAATATTATGGTAATATATCAATGTTGGTTATTTTAAATAATCAACCCTTTAGCATTAGAGCTGGTACCATTTCACAACTTACTCAAATCCAGCTCTAATTTTTTTTACCCATATAAACCAAAAGACTCCAGATAACTATTCTGAAGTCTTTTATATTTTATAAATAATTAGCTGTTTTCTTTTTGATATTTTTCAATTAAATTTTTAAACCAATAATAACTCTTTTTAGGAATACGTTTATTATCATTGTCAAAATCTACACGTACTAATCCATAACGCTTTTCATATCCATTTACCCAACTATAAAGATCCATTGAACTCCAAGCGTAATATCCTCTAACATCACAACCATCTTCCATAGCTTTGAACATGAAATCAATATAGCCTTGCATCATTTCAATACGAGCATCATCAACAACATATCCATTTTCATCGGCTTCTTCATACATTCCATGTCCATTTTCTGTAATATAAACTGGAAGATCTCTATATTTATTTTTAATTTCCATTAAAGTATTATACATACATCTTGGATAAATTTCTCTACCCCATAGATTTCTCTTTGTATTTGGATCATCTGTAGTTTCATACATATTTTTAATACGGATGCCTTCTTTCATTTTTGAACGAGCACCTTTATTGTTATGGAACACTTCAGTTTCTCCTTCACTATAATCAGTTACATAGAATCTGTTGTATACATTCATTCCCATGAAGTCTACAAGACCATTTTTAAACACTAATGCATCTTCAAATTTAATGAATGAAGGATCCACATTCATTTCATATAAAAATGGAATAAATGCACCTGGAAGTTCACCTTTTAAAGCCGTATTTAGAATAATTCCGTTATAGAACATATCCGCTCTCAAGTATACTTTTTCTGGTTCTTTACAATCTGGAGCCACTTCAACATTACTACTATCGTGTACAATACCAATTTTTCCATCAAGATTCATCTCGCGATATGCTGCTATAGCTTTAGCACTAGCAACTGCTTCATTGTAGACAACATTAAAGTAACGTTGAAAATCTTGTTTATGATTTGGAGGATAATTTCCTACTACATTCGAACAATATGCATAATATTTTGGTTCATTGATAGTTACCCATAATTTAACTCGATCACCAAATGCTTTAAAACATACTTTTGCATATTCAACAAACGCATCAATAGTATCTCTATTCGCAAATCCATCTTCTTTAGCAATTGTTTCTGGTAAGTCATAGTGGAATAATGTCACATTCGGTTCAATATTTTTTTCTAAACAGTAATCAATTACACGATTATAGAAATCAATTCCACCTTGATTTACTTCACCTCTACCATTCGGCATAATTCTGGCCCAGCTAATTGAAAATCTAAATGTATTTTGATTTCCTTCAGCCATAATATCAATATCTTCTTTATAACGATGATAAAAGTCACAAGAAACATCTCCTGTACAACCATTAATATTTAATGGGTTTCCATGACTAAATACATCCCATTCTCCTAATCCTTTACCATCTTCATTCCAAGCACCTTCGCATTGGTAAGAGGCAGTAGCACCACCCCATAAAAAATCTTTATATAATTTCTTTGCCATCTCTAGATTCTCCTTATTTTACTGATTTAAAAGCCATTTCTTTATTCAATAGCCACGGTTTGCAATATGCAATTGCCATGCTTGTAGGTAAAATTTCATCGGAAATTTGAATTCCTAGTTCATTTCTCATATATTCTTGACGTTTCACAATTCGATTCCAAATTTCAGGATATTCACTAGCAATTGAATCTCTCAATTCTTTATCTGCAATCATTACACCACTTTCACAACTAATTCCTCCAAATCCAGAAACAGATGGAATAATATCAATTTGGAATAACATTCCACTTTTTAATACTTCTTCTGACTCCGGATAGACTGGACTTGAAAGCCACTCTTCATCAGCACATAAATGACCAGGATTTAGTGTCCAACCATATTTTTCTTTTGGTAAAACATTCTCAATAGAGTCATATAATTCACTACCCTTCATTCCAATATGAATATTTTCCAACCAATGAACTACAGCATTGAAATATGGTTTTGCTACTGCATCTAAATATCCTTTTAAATTTTCAGGCAATTCACTTTCGTCATGAACGGCATATCCTCCACGGCTTTGTAGTCCACCCTTAAATCCAGTCGTAATAGATAACGGATCTGCTAATTTAATTTTTTTATTTGTTGGATACATATTTGCTTTTTCAAATCTAGCTCCAGTAGCCATGATTGTAACTACACTATGTGTCTGACCACCGGCATCTAGTTCATCGGCAACTTCCATTTCAGAAACGTTCACATCTAATTTATCCATCGCTTTTAATATGCAATTACCTGCTAATGCAGCACCAAATTCATAATGAGCAAATTCATTTGCATTATTAGTACAACGAGCACCGTTTTCTCCAATAAAAATAAATGTAGCATTAATAAATTTAGTATCTGGTAAATTTTTCTTTAATGCTTCAACAATAAAAGCTGGTAAATCAAACAATTCTGAATTCTCATCATGTTTACTAGTAAAGTTTTTCCATCCGACTAATCCGACCTTTTTATCTTGTGACAAATTACACTGTTCCAAAATTTCAGATACACTTTTATCTGTTTTCATAGGTTGATTTGGCAAAGAAAAATGTGGCATATGAACAGGGGTTACTGGAATTCTTGATTTTGATGCCTTGTTTAGATTTTCGTTTCCTAAAACAATTTCGGCTATCCCATCTTTATGTAACACTAATAAAGCTTCTTCAAATCTAGGTAAAAAGCCAACTAGATATTCAAAGTTATTACCATGTTCTAAATCTGCCCAAACAACAATAGAATCTAAATCATTTTCCTTCATTCTATTCAAAATAGCATCTTTTCTTTCTTTCATTGTTTCATCGCTCAAAAAAACAGGATAAATATTTTCTTCAATATTTGGTTTTTTTACATGTGTTAATTCAATCATAAAAATCTCCTTTTATATTTCATCAATTGGATACATTGGTCTCATTATTCTTTTAAACTTAATTAAGCGCGTATCCTGTGGTGTGGCACCATCGGTTAAAGACATAACGCAAAGTTTGCCTTTAGCTTTTTCTTCAGGATGAATATATCCTTGTTTGACTACAATAATGTCATAATCATCCCAATCAACACCACATGCTGCAATTTGATGTTCTTCAACAAATGAATGATTATTATCCGTAATCGTTATATCAATATTAGTTTGTAATACGTGTACAGTAACTAAAGGACCATAGTCACCTTCTTCTCCATACATGTGTGTACCTTCTTGATTTCCTTTATAATTTACACGTACTTTAAGTTTTGCCAGTTTAGTTAACTCATCTATATTTATTCCTAAATCAATTTCTGTTTCACTACCAACTTCTAACTTTAAAAGTTCATGACAAGTATTCGCATCATTAATAGCCGCAAACAAAACTTTCTTTTTCAGTTCTTTTACTCCAAGAAATTGATGTAGAATGAAGGTATTTGATCCCATTGCACCTGAAGTAACATTATCCCCTGAATCCGTAATAAATACTGGTTTGCCTTCAAATTCTAAAGCCATTTTCAATGCATCATCCGCGCTTGCGGTTGTACCTGTATAATGAAATTCGTGACGTTTATCAAAAACATATTTTGCTAATTCATCAGCCACTTGATTTGCATAATTCTGATATTCGTGGCTACTAGGAATAACAACAATTCCACATCCAGCTTCTGGGCAATCGTGTCTTAAATAACCAACATGCCATGAACAACTTAAAATCTTTTCATCTTTTTCCAATTCATCCAGGTGCTTATTAATTGTTTTTACTGGTTCATCTAATGATACACTTTGCTCACCACCTAAAATTAAAGGTAATTTACGATATACTGGTTTAATATTTTTTGGTGAACGAATTTGGTTCAACAATTCTTTGCATACCTTTTGAACTGTTTCTGCAATATCTGTATGTGGAGCTTGTCTATAACTACGAATATATGTTGCATTCTCTACATACTCTTTTGTTAGATTACCATGAGGATCACAAGAAATCGCAATTGGTAAATAAGGACCAACTATTTTACGAATTTCTCTTAATAGATGATGTTCTCCACTACCAATTTTTTCAACATAACTTGCACCATGAAGATGTAAATAAATACCATCTAAATCACTTAAGTTTTGTTCGATTGTATCTAACAATCTTTTCTCAATATATTCGAAAGCACTTTTTTTCATTACACCACTACTATTGGCATTTGCCGAAATAGAAGGAATTAAGTTTAATGCCTTATCATTTATATAGTCACCCAATTGAAGTACATCAAACATATCTTTTCCAAATTTTAATTCTACATTTTCTAAGTCACAAAGTTTTGGAACATTTTCATTTGCTTCTAAGACAAATTTTCCAACTAATATATTCATCATTGGTTTATGCCCCCTAGATATTGTCTTTTGGATACATTGGACGCATAATACGTTTAAATGGTAAAGCTGCCGTATCCTGTAAAGTAGCCCCTTGAGTCAAAGACATAATACTTAACTTACCCTTTGCTTTTAATTCTGGGAAAATATACCCTTCTTTGACTACAATAACATCGTATGCATCCCAATCAATTCCTGCTTTAATAAATTGTTGTTGCTCGCATACTGCCCATGATGTAGAAGCTATCATAATATCAATTTTTGTGTTATTGATAGTTACATTTACAGTTTCTCCAAAAACTTCATTATGATCATGCATCATAAATCCAACTAATTTACCTTTTGACTTAATCGTAATATCTAATTCTACTGGAGAAGATAATTCATCATAGCCAATCCCTAAAGTTATATGTACTTGTTCTCCAATTTCTTTATTCTCTAATAGATGATATGTATTAGGATCACAAATAGTAGCAAATAAAAATGATTTACTTAAATTTGAAACATTTAATACTTGCTTCAATACAAATGTGTTCCATCCACCTGCTCCTGAAGTTACGTTATCTCCTGAATCTGTTATAAAAACAGGTTTCCCTTCAAAATCAAGTGCTGCTTTTAATGCTTCTTCTGGTTGCATAGTCAAACCTGTATAATGAAATTCATGTCTTTTATTCCAGACATAATCAGCTAATTGATCTGCAACTTTTTCTGCATAAGCCAAATCCGACTCTTTTTCAGGAACAACAACCACACCACAACCAGCTACATCACTATCATGTCGAATGTAGCCAACATGCCAAGAAGCACTTTTTATGGCCTCGTCTTTTTCTAACTCATCCAGATATTTATTAATAGAGCATACAGGTTCATCAGCAGAAACACTTTGTTCACCACCCAAAATTAATGGAAGTTTTCTATAAACAGAGTGTATATTCTGTCTATTTTGTAGAAGATCACAAAGCATGTCCGCAACTTTTACCATGGTTTCATCTGCATCTGTATGTGGACTTTCTCGATAAGATCTAATAATTTGTGTGCTTTCCACATACTCTTTTTCAAGATTACCATGTGGATCACAAACTACTGCAATAGGTAAATACGGGCCTACAATCTTTCGTATTTCTTTTAAAATATGGTGATCTCCTGAACCTATTGTTTCTACTTCACTAGCACCATGAAGCATTAAGAAGATTCCATCAATATCATGAATATTCTCTTTTACAATTTTTATGATAGTAGACTCAATATACTCAAATGCTATTTTTTCTACAACTCCATTTGATCCAGCATTTGCATAAATAGATGGAATTATATCAATCTGATGTTTATCAAATACTTCTTTAATTCTCATTTTATCTATACATGCTTTTCCAAAAGCTATGTCATAATCTTTTATATTACATTTGTGCGGAATATGTTCATTAGATTCTGTTATGAATTCTCCAATCATTACCTTCATATACTTTACCTTCACTTTCTTCAAAAATAAGGACTCCAAGTAATTTACCTGGAGTCAATTCAATACTACTTTGTTTCTCCAGTTGGTTCTGTTTTTTTCAAAACGATTGTTGTAGCTACAAAAGAAACTACAATCGCAACTAAAGACACGATAAAATATAAAATAATATTACCAGTAGTACCATCTGGAGATAAGAAATAGAAGAATGATAATAAACCAGGACATCCACCTACAACATAGTTTTTCAATCCAAAAATTCCTGCAATCAAGCCAGCACTTACTGCACCAATAGCTGTTCCAAGTAAGCATTTTGGACGCATGATCAATGATCCATAGAACGCTGGTTCAGTTACACCGCATAATGCAGTAACACCAAATGATGCAATCATACCTTTTTGCCCTTTATTTTTTAAGTGACGTGATACAGCTAATGCTGAACCACCAACACATAAGTTAGATACCAATCCCATAATCATGTTGAAAGGATCATAACCTAAAGTTGAAATAGATTGAGCCATAATTGGAGTAAATGCTTTATCTAATCCAAGCATTACCATGTACGGATATAATGCAGATAAAATAGGCATTGCAATCCAACCTGCAGCAGCCATCATTGCTTGAATAATAGCACCTACACCATTACTTAATTCAGTTCCGATAGGTCCTAATACAATTAAAGTAATTGGAGTAACAATAATCATTGTTAAAATAGGTTTCAAGAAATAAACAAACATTTCTGGAATAACTTTTTTCAATCCTTTATCAACAAAGTACATTAAAGCTACACCTAAAATGATTGGAAATACACTACCTGTATAACCTACACTTGGTACAGGAATTCCTAAGAAATCTAATCCTTTTGCTTCACTACAAACGTATAGAACAGCACCTAAGAAACCACCCATAATTGGTTCCATTTTCAATGATTTAGCAAATGAATAACCAATCCAAATTGGGAAGAATGAGAAACCTGCAGAGAAAATGTTCAATAATAATTGAGCAGTTCCACCATCTGCACTAAATCCAAAATAGTTAACTAATAAATTCTTGATTGCTAAAATTAAACCACCAGTAATCAATGCTGGAATGATTGGCATAAAGATTGCAGCACATTTTCCACCAAAGAAATTTAGATAATACATGAAGTTCTTTTCTTCTGGTTCATCTGTTGTATTAACAGTATTATCTTGTCCATCTTCAGTTGGCTTAAAACCAGATACATCTAAAAATTCATTGTAAGCATCATTTACTTCTGGACCAATGATAATTTGAATTTGACCAGTTTTTTCAACCAATCCAACTACCTTGTCCTCTTTTTTGATTGCTTCGAAATCCACTTTACTCTTGCTATAATAGTGAATTCTCAAACGTGTTGCACAGTGTTCAACAAACTTAATGTTTTCTAGGCCACCGACGTCTTTTAATACTCCCTTGGCCATTTCAGTATATTTCGCCATAATTAATTTTCCTCCTTAACGAAATTTAATATTTCTCAGAGGTTTGGCCAGCATAACCTGTCACCATCCAGTACATTGTGATATACACTTTCTGTATATCTAAAAGATTTGATACCTCACTTTCTATTTGAAATAAATACAATGTCTCTCTCTTCTATTTTCACATGTATTTATTTATATAATATTCCTGCATTAAGCAGAAATTATTAACTGGTTAATTTTACTAAATGTAGCAACAAATACATCTTTTCATCATCTTCAACTGTATAATCATATTTACGTTCAATATATTCTACAATTTTATTTACACAATTTAATTGATCTACATATAAGCTTTTCATCACTTGGAACATAGGCTCATATGTTGAAGGATCTTTTTCTAAATACTCTCGATTTACTATTCTTTGAACAAAGAAACGACAATGTGTAATAAATCGATCATAGAATTGATTATCCTCTTTGTCTATATCAAACTCATTTTCTACAACCGCTAGAATTCCTTCCATGATTGTTGTAATTTCATACATTTGCATCATATTTGAATTCAATTCGGCATTTACTATATGTAATGCAATAAAATTCGCCTCTGATTCATCAATATTCATATCTAATTTTGCTCTTAATATATCAATTACACCTAAAGCTATTTTATATTCATCTTTATATAAAGATTTTATATTTAATAAAGCAGCTGAATCAAAATCTATTCCTTGTCGTAAACGATCAATCATATTTACAATGTGATCTGTCAACGTTACATAAATAGAATCATCAATTTCTTTATTGCTTGTTTTCTTAATGTAGTTGATCACATCATCACAAATTAATATTTCTTCCATTGAAACATCTTGAATTAATTCCTGAAATTTATGATTAACTTCTTTTTTTAATTCAAATTTCTTTTCAATTTTATCTGTATTAATTAAATCACCTTTATTCAATCCAAAAGCTAATCCTTTACCAACTAATATAATTTCTTCTCCAGACGCGTTTTCACTCAAAACAACGTTATTGTTATAAACTCTTTTTGCGATTTGTTTCATTTGAATAACACCTCCTATTTTTTATATTGTAAATAAATTATCTCCTGAATCAACTTTTCCATATGTACCATTCACAGTGATATCACTACCAATACAAATTACTGGTACAACAGTATCGCAGCCTTTTAATTTAATATAAGTCCAATCAACAACTGTTAATAAATCACCATGTTTAACAGCATCTCCAACTTTTACTTTTGTTTTAAAAGGTCTCCCCTTCAAATTAACTGTTTCAATTCCAATATGAATTAAAATATCTTTACCATCATTTGTTTTTAATCCAATGGCATGTTGTGTATCATATACCATAGTTACAACTCCATCCACTGGTGAATATACATTTTTGTCTGAAGGAATTATAGCTACACCATCGCCCAACATTCTTTGTGAAAACATTTCATCCGAAACGTCTTCAATATTTATCAATTTCCCTTTTAATGGGCTATATACTTGTTCTCTCATACAAACCTCCTATTAAAAAAGTCTATTCACAACAATGCACAAAAGCCTCATCGTTGTAAATAGACTATGCTTATCCCTTAGAAATAATAACATCTCTATCAATACATTGACATTATGTCACCATATGTAAGCGATGTCAATAAAAAAAACACACATTTTTCTTATACACAAAAAAAGCAGAGTGCCTTAAGCTCTCTATGCGGGAGTTTAACACTTGCGATTGTAGGTGAATCAGGTTGTGGTATAATAGTTGTAAAGGATGGCTGCTTCTATGAAACTGTATTATGATAAACGACTTAAAGATCCTACTTACTATATTCAGCACGGATTTAGAAATGGT
>ERZ827496.3805-NODE-3805-length-12534-cov-2.621684_pt1 | contig 12534 bp, 10 predicted proteins | sample MGYA00519769_ERZ827496 | MGnify/ENA primary metagenome ERZ827496 (study PRJEB31778, sample SAMEA3449327) | human gut metagenome | biome: human gut; feature: human-associated habitat; material: faeces | place: United Kingdom | collected 2010/2012 ...
ACTTTTTGCCGGACGACCTCGGCCGTGTCGATGCCGATCGTGAACGAGGTGTCGGGCGCCTTTTCGGGCGACAGACCCCATATCTTGTACCACGGTTGTCCGAGCAGCTTGCCGGTCAGATCGTGCAGGGCAATATCGACCGATGCTTTCGCTGCCCGATTGTCGGGGGCTACCGAGTCGACGTATTCGAGGATCTCGTCCATGCGGAACGGATCGGTGAATTGATCTAACTTGAGTGAAGCGAGAAATTTGCATACCGACTCTTCGGGGGCATGGAGGCCTCGCCGTAACCGATGATCCCTTCGTATTCGAGTTGAACCTGAACTCCGGGCGTGTGCGTACGGGTGTTGACTGCCACACCGAACGGATGTCTGAGCTTCAATTCATAGGGTTCGAAACTCAGCTTCAAATGGTTGCTGCCCCCCTTTGTCGTTTTGGGGGCTGAGCAGGCGGTCAGCAGCGATCCGCCGGCCGTTGCGGCGATACCGGCTGTCACGATGCCTTGTGCCGCGGTTTTTAAGAAATCTCGTCTGTTCATGGCGTACGATATATGAGAGTTAGAGTTTGCGGTTGAAATACCACGGATGTTCCGAAACACGGGTAATGCCCGGGGTTCCGATTCGGTTTTTGATGCGGCTGATCGAGAGGCACGGGTATCCGACGAAATCTTCGGCATCGGGGTCGAGGCTGTTGACGCGGACCTTGCCGGAAGAGTGGATGAACCGACCGTTGTCGAGATACATGCCCACGTGGGTAATACGTCCGGTAGCGACATTGCCGAAGAAGAGCAGATCACCCTTTTGGCACGTTTCCCACTCCTCTCCGTTGAATCGTTCGCCGGTCAGGGCCTGTTGCGATGCGTCCCGGATCAGGATGATGCCGGAGTTCCAATAGGCGGTTTTGACCATACCCGAGCAGTCGACCCCTTTGACCGAGGTTCCGCCCCAAAGGTAGGGGACACCCATCATGCTGCGGGCGGTCTTTTCGAGTTGTTCCGGGTCGAGCGGATCGTCGGCCCAGTCCGAAAATTCCCGGATCTGGTCGTTGCAGACATACCCTTTTCTGCCATCCGGCAACTGTACGGCCACAAATTTCCGATTCGATTTCTGATTGGGGTCGAGTTCCAGAATCGATCCAAGTACCAGATCGGATATGTGGGCGCTTGCCTTGTCCGGTTCGGCATAGACGAAGCCCGAATAGTCGGTAAATATGTAGCGTTGTGCATCCCGCCATCGGTCCATCTCCTCCTTGGTCTTCAGCACAACGGCGCTGGCATCGATCCATGACAGGTAGCCTTCCGGACTTTGTACGTGATACCAGTCTTCGTATTGTTCCAGTACCCGAAGCGGAGTTCCCATAAGGGCTTGACTCACCATCTCGGCGGCATGGGCCGGATTGAGCCGGAGGTTAACCGAAGAGAGGGTTACGAGAGCTTCGGTGTGGTTTCCGATGCTTCGGTCGGGCAACAGGTTGATGTAGTTTACGAAAGGGATATTCTGCTGCTGCAATGCCTTCTCGAGGGAGTCGATGATCTCGGTGCGATCGCATTTTCCACGAAGCAGGCAGAGGGTGTCGTTGACCGGATCGGCCACCACCTCATACACTACGACTCTCCGGTCGGGAGCCAACTCTTTTCGAATCTGTTCGACGATCTCTGCGGCTGGAGGTGCCGCAATGCCGCTCAGCATCCATAGACTGCACCACAGGGTGCCGAGTATTTTTAGTGTCTTTGTTTTCATATCCATCTTCATTCAGTTTATTCGTATGATATATCCATAGCATAGTCCCATTCATCGAAATAGAGGTTTCGCTCCGAAGTCTCCACCTCGCCACGTTGAAAATCGATCGGCTCGCTGCGCATGTGTTTCTTTCGGGGGGTGAACGGATAGCTGTAATCGCTGTTTACGACCAGACGGTAGCTGTCGAGCCCCGATTTGTAGAAATTGCGCACGGCAGGATCGTCGCTCTCTTGCCGTCCGGCGGACACATCGATGGGAACCCAGCCTACACCTTCATAATAGACCGATCCCCAGTCGTGGAGATTATAGGTCTGAGGATAGAGGGTCCAACCACTCTCCCAACGGGCGGGAATTCCCACGCTGCGCAGCATTGTAATGAGCAACAGCCCAACCTGTCCGCAATCGCCGTGTCCGGAGGTGAGTACATACTCCGGAATGTGGGGCAATACGCCGTATTCGATCGATCCGGCCCACGGAATCTCGTCGATCCAGTCATAAATGCGCGATACGATCCGTACGGGATTGGTCTCGTCGCCGGCCAGCTCGCGGGCTTTGGCTACCAAGCGATCGGAGAAGAAAATTTGTGGAAGTCGTTCGGCCGTATAGGTTTGATAAACCTCGGAGGTTGTGTCGTAGGGCTGTACTCGGTTGATTAGAGAGTCCTGACTGAAGTAACGGGCCCGGGTGACCATTCGGAAGGTCACTTCGAAGCGGGTGGCGCTGTCTTTGCGTGCAACCTGCTCGAGGTAGATGCTTCGTTGGGGTGTCCCGACCGGTGCGAGGGTATAGGTCTCTGGGTACGAGCCGAGCAGTTCGATGTCGGTTTGTCGCGGAGCGATTTCTTGTGGATAGGGCAACCAGCAACGGAGTGTATCCCCTTCGGGTACGGCGTTCGGGTGTACGGTCAGCGTGTAGTGAATGGTGGTCCGAACCGGATGGGTGGCGGCTCCGAAACGAGTAGTCGAGTCGACGATCGATTGCAGACGTGCGATTCGGGGATCGTTGCCTGATGCAGCCGTCCGGTCGGGAAGTTCGGGAACCAGATGGAACAGATTGCCGACGGCCCGTCTGAAGTAGCGTTTCTCTCCGTCGATCAGGCGCATCTCGAGTTGTCCGGCTTCTTCCCAGCGTGCGATCTGTTCGGATGAGATCGTGTCGGAGAGTCGGGCGTGGATCTGTTCGACAATTTGTACCGAGTCGTACGGAAATTCGATTCTCCATCGACGTATGATCTCCTGCAGGGAGTCGGCTCGGCGGAGCTCTTCGGCCGATGCGTGTCTCTTTACAGCATCGAGCAGGGAATCCGCTTGGGAAAAGGCACCTTTGTCTATGAGTGCGGAAACCGTTTCGTCCCAATCATTTTGTGATTTTGTGCAGGCGAATGCTCCGCAGCAGAGAATAAGAATGATGAAATTGTAAAAATCAGCTCTTTTCATGATTGGGTTATGCTTGCTTTTTCGTTATACGTGTTTTGTTCGTTTTAGAAGTGCAGCATACATCAGGTCGTACACCGGGGTCGGAACTCCGAGCCGTTCCCCCTCTCGGACAATGTATCCGGTCAGCGACTCCAGTTCGGTGCGTTTCCCGGCTCGGAAGTCCCGTTGCATCGAGGTGGTCGTGTCGGCCGGAATGCGCTCCATCTGGTCTATGACCTTTTGGGCGATTCCCTCCGAAAGCGTGATCCCTTTCTTGCGGGCAACGGCCTGAAACTCTTCGAGCAGCGATTCGAACTGCTTGCGGTATGATGGGGTGTTCAGTACGACTCCGTATGGTTCATCGGTGTAGGAGGTTGCTGTCGCAACGGTCGAAATGAAGGCGAACTTGTCCCACACGCGTCGTTGGATGTCGGGCATGTGATAAGCTCGGATATCCGCTTCGGTGAAAAGGGCTTGCAGTTCGTCCTGCCGTGGATCGGGGTCGTCCTGCGAGCCGAACATATAACGGTATCCGTTGGTTCGTTCGGCTATCCGTCCGGGCGATACGATGTAGGCTACGATGTAGACGCATCCGTCCCATACGGATTGTCTGGGCAGGACCGCTTTGATACGTTCCGCGCTGTCTACCCCGTTCAGAAAAGGGAGAATGACCGTCCGAGGAGTGATCATCGGACGAATCTGTTCGACAGCCTGCTCGATGTCGTAGGCTTTCGTGCAGAGTAAAATGTAATCGGCCGGACCGATTTCAGCGGCTGAGTCGGTTGCAATGGCAGGATGGGCGGTGAAGCTGCCCTGTTGTGCGTCAACGATCAGACCCTGCTGCCGGATGTTCTTCAATGCCTCGCCTCGAGATAGAAAACAGACTTCTACAGAAGAGTTTACCGTATAGTGTTCGGCAAGTTTTCCTCCGATAAATCCTCCGACTCCGCCTGTCCCCACGATAACAATTTTTGTTTTCATACCTCTTCTCTATTATCTCAAGGGACAAAGATACGAATTTGCTGAGGATTTGGTTTTATCTGCCGCGAAATATCGAGAATCACTGAGCTTCGGAGGGGGTGTTTTGCTCTTGAAGCTAAAAAATTCGGTAGTTGATCTGGAAAGAGAGTTTCGGGTAGACCTTGAAACGGGTTAGGAAACGATTGATTCCGGTCACCTCTTCACCGACTTCGACCAGCGATGAAAGCCTGTTGCTCTGTATGGTCGGTGTGCCGATGAACAGGGCTCCCAGTTCGAATTTGAAGCCGAAACGGGATTCGGGCAGCGTCCGGCCGAATCCAATACCCACATAAGGTTTTACCGCGTGGATTTTCATCCATCCCTCGACTCGTCCCACCTCGTCGGGAGTAACGATCAGATCACCGATCTGGATCGGTTCGGTACTCTGTCCCGAGATCTGGATCATGCGGTTCTGACCTGCATAGATTCCGGCCGTGAGAAAAAACGAGGAGTTGCGCGACGGGAAGTAATCGAACAGCAGCAGACCGTTGAGCATGTTGATTTTGGCGTGGAGCAGGACGTCGGTTGAGGAGAACTGTTCCGGTGCCGGATCAAGACCGTTGTAGGTGTAGCGGAAGGAGAAGGGAAGGGCCCCGACGCCTGCCCGGACGGCGACCGAAGAGTGTAGCGGAACAGCCACGGAGAGGCCGATGCCGGTAGTTCCGACGTCCAGAGCGATGGCTCCATGTTCGAATGCCTTCATGTCGCGTTGTGCGAGAAGGGCGTGCCCCGATAGGAGCATCGAGCCGAGCAAAAATAGACGCAAAAAGAAAATTTTCATTGAAGACGCGACCGGATTAAGAAAAAATCACTGCAAATATAAGCATAGATCCGTTTGCTGACGAATGGTAGTTCTTGGTCGGTTTAGCTTTTTGGATGTCGATGCGGGAAAAGGAGGCGAGGTTTCGAGAAAAATTCGTATATTTGTCGGATTAACCAAAAAAGATACGAAAATGCACGCATACGTATTTCCGGGACAAGGTGCTCAGTTCGTGGGAATGGGCAAGGATCTCTATGATAATGTCCCTTTAGCTAAGGAGTTATTCGAAAAAGCGAATGAAATTTTGGGATTTTCCATCACGGATATTATGTTCGCAGGAACCGACGAACAGCTCAAACAGACGAAAGTAACCCAACCGGCTATTTTCTTGCATTCGGTTATTTTGGCCAAATCTTTGGGCGATGAGTTCAAACCCGATATGACGGCAGGACATTCGCTCGGTGAGTTCAGTGCTTTGGTAGCAGCCGGAGCTCTCTCGTTCGAGGATGGTTTGAAACTGGTTTCGAAACGGGCGCAGGCCATGCAGAAGGCTTGTGAGCAGAATCCTTCGACGATGGCTGCGATTATCGGACTTCCGGATGAAAAGGTGGAAGAGGTTTGTGCCTCGATACAGGGTGTTGTGGTTCCGGCCAATTACAACTGTCCGGGTCAGTTAGTGATCTCCGGAAGCAACGAGGCGATCGACGAGGCTTGTAAGAAGCTCTCCGAAGCCGGAGCGAAACGCGCACTGAAACTGAACGTAGGCGGTGCATTTCACTCTCCGTTGATGGAGCCGGCGCGCGTCGAGCTGGAAGAGGCCATCAAGGCCGCTCCTTTCGCACAACCGATCTGTCCGGTTTATCAGAACGTCGATGCCAAACCCTATACCGATCCCGAAAAGATTCAGAAGAATCTGATCGCACAGTTGACCTCGCCGGTTCGGTGGACGCAGATCGTTCGTAATATGTTGGCCGATCAGGCTACGCTGTTCACGGAACTCGGTCCCGGAAGCGTACTGCAGGGGCTGATCAAAAAGGTCGATCGGAGTGCCGTTTGCGAATCGAAGCAAACTTTATAGAATAGATCCGAAAAGTTTTTCTTAATAGTAATATAGGGTGTGCAAATTGTTGCATGCCCTATTTTTTATGTGTCTTGAATTCGGAAAACGATAAGAAATTGGTATATAAATGTGGAATTTTTTAACAGATTGTCGTTTTATATAATTTTTTTCGTTTACTTTGTACGCGAAAGGCCGAATTATCCGTTATATAGGGTAGTGGCGGTGACCTAAAAATAGTAACCACTTAACACAACAAATTAAATAGTTTCTGACAATGAGTACTTTACAAGAATTTTTCAGCCAACCCGGAAAAGACGGAAAGGCCAAAGGTATCGTCCAGAAGAATAATATCCTCAAAAGGAATATCATTGCCCATATGGCCATTGAGGGAGAGTGTACCTTGGCCGATCTGGCGCGAGAGCTGCACGTCAGCATCCCGACCGTTACGAAGTTGGTAGATGAGTTGTTGGCCGATAAAATTATCGCCGATCGCGGAAAAATCGAAACCAGTGGCGGTAGACGTCCGAATGTCTTCGGTTTGACCCACTCGTCGATCTATTTCGCGGGTATCGAAATCAGTCGAGACCAGATGGTGCTGATGTTGACCGATCTGCATAACAATGTGATCAAACTGGAGCATGATGCCGATTTCCAGCTCGACGATACGGACGAGTGCTTGGAAAATATTTGTCAGTCGATAGAAAAATTCCTGAACAGCAGCGATATCGATCGTACCAAATTGCTGGGAATAGGAATCTGTATTGCTGGTCGGGTGAATCCGAAAACGGGTAGAAGCTATAAGTATTTCACCTCGTTGGAGGAGTCTCTGTGCGACTACATGGAAAAACGGTTGGGCTATCGCGTACTGATCGAGAACGATACGCGTGCGCGCTGTTACGCCGAGTACACGAAAGGGTGTACGGGTAAGGAGAAAAACATCATCTATCTGAATCTGGCCCGGGGGGTTGCGATCGGTATCATTATTGACGGCAAGCTGTATTACGGAAAATCGGGTTTTGCCGGCGAATTCGGCCACACCCCATTCTTCGATAACGAGATCATTTGCGATTGCGGCAAGAAGGGGTGTTTGGAGACGGAGGTTTCGGGGATCGCTATCGAAAACAAGATGGTGACACAGATCCAGAACGGACGCACGACGATTCTGATGGATAAGTATCAGAAACAGCATAAGATTCACATCAATGATATTGTGCATGCGGCCAAAAACGACGATACGCTTTCGATCGAATTGATTGAAGAGGTCGGAGAGAAGATCGGCAAGAGTATTGCCTTCCTGATCAATATTTTTAATCCGGAACAGGTGATCATTGGTGGAAATCTGGCTGCAGCGGGCGATTATCTGATGTTGCCGCTCAAATCGGCCGTCAATAAGTACTCGTTGCGTCTGGTCTATAACGATACGTTGTTCCGCACGACCAACCTCGACGAAAATATCGGTGCGCTCGGAGCTGCCATGTTGATTCGGAATAAGGTAATCTCTTTGTAGTATAATAATATAAAGGTAGGTTTCATATTGTCATGGGCAATCCGATGGAGAGTGATCTGATCCGGTTGCGCGCTTTGGAACCGGAGGATGTCAATATCCTGTATCGGTGGGAGAACGATACCGAGACGTGGAAGGTGAGCAATACGATCGCCCCCTTTTCGAAACATGTTTTGCGGAAGTTCATTGCCGAACAGCAACGGGATATCTATGAAACCCGTCAGTTGCGGTTGATTATCGAGTCGAAGGCCGACGGCAAACCGGTCGGAGCGATCGACCTGTTTGATCTCGACCCGTATAATTGTCGGGCCGGTGTGGGTATTCTGATCTACGACAAGAACGATCAAGGGCAGGGTTATGCCTCGCATGCCGTGTCGTTGTTGATCCGATACTGTTTTCAGGTGTTGACGCTCAATCAACTGTATTGCAATATTCCGACCCAGAATTTGCGGAGCCTCGCTCTGTTCAAGAGCAAGGGGTTTACGATCAGCGGATTGAAAAAGGAGTGGACCCGGACGACGTCCGATTGGCAGGATGAGTACATGTTGCAACTGCTAAATCCGAAAAAATGGTGACAGGTCGGGTATGTCGTTCATGGTGAGCCAACGCCCCGAAGGGTCGTACCGATAGCAGATATGTTTAATCCCGTTCGTCAGCAAGACAAACGGGGTTTTTAGTATGCTGTTGTAACGGACGGCTTGGGCGAGGGTCGTTTGAGTCAGATCGACTCCGGGAGCCTTGCATTCGGCCAGCAGGCAGGGGTGTCCGTTTCGGTCGAAAACAACCAGATCGGCCCGTTGTCGTGTGTCTCCGAGGACGATGGGATACTCCTGCGACACGGAAGCCGGCAAAGCGCCGCGTGCTTCGATCAGAAAACGGATCAAGTGTTGTCGGACCCACTCCTCGGGGGTGAGGACAAGCCATTTTTTGCGGATGTTGTCCCAGATTTGGAGGACCGCATCACGGTTTCTGATTCTGAAAGGGTACGGAGGAAAATTTAATTGCGAAAAAGCATCCATCTGTTGATAAAAATGCGTACCTTGTGCCTGATTTTTCGCGATGAAAAAACATCCCGAGAATCCGCCATATCACAAATATAGGAAAAAGCGGGTGCAGAGGCAAATGAGCATGCGGTTTTTGGAGTCGACAGAGTCGAATCTGCCCTATATTCTACAAATATAGCGATTATTAAATAAGATTATGCGGAAATAAAAGAAAATAGTTAGCTATGGGGAATAACGCAAAAAGCAAGAAGGAAGAGGCGCTTCTCTACCATTCGGAGGGGCGGCCCGGAAAAATAGAGGTCGTTCCGACCAAACCGTACAGTACGCAGAAGGATCTGTCGTTGGCCTATTCTCCCGGAGTGGCCGAACCGTGTTTGGCTATTAAGGAGAATCCGGACGATGCGTATAAGTATACGGCAAAGGGAAACTTGGTGGCCGTGATCTCGAATGGTACGGCGGTGCTCGGACTCGGAAATATCGGGGCGATGGCCGGTAAACCGGTGATGGAAGGGAAAGGCCTGCTTTTTAAAACGTTTGCCGATATCGATGTGTTCGATATAGAGGTCAATACGAAGGATACGGAGCAGTTTATCGAGACGGTAAAAAATATATCGGTAACGTTCGGCGGAATCAATCTCGAGGATATCAAGGCCCCGGAGTGTTTTGTCATCGAAGATCGACTGAAGGAGGAGCTTTCGATTCCGGTCATGCACGACGATCAGCACGGAACGGCGATCATCTCTTCGGCAGCGTTGCTGAACGCGCTGGAGATTGCAGGGAAGAAGATCGATGAGGTTAAGGTGGTCGTGAATGGGGCCGGAGCTGCTGCCGTCTCTTGTGCAAGGCTGTACATGTCGTTGGGGGTCAAACCCGAGAACGTGGTGATGTGCGATAGTAAAGGAGTGATCTCTGTACGCCGTAAAGATTTGAATCCGATCAAGAGCAAGTTTGCTACGACTCGGGAGGTCAATACGTTGGCTGAGGCATTGGTCGGTGCGGATGTCTTTCTCGGACTTTCGGTAGCCAATGTGCTGAGTCAGGAGATGGTACGCAGTATGGCAGACAATCCGATCGTGTTTGCATTGGCCAACCCCAATCCGGAGATCTCCTATACCGATGCGATGGCTGCCCGTAAGGATATTATCTTTGCAACGGGACGTTCGGATTATCCGAATCAGGTGAACAACGTGTTGGGATTTCCATACATTTTCCGGGGAGCGCTTGATGTGCGGGCGACTACGATCAACGAAGAGATGAAGATTGCGGCCGTGAAAGCCCTTGCCGCATTGACCAAAGAGCCGGTGCCCGATATTGTGGCAGCAGCCTATAATGATAATAATATCTCTTTCGGCCGGGACTATCTGATCCCGAAGGCGCTGGATCCGAGGTTGATCTCGACCATTTCGGTGGCGGTGGCCAAGGCGGCTATCGATTCGGGTGTCGCGCGCAAGACGATTACCGACTGGAAGGCATACGCCGAAGAGTTGGATGGACGTATGGGTCGTGACGATAAGCTGATGCGGGCGATCCGTTCGAAGGTCAAGACGGCCGAACCACGCCGGATTGTATTCAGCGAAGGTGACCGGTTGACCACGATTAAGGCGGCGATCCATTTGATCAACGACAATCTGGCTATTCCCATTTTGGTGGGCGATGCAAAGAAGATAGCCTCTATTTTGGAGGAGAACCATCTGAATCTCGATATGAAATATGTGGTCGATTTCAGAAGCGATGCCGAAGAGGGACGTCGTCGGGATTACGCCATGCAGCTCTATAATAAGGTGAGCCGTAAGGGTGTGCGGATGAATGAAGCGGTCGAATACATGATGCATCGGGATTGGTTCTCGTTGATGATGGTGGCCGCAGGAGATGCCGATACGTCGATTCTTGGGTATGCACACCACTATATCGAGTCGCTGAAACCCGTTCGGCAGATCTTTACGACGAACAGCAATACCACTTTGGCAGCGATGCAGATCGTGACGACCAAAAAGGGACCGATGTTTTTTGCTGATATGGCAGTCAATCCGAGTCCGTCGGTCGAAGATCTGGTCAATATTGCCCTGATGACGGCGCGGACCGTACGGAGTTTCGGTATCGAACCGGTGATCGGCATGTTGTCGCATTCGAACTTCGGTACAAGTACCGAGCCGCTGGCGACGAAAGTGGCCAAAGCCGTGGAGATTCTGCACTTCCAGTACCCCGAATTGCTCGTGGACGGTGAGATGAAGGCCGATATTGCGCTGAACAAAAAGGCCCGGAACGAATTCTATCCGTTCAACAAACTGGGCGATCGAGACATCAATGTACTGATCTTCCCGAACCTGTCGTCAGCCAACATCTCATATAAGATGATGGAGATTCTGGGTGGGGCCGAGATCAACGGTCCGATTTTGATGGGGTTGAACCATCCGTACGTACATTTGATTCCGGAGGTTGCCTCGTCGCGTTCGATTCGCAATCTGAGTGTGATTGCTGCGGCCGTAACGATCCCGACCAAATAATCCGGTGAAACACGGAATAAAAGTGAAAAATAGCTGTCCGGCATTTTCTCCGGGCAGCTATTTTATTATCTTTGCGCATTGAGGCGTATGTTTGCGGGGAGGTGCGATCGACGGATCTCTTCGCATTTTTTAAATTCGGAAAAGATGAAATACGGACGCTGTATTGCACTTTGTCTGTGTGGACTGCTCGCTCAGTTCGTTGCGCAGGCACAACAGGATATGATCAATGATCCGACCGAAGTGAGCTTCCGCAGGGAGCCGGCCGGAACCCGGATCATGAGCTACGACAGTCGGGATCTTGCCTTGCAGGAGGATGATGCCCATTCGCTCTATATCCGTAGTTTGAACGGAAAGTGGCAGATGAAAACCTTTCACGGCCCGGTGGAGCTCGACTCAACACTCACAGAACCCGGTATGGACGTGTCGGCATGGCAGACCGTTACGGTTCCGGAGCGGGAGGCGAATGATGTGTGGGCTGCGGTCTATCGTCGGGAGTTTACCATGCCGTTCAAGTGGATCGATCGCCAGATTTTCGTCCGTTTGGATGCCGTGAGTCGGGCCTATTATGTCTTTGCGAACGGACATCCTGTCGGCTATCACGAGGATTCCAAAACTCCGGCCTATTTCGATATTACGCGTTATGTCGCCGATGGGAAAAATACGATTGCCGTAATTGCCTATGCACATCCGGCTTCGGAGGCGTTGGAGAATCAGATCGAAACCGAAGGGACACAGATCGAGGGTGCGGTTCGGGTGATTGCCCAGCCGAAGGTGCGGATTCGGGACTTTGTGATCGATACGCGGTTTAACGATGCGGGTAATGCTTTGTTCAGCTTCGGTGCGATTGTCAAGTCACATCTGCTGAATCCCAAAGAGGTGCTTGTGCACTATGAGTTGATCGCTCCGGACGACAGTACGGTCGTATCCCACGGTAAGCGCGATGCCCGTTTTTACCTGCGTTCGGAGGATACGGTGCGTTTCTTTGCCAACTTGCCCGATATTCAGTCGTGGAGTCATGAAAGCCCGAAGCTCTACACCATAGCGTTGCGCCTGCAGCACGAAGGACGGTTTACGGAGTATACGAAGGTGAAGATCGGCTTTCGCAAAGTGGAGTATGATGATAAGGGATTTCGGATCAACGGCTATCCCGTGACGTTGCATGCGGTCGACTATGATTGTCCGAAGGAGGAGGCGACGATTCGGCGGGATTTCGAGAACTTCCGCAAACAGGGAATCAATTGCCTGCGGATTACGGACTATCCGCAGAACGACCGGTTCTATGAGTTGACGGACAGTTACGGTCTGTATGTTTGCAACAGTGCAAACATTGATACCCGTGCGAGTGGAGACGATCGGACGGTAGGCGGAACGCTGGCCAACGACACCGTATGGACCAATGCCTATGTCGATCGGGTGATGAACATGTACTATATGTCGAAAAATCACCCCTCCGTGCTGATGTTTTCGTTGGGAGACAAGGCCGGTCAGGGTTATAATACCTATGAGGCCTATCTTAAACTCAAGGAGG
>ERZ827496.3824-NODE-3824-length-12483-cov-2.699067_pt1 | contig 12483 bp, 10 predicted proteins | sample MGYA00519769_ERZ827496 | MGnify/ENA primary metagenome ERZ827496 (study PRJEB31778, sample SAMEA3449327) | human gut metagenome | biome: human gut; feature: human-associated habitat; material: faeces | place: United Kingdom | collected 2010/2012 ...
GAATACACCGGCTGGCCAGCGCAAGAATGGCGAGATAGACCCGTTATTGCGGGGTATCTTCGAATGGAACCCCAGCCACGTTGAACACGTCTTAACCTACTACGGCGGCGGTATGGGGAAGTTTGCCAAAGACATGGTACATACGACACAGGCCATACTGACCCCCGGCGAGGAAATCAGTAGCCGTGATCTGCCGATACTCAACCGGTTTTACGGCACCGCCCGGCCCGAGAACCCAGCAGGCAGCTATTACAACCTCAAAGACTGTTTAACCAACATTGCGGCAAAGTACAAACGGCTCGGCCCAGCGCTCGACCGCCAAGACCCCGAGGTGCAGCGGAACCTGCAACGGATTACGATTTTTAAAGCCCACCAAACCGCCGTGAACAAGCTACGGAAAATCCTATCTGACACCCGCCCCAACACACCGGAATATGACCGGCTCCGGGAAGAACTGAACGAAACGATGGTAAAAACTCTCAACGAGGACGAAAATGTTACAGAATATTGACACCAAAAAACTGAAGCTATTGGCCCAAGCCAGCAAAGGCATCGCGCAGACGTGCTGCGAGCAGGAGCGCAGCGGACTGCGGTATTCGAACGAAAACCTTTCGCTGTTGTGGCGTTGTGCGCAAGATTGGGATGCTATGCTCTACCTGCGCAAAGAGCACGCCCGGAACCTGCGCTACAAGAACGGCGACCAATGGTGCGACAAGGTGCCCGACCCGGAGAACCCCGGCAAGATGATACGCGAAGATGCCCTTATTTCCCGAAGCGGCAAAATTCCGCTCAAACACAACTATTTACAGCAGTACATCCGAAACATCCACGGGCAGCTTCTTTCATCGCCGACACAGACTGTCGTATATGCCCGAAGCAAAGACGATCAACCGCTGGGCGAAATGCTTACGAATGCGTTGCAGTCGTGTCACCAGCTAAACAAAGTACGAAAACTCGACATTAATGTTGTTGAGGAATTATGTCTGACGGGGTTGGCTTGCGCAAAAGTGCGCTTTGACTATTGGAGTACCAAGAACCGCACGGACGGAAAAATCGACCTCGTGAACATCAACCGCCTATTCTTCAATAAAGACATCGAAGACCCCCGGCTAAACGACATCCGGCGCATCGGCGAGATCCACGACTATACGTTCGACGATCTGGTACGCAATTTCACAATAAACCGCGAAGACGTGCAGGCATTACGCGAGATTTACGGCGTTTGCCACGACCCCGCAAAGCTGGAAAGCATCTACATGCAAACCGCCGAACGGCTCCAAAACCTAAATTTCCTTTTCTGCAACGATCTCGGGAAATATCGGGTAATTGAGGTCTGGGAACGGGTCGGACGCTGGGTGCTTTACGTCCACGACTACGCAGACGGCACCGAGGAAGTTTACACCGACCTTACTATGCAAGAGGTCGAAGCGATCAACAACCAACGGCTCGAACAGGGCACGGCGGTAGGGCTCGCTCCCGAAGCGGTGAAACTGGTCTATGCGCAGGAGCAATACGAATACTACTGGCGCGTGAAATACCTTACCCCGAATGGACATTGTATCAAAGAAATGGAAACGCCCTACACGCATGAGGAACATCCCTATGTCCTCGCAGCCATGCCGATCATCGACGGCCAGTTTAAAGCCGTCATGTCGGATATTGTCGATATTCAACGATATATCAACCGTCTGCTGACCCTGTTGGATTTCATTATCGGCTCGTCGGCAAAGGGCCTGCTTATGGTACCGCAGGAATGTATTCCCGACGACATGGACATCAAGGATTTTGCCCGTGAATATGTAAAGGTAAACGGAGTTATCCTACTGAAAAAGGGAGCCGGGGATAAGCTGCCGAAGCAGATTGCCACGAACAGCACGAATATAGGTGCGTGGGAACTGTTCAATACCGAAATGACCATCATGCAGCAGATCAGCGGTCTAAACGGAGCGATACAGGGCCAAACCCCACACGCTAACACTCCGTCAAGCCTCTATGCACAACAGGCGCAGTACTCCGCGCAGAATTTCGTGGTGCTCTTTGAGAATTACAATATGTTCTGCGAAGAACGCGACGAAAAGTTACTCAAGGTGCTGATGCAGTTTTACACGACACGCCGCTATGTAGATATTAACGGTAAATCGGTCAGCGAACTGGCGAAATACTACGAGCCTGAAATGGCCCGGAAGATCGTGGATTTCAACCTGACGACATCCAAATCAACCGATACGCCGGTGTTCCGGCAACTGACGGACGATCTACTTATGAAGCTATTGGAGAGCGGGCGCATTCCCCTCGAAATATTCCTAAAAAACTGCTCTATTCCGGGAGCGGAGAAGATACAAGCCGAGCTAAAAACGTTCAGCGAACAGGCTGCCGCCGGGCAGATCGACCCCGACCGGTTACAAATGCTACAACAGGCAGCCCAGCAAAACGCCGACCCCAAAGCGATGGATATGCTGAAACGATACATGGATGCAGCGCAATAGAGCCAATATACACGTAATTTGTTGATAATTTGTGCATCAAAGAAAATAAATAAAATAGGTTTTCGGTAAATTTCGCCCCTATTTTGCTACATGATTTTTATATTATTTATTATGGATATATCATCAATCTGGGGCATGATCAAGGATGCCGTAAATGTAAGCCGTATTTTTTCACACACGGAATTAAAACAGAAATTTATTGAGGTTAGCAATACCGCTCTTAATCTTCAAAAACGCAATGACGAATTAGAGCGAGAAATTCGCCAATTACGTGAACAACAAGATTTAAGACACAAGATCGAGCGTACGACCGACGGATATTTTACGCTTAAAGGAGAAAACCCCAACATCCGCTATTGTATACATTGCTGGGATGCAAAACACCTGACCATACAAGTCGGGGAAGATTCAACACCCGGCAGTTTTTTCTGTCCGGAATGTAATGCGTCCGGGGTGTATGATAAACAACAATTTGATAAGTCCCGTGCAGAACGTCAAACCACGTATATTGTACGCAGGAATATAAGTCGTTATTTAGGATAGCATAACCATCGGCCCGGCAGTCGCCGGGCTTTTTTATTTCGGTCAATACGAATTAGATATGAAAACTAATTCCCCGAACCAGAACAATTATTCATTTTTCTGTTATCTTTGTGATAAAGATTGCGTTACCATGTCAGAAAAGCACACAAAGACGATTTCGGTTGAGGGCACCGAAATAACTATTTTGCAGATCGACGATACCGATTATATCTGCATTACAGATATGCTCAAAGCCAAAGACGGTGATTTTGTTGTCAAAGATTGGCTGCGGAACCGGAACACGCTGGAATTTCTCGGCATCTGGGAAAAAGTCTATAATCCCGATTTTAATTGGGGCGAATTCGCCCTAATTAGAAACCAAGCCGGGTTGAACAGATTCCGGATTAGCGTTAAGGAATATGTAGAGAAAACCAATGCTATCGGCCTCAAAGCCCGAGCCGGGCGCTATGGCGGAACCTACGCTCACAAAGACATCGCTTTTGAGTTTGCTATGTGGATCAGCCCGGAATTTAAAGTATATTTGGTGCGCGACTTTCAGCGGTTGAAAGAGCAGGAGCAGGCTCGGCTGGGTTGGTCGGCCAAGCGGGAGCTTACCAAGATAAACTACCGCATCCACACCGACGCGGTGCAACAAAACCTAATCCCAAAAGAGCTTACGCCGGCACAGGCCAGCCGAATCTATGCAGACGAGGCCGACGTTCTCAATGTGGCCATGTTCGGCATGACCGCGCGGGAATGGCGGGATGCGAACCCCGGCAAGAAAGGGAACATCCGCGACTACGCCTCGATCAACGAATTGATCTGCCTATCAAACATGGAAAATCTTAATTCGGTCTTTATTTCCGAGAGCCGGCCCCAACGGGAACGGCTGTTACTGCTAAACCAGATCGCCATGCGGCAAATGGAGATTTTAGAAACAGGCCCGGTAAACAAGGTGCTGAAATAACGAAAAAGGCTATCCGACCGGATAGCCTTTTTAAATGTCTATATCTTTAAAAAATTCGTCGAGCGTTATATTATAGTATTCGCACAACCGCTCAAGGGTGGTAAGGGTAACATTTTTCCGCGCTCCCTCAAGGTGGCCCATATTCAGCCCGGTTTCCGCCGATACTGTTTTCTGCAATAGGCCAGCCTTTCGCCGCAATAACCGTAACTTTGCGGCGATCTTTTGTAGAATTTCATTATTTCGTTCCAGATCGAGCATATTTCATTCCCTTAAAAAAATCCTCTAACGAGGTGTCGTAAGTACTGCACAATTCCACCAGCGTAGCGATGGTAATATCCTGCCGTCCGTTTTCTATATTCGAAAGGTGTATGTTTGTTTCAAACAGCACTTTTTCCTGCGACAGCCCGCGTGCTTCCCGCAGTTCCCGCAATCGCATCCCCGCAGCCCTTATCAGTTTTTCGTTACGATGTCGCTTAATCATGGTACAAAGGACAGAAATTTAGACTTTCTATTTATCACTATTAAAGTCTGCGGATAGACCTAAATTATATATTCGTATAAAGTATTGTCTTTCAACGGTTCCGACCGATCTATTTTGTAATTTTGTTTTTATATTTGTGTGGGAAATTATAACCGCATGACTGTTTTTGCAGATAGTTGCAGGCTGGCCGTACAAGGCAGCCATACCGCAGGCAAATAAGTCCATATCCCCTCTACACATACGGGCAATGGGCTTTTAGGCCCGGCGCGAATATTGCAAAGTACCCTCTATATTCGGTGATTTATGCCTATGCAAATCACGGGACATACCAAGGGTATCCAGTATGCTGTTTGGATTGAATGATAACAAAAGGACGCCACAATAGATAAAAAATACCTGCGCATCGTTGCCCGGATAGAATTTTTATACTACTTTTGGGTAACGATTAGATGAAAGGGCGAATTGTAGCTTTGTTCCACAGAAAACCGCTAAATTTTCATTGTTCGGAGCAAAGACACATAGACGCTCCCACGGATCGCCGGGTCTACGACCGGCGGCGCGGGGAACAAACTTTGTGGACACCACACGCTACCGGCGTGGGCTCTTGTGTCTTGTATTTTCGAACGGGCTTTAGCGGGCCTTCTGTGGAGTACTTGGCACAATCCCACGCCCTTTTTATGCGGGTTGCATAACTAAAACCGAAAAAGTTATGTTATATTCGCACAAAAATACGGCTTTGCCGTGACATATTAGGGAAACAAATTGTATTGATTACCGAACTCGCGCCCATCCTCGGATGGTGTTCACCAAATCAAAGACAACTTGTTACCTCGGTTCGTGTCTGTCTATCCAGCACTCCGGGGCGCAAGTACGATCTTGATTTGGGGGCTCGCGAGGCCCGGTAGTCGGATTGCTACAAGCGTCCCTTTCTTTTTCCGGGCCGCAAATCATACCCAAACTTATGTCACGGTCTACCAACATCCAGCAAAACTCACTACGTTCCGGCGGTTCGACATCGCCGGGTGTCGGTATGCGTTTGATCTGGCAGATCGTGACGGGGACGGTCGGTGAGGCTCTAAAATCTGGTATGGTAATTAATGTGAACCCGCGCCGCGTCCCCCTTTCTGCAAATTCATTCACTCCATATACTCAATTAAGGAATCTCCCAAAATTTAGCAAAGGACAAGTCACCGGCCCAATCCCCTTTGGGCCACGGGTGCGGGGCCAAATCTGTGTGAATTGCGTCACTACCTCAGCCCCGCACCCTTTATTATTTTCATCCAACATTAATAGCCACACCCGACGTAAACCGGGGGCGGTTGAGGTATTCCGGTATAGCATCTACAAAAGGCTTTCAAAGGGGACAGCATTTGCGGGGATTATTACAACTGATGGCATTACGAATAACTGGAGTGTTGCCTCCTATTTTACCAGCAAAAACACATACAGGGGCATCCCGTCGATCATGGCAATTTGTTCTTTTCCAGCAAGATTTCATAGTCATTTTACAAAGGCGGGGGCCCCTGTTTTTTCATGCGGCAAGGTAAATTCTAACTACCCAATTTTGCCGCACGGAGTAGTCGGCCTATGCGTTAGGGCGCATAATAGGCAATCGGCTATTCCTTTCTTACAAACGAACAAAAAATATTATATGTTTGCTTCGATAAGCAGGCTGAAAAATTGTGGGGCAGCAGAGCCCATTGCACCCTGCCCAGTTCTTAATATTTCAATCTACACCATCGCACACCTGCAAGCAACACACATAAGGGCTGCCCGGAAATCGACCGATTATTTTTTGCGCACAAAACTCGCCGTGTTTGAGGGGCACGGCGGGGCAGCCCCACACGCCGCAAAACCGAGAGTACGCAAAAGCAAGGATTACGACATCTTCCGTGAAAGCTCACCCCTTATAGGACAGAGGCGGGGCAGTTCCGGGCCCACAACCGCAACAGACCGGGACTGCCCTTATACTATCACAACACCCACAAGCAACCCACGGCAAAACGGCCCTGTACTAAGGCGTAACAGGGCATCTACGAGGCGAAGCAATGTCCGGGGTTGCTTTTTTAACCAGCCACTTAAATGTGGATTAATAGATAATGCGTCGCGCACTCCTTTTGCGCGACCCACGGGCAGGCGTCGAGTTTTGAGAACAAATGAGGCGTCACTAAAGTTCAAAAATCTTCATACACAAGCGCCTGCCCGTTCCTTTTTGAAAAAAACGTTTTGCTTTATATCTGGTACTGCTAACCATGAACCGGAACTTTCCTTAACGACCAAACCAAGTATAACAGCAAGACCGGGCCGGGAACATTGGGAGTGCCACTCGCAAACTCCCGGCCCAAACATACCGGGGGATAGGAGATCATCCACCATAGCGGCATTACGTTATCAAACAGATCATTGTCAACCTATCCCCCGTTTTTTAGATGCCAGAAAGCGGGAGCACCCAAAAAAATTGTCATTGGCTTGACGATGTAAGGATTCTTTCCATACACTTATATTGGGGCTCTCGCCTTTCTTCACTCTCCTATATGCCGTCGTTAGCCGCAGGTGTGTTTTGCCTCGGTTGGATGATCGGTCAGCATATCCAACGGTGCCGCATATACACACAACATAGACGGGCAAATACCCCGAACATTACGCAACTGGTTACTACCATATAAGTGATACAACTATGACCAAGACTACAAACGAACAATGGGAATACCTCTTTGAAATCATCCAAAAAAGTGAAACAAAATATACTAAAGCGAGACAGCAAGTACTTGCTTTCGGGGCGAGAATCGGCTTAGAAGAACGACAAAAACTATTTCAGATAAGAGATCAGCAAGCAACAATAACATGGCCTCTTGCCATGCAAATCCTCAATACTTTGCCGACCACAGACCCCTACCGGCTTATGGGGCTAAAGCGGCCACCTATGACAGGCACACTCGCCGGAGCATGGACACATCATATTCTCAGTTCTTACAGAAACGGATTCTGGGAAGATGCCAACATTTGGCTGGGCGGCCATGAAGAATATCTATTTTCAAAGGACAACACCGTTGAAATAGCCACACAATACAATAACAGCATCCAAACCTATTCATTCGACCGCAAGACAAGATATTTACAGATCGGAGAAAGGCGCTACTATGTCGCCAAACTAACCGACAAACACTTGGAAATTATTTGGGGAAATGGGGAATCAGTATACAAGCTGCAACTTGATCGTTTACTTGACGGGAAACTACATATCATACAAAAACAAAGTGATGAGATTTCGTGTGACAACTTGCCGTCCGGTTACTGGCGCGTTGAAAAAGAGTATAGCCGCGAAACCGAAAATGAGAATTGGGTGTTAGAGAAAGACTATACCCAAAAGGCAGGATTCTGGGTTTGGGATTTTAAACTCAACTCCCGTGATATTGTTGAGTATAAATTCGGCCAAAGGGGCACTTACCAAGCCGCGAAACCAGTAACCCCGCATATTATCTATTTTTTCTTTAACCAAAAACGTTATTTCAACGGCCAAATAATGTTTGACGGCAAAAATAATTTTTGGTTATATGTACTTACCGATCAAACGGGCACACCTGAAAACAGCCTGAAAATGTATCGCTTCACCCGGTGGGATAGCAGTAGTTTACAGGTTATAGGCCGTAATATATGGTGGGCGGAAACTTACCCGGTCTTTGCCATGAACACGGATAACTTTCCACTTGAACATTTGGAATTGTGGCATAACGCGCCAAGTGATGCCGCAACTCTATTCGACACGATGGATTTTATAGAACGGCCCAGCGAATATGCAGACGAGAAATATGCGGGGGCTTACGTCTTTGCCCATGCGTTCAAACAAAATAAAAAAGTGCGGACAGCAGCCGATGCAGGTTTACTCTACCGTCAATTTCTCGCCATCCTCGACATGTGGCTACAACTCCGCAGCAAGGCCATAATAATCAGAAATATTCGGTTATTTGCATTCAAAAAATATTCCGAATATATAAATAAATTACAAGCTGAGATTGACCGGCTGAAACAAGAATAGAAAAAACCATAGCCCCACAACGGAAACCCCGGCAGTCAGTCTGTCGGGGTTTTTACATGGATGCTTCCGACAATATGACGTTACCGGGCGGTGGCTTGATACTCTGCCGAATCTCCACGGGTAAATCCATAAGTTGTGAAACTTTGAGTACAATGCCCCGGCTCATATAAATATCGTCATGCTTTCCATCAACAGCCCCATAGCTGCCGTCGGGCTTGAGCTCGTACCAGCCAATTTCATCCAACGCCCGTTTATCCCGCTCAATGTAGAGAATTTCGCGTAGCCGTTTCGTCATTTGGGTTACAAGATCGGTCTTGCTGGCCGCGTTGGTGTGAAAACCATATTTCACCGGCTGGCCCTCTCGGATGCGCGTAGGGTCTGACCGCGAGAACAGGTTGTCGTAATGCTCTTTGATCGTGTCGAGGATTGTCAGCGTATGGTCGCCCTCTTGCCCTTTGGGGTTGAGGCTATTCGCTTCGACGGCCAGCAGCGCATGACAGTACCATTCCGCGACCTGCACGGCCCGCCATACGGTTAGGTCTTGGTCGAGGTGGAATCGGTAGGTAGCGATACATTCTTCCACACCCCCGTCCATCATGGCGATACGGTCGAGTACCGAAATAACACTCCAGTCGGCATTGGGACTGCGCCCGCCAATGTCGAGCGCCACCGCATAGCGGTTGGCGATACGCCGCGAGGTATCAGGCAGCTTCCAAAGGTGAAAATCTCCGGTGGCCGTTGGCACAAAATGTAAATTTTGCAGAGCTTCGGGCCCGTAGGTCGCATCGGCGAGCAGTTCCCCGACATACAGCGGTTCCCGGACAAAGGGCCGCTGCTGGCGGACATACAGCGGGTCATGCGCCGGGCGTCCGGTAGTTTGGAACGCTTCATCGGCGGTTGAGGGAAACTCGCTGCACATCTGCCAATCGGTCGAATACTCGCGTCGCTTCTCCCGGTACCAGTTGAGGCCCTCCAACGTGGCCCCCGCATAGAATCGGGTTAGTTCGTCGCGCGTCATGGACTGTATAAACTCGATCTTCTGCTTTTCGTTGATGAACGGTTTATAGTAAATGTCAATTTCAAACCACGGTACGAATAGCGGAGTATAGGCCGATTTCCCATCTACCGCATCGCACCATGTATCGTGAAAGAAATTACCGATGCCCTTTGCCGTCGATTCCAAAACCACGACGGTAAACGGTTCCCGTGGCACCGACCCGAGGATAGTCTGTATCACATCCTCGGGGCTCTTCTCTTTTGTCCGCTTCCATAGGCCCACCTCTGAAAGATGGGCCATTTTTATATCCCCTGCTCGCAAACTATCGGGTTTCTGCATGGAGCCTATCGAAACGACACAATCCCGATCTACCAGCATTTTATTCTTGCTCGAACCCTCAAAATTGCAAAACCGTACCGGGCATATTTCTACCGGATGCCGCAGGGCCATGCGCGAGTACATAGAGCGAATCGTTCGGGATTGTTCTTCCACATCAGACACGATTACGCTATTCCAGCCCGAACGGTGGAATATCTGCACCCACGCCATAAGCATCTGCGTAACGGTGGAACCTCCCCATTGTCGCGCCTTAACCAGCACGACCCGGACAGGCTTCCCCGCGAATAAATCAGTAAGGAGAATATGCGCCAGCTTGAGTTGGGCCCGGCGGAGTTTGAACGGGACGAGGCGGCCCGTGGTCTTGTCGAAGATTTTAACGCAGGAGATACACCAAAACTCAAAATCATACACAGCCCGGAGCCGATGCACGACGCCACACATGACCTCAGCAGCAATGCCCTCGCGTGCGGCGTATTGTTCGACACCCCCAGCGTCGATGATTGCAGCAACCGTCGGGGTCTGGGCCATGTATGTCGGTATCAGTACATAGGATTCCGACGAGAAATAAAGCCGGACACGTTCGATGGGCGATCCCTCACCTGTAAGCGGATTGTAGGGCGCAAACAAACGGGACTTATGCTCCTCGTTCTGGGTAAGCAGCGACGGTATATCAAATTCGCCCATTGATGATACGCCGTACATAGTTCGGGCTCAATCCGATTACAGGGTCTTTGCAGAGCATTTCGACAAAATATGTCTTTGATAAGTATTTCAGCCGTTCGGGATTCTCGGCGCGTTCCCGCGCAAGCATTTCTTCATAGCGGCGGCGTATCTCATTGTGCCTCTTCAAAATCTTCTCGGGCACCTCGTCCCGTACCCTCGTTTTCCTGCTCATAGTGATACATTTTGTGCAACTATCGCAAGTTTAATAATAATTATAACATCTTGAAAATTAACAAATAAGATACTTTTACATCGAAATCTATCACACACAAAATCAATGTGAAAAAATGCGAGAGGAAAACACAAATCAGCAGCAGGCGGAAGCTCCCCGCGTATCGCGTGTTCGGGAGTATATGACTGCAAAATTCCCCGACCGGCAGTTCGCCGACGAGGACGACTACGAAAACACCCTTTACGACTACCTCGCAGAGAGCGACAAGAAAATCGCCGGACACGAGGCGGCCAACAAAACGATCATGGAGGTAGTACAGGCATACCCCGAGTTCGCGCAGATCATCGAGGACGTGGCGAACGGTGTGCCGGTGCAGGTTGCTATTGCCCGACAGTTCGATCCGTCGGAATTGGCCGTTCCAGAAGGTGAGCCCGATTATGACGCATACAAAAAGGCAGCAACCGAGCGCAGCCAGCGCCTCGCGGACATGAAAGCCCGCACCGAAGCCCGCGACAAGAACATCGCCCAAAGCAAAACCGACGTAGATGCGTTCTTCGCCGAACATGGGCTCGACGAGGCCGAACAAAAACAGTTCGTCGAATGGGTAGATAACGAGATTCTTGCAAACCTGCTCGACGGCAAGGTGAATAAGGGAATCCTTACCAAACTCTATCAAGGTTGGATATATGACGCAGCCGTAGCCGACGCGCTCGAAACAGGCAAGGTGGAGGGGCGCAACGAGCAGATCGAGGCCGCAAGCAGGCCCGCAAGACGGACGGCCTGCCTGCCGACGGCGGAAGCGTCGAAACACCCGAACAAGCGGAAACCCCCAAAGATATGTTCGACGAGGTAATCGAGCGCCGTAACAAACGTAAGTTCTAACCAAAATTCAAACTATTATGAAAATTAACAAATTCCTGTACGGCGTTCTGGCGATCTGCGGATGCGTCGTTTCCGTTTACCTGTTTCGTGAATTGCTCGCGTTCTTCTCTCCCGACGACCTCGGCACGACGCTGATGGCCGTGAGCGGCGCAGCAGCGACCGCCGGTGAAACCATGCGCGGCACCGTCACCACGACTAAGCCGGCGAAAGCTGACGGAACGGTGGACGATCAAGACATCAACCGCCCGACAATTTCAAAGAAGATCACAAAGATCAATCCCTCGCTGTTCCCGATGGACACGCTGTTGCGGGAACTCGAAAACGTCCCGTGCAGTTCGTTCGAATATCAGTATTACAGCGTCCGGGGCCGAGGCGTGCAAAGCAAAGTAAAAACAGCCTACACCGTGACCGCTGGAAGCGAGAGCGGGGCAAAGCAAATCAACGTAATCAACGCGCACATCTTTTCGCAGGACGGCAATGTCTTGTTCCCCACGATGAACGTGGACGACACCACAAAGGTCGCCACGCCGGTAGCCTCGGGTGGGTTCTCGCTCAATCCGCTGATCTGCCACATCGTCGCTACCGATTCTATTGCACAGGACAAAATCACGATCTACCCGATCAACGCAGCAGTACTCCCCGCGCTGCCCGCTGACACTCCGATTTACCGGCTCGGGGTGGCAAAGCACGAGAACGCGGGTATGTCGGAAGACCCCAGCCAAATGCCCTATTCGGACAGTAACTACTGCCAAATTCACATGACGACCGTAAGCGAGGGCCTCTACCAACGCCTTTCGGAAAAGGAGGTGAATTTCGGCATCCTCGATATGCGCGAACAAGCTCTGCTGGATTTCCGCATGACCAACGAGGCCGATGCG
>ERZ827496.3826-NODE-3826-length-12478-cov-8.170249_pt1 | contig 12478 bp, 9 predicted proteins | sample MGYA00519769_ERZ827496 | MGnify/ENA primary metagenome ERZ827496 (study PRJEB31778, sample SAMEA3449327) | human gut metagenome | biome: human gut; feature: human-associated habitat; material: faeces | place: United Kingdom | collected 2010/2012 ...
CTGTGCGTGGTGTCCTCTCACTAATAGGAGAAAAACAGGGTGTGAAGCGGAACTGTTTTTGAAAAATCCGAAAAAATATTTTGAGGGATTTTTAAGCGGCGCAAGCCGCATAAGCAGGGTTTGGGGAAGGCACTCCCCAACAAGATTCCCGCAGGGGCAAAATGAGCGATAAGCGAATTTTGGCACCTCGGTAGAATCTTGCTCTAAGAAACTGCCGGCCTGCCGTTCACTTGCTACTGCCACTTTTTCAGAAAATCTATAACCAGCTTTTTTTATAAAAGGCTGCGGGCTGGCGTTTTTCCCTTACTCCCTACAAACCACAAAAGAGCAGAATGGACGGACTTTCCGGCAAGAACTTTTCCGGCGGCTCGGTCTTTCCCGACAATAAGGCGTTTCGGAAGCTGCGTTTTGCCCGCTGTCTGAAAAAAATGGCAGCCTTTTTTGGTTTCACTGTCTAATACGGAACTTTTGGAAATTTGCCAAAAATGGACGCAAAAAAAGCAGCAAATCTTTTTCGGATTTACTGCTTCATGTGCCGCTGCGGTGCGGCGGGATGGATATTCAGTTGAAATAAAAGAGGATGGTGGTACTTTAGTCTATCGACTCTTTACTAACTATTAGGTAATCTTGAAAGATTTTCCTTGAATTTATCTAAAGAATGTTCATTGTTTCCCGCAAAAATAAGTGGAATTGTATATTCATATGATATGCCATTTTCATAGTCCGATAATTGTATTTTTATAGTATCATCCCTCTCATCTTTAGGTGCTATATATATGAATGAATTTTTATTTATATCAGATATTTTCCCTTTTTCAGAAGAAACAGTATAACCCCAGTCTGTTAAATTTGTCTTTATTGTAACTTCTGTTTCTGTTTCTTTTCTAGTCTGCAATGCTGTTTTATCGATTTGGATATCAAAAGGAGTCGAACCTAACAATTCACTGTTTATATTTACAAGTTCTTCTCCATTTGTTTTAGAAATATTAGATTCATCTTCATAATTTTGTTGAGATTCATCTTTTGGTGTTTCTCTGTTACATCCTAATAAAAAGCATAAAATAATTAGTACTAATACAGAAAGTTGTTTTTTTTGCATTTATTTCTCCTTTCATATTATCAAAGAAAGCACTGAGAGTACTTTCAAGAAATTTTGAAATATTCTCAATGCTTTCTATTTTTTGATTATAAACTTGCCGGTAATGATACTATGTTAATTTATCTCTTTCGCGTAACCTTTGTTGCAATATACACATGCACCATTCACCCATTTGTGAGACATTTCAATCGTCTCAACTTCATAAATGCTTACTTCTCCACAAATTAAACATTGTTTGTAATTATATACATGACGTGTCGCACATTTATCCCAGTCATCATATATACCAGGCATTTCATCTTCATATCCATAGTACTGGGGAGAACCCCAACTATGAGTATGAGCGGCAAATACAGTCATTGGAGCAGCTACAATTCCAGCTACTACTGAAAGTGCTAAAATAGATTTTCTTAAATTCATAAGTTCCTCCCTTTCCTTAAAAATACATAGCTCTTTGTTACATTGTCATTTTAACATAATAATTGGTAAAATGCAATAATTTATTTTCTATTTACGAGAAAATACTGTGCATATTATCTTATTTAGGAATAGTTAAGGCGGCTACCTAAATCTTTTTATTACTTTACCGCACATGAGCATTACTATACGGGATATCGTTGGTGGACAGTCAATGCAAATTTTTTCAGAAATAAACAGCATTCTTTTCTCAAAAGCAGAAGATTTCTATGGAAAAAGAGAATTGTTACGTGGCTTTTTGAGGGAAAACAGGATATAATAGGAAACAAAAGTATACACCAGGTGTATGCTTTTATAAAATCAAAACGAAAAAAGCGGAAAAACAGAAAGAAAAAGAGTGAAAAAAGAGAAACAGTCAGAATGCGGGGGAATGACTGGACAAAAGGAAAAACGGGGTGCAACAATGAGAATTCAGGAAGTAATCAAAAAAACAGGATTGTCCAGGAGGACGGTTTATTATTATATCGATCAGAAGATGATCTCGCCTGTTGTTGATGAACATAACGGTTACCATGATTTTTCAGAAGCAGATATTCAAAAACTTTTTATCATCCGCAAGCTGCGCGAGGCAGGACTTTCACTGGCGGATATCCGCGCGATTCTTCACAAGCCGCGCACAACACCATTTTATCTGCATAAACAGCTGAATGCACTCCAGTCGCAGATGCTTACCATTCAGCAGACGATCAGCGAAATGGATCGTCTGAGCGGACAGCTTCCTGTGTGCCAGTCGCTTGACCAGCTTGCGGGGATGCTTGCAGATACCGATTTTTGCCCGGAAGATCCTACCCGGAATCAAATGGAATCCCGGGATGCCCGGCTGCTGGCACAGTATTTGTGGATGGCATATCTGGATACGCCGGTTACGGAATATCAGCAGTTTTTGTGGCAGAAAATCACACAGCATACGATTGAGCACGCAGGTACGGATTTGAAAATGATGTCCCGTTATTTACAGTACATTTCTCCGGAGCAGATTGATGCGACGAATATCAACCAGTATCTGCGCAATCAGAAAATTATCTCTCTGACGGAGGAAGATTATCCGGGTTTTATGGAAGAGCTGAAAGTTTCTTTGCTTGCGTTTGCGGTAGATCCAGTACAGCAGGAAAAATGGCGTCTTCTTTATCAGCCGGTGATCCATCCGACGGCGTTGTTCTGTGTATCCGTGAGCGGATGGATGCGGGAATTTCATCCGGCATACCGCCGCTATTATGAAAACACGCACACCTGCTGCCGGATGCTGAAAGATTTTATGGACAGTGATGAGGGAGCAGCGCTGAATGCGACACTGCGGGAGGCGTTCCAGGGAAATTGTGATGTGCGTACAGGATATTACGGAGAACTGGAAGTGGCGGCAACATTCCATAAAAGTATTTATGCATTGCTGCCGCCAGAGAAGATCCGAAAATTTCTGGAAGAAAATTCAGATGAAAAATGATCTGGTTTTAGGATTCTGTTTTTATCATTCGAAGCGAGGATGCCCGGGGAACAAGTGTCACCGGCAGCACAATTTTTTCCGGTTCCGCCGCAGGGTTTTCCAGTGTGGAAAGGAGAATCCGGCTGGCTTCCCGTCCGATGCTTTCAAAGTCCTGATGAATAGAGGTAATTTCAAGACTCCGGCTGAGACTCGTGTCATCAAAACCACAGAGGCAGAGATCTTCCGGAATCCTAAGGCCAATGGTACGGCAGGCGAGAAAGATGAGTTCGGCAACCTGATCATTTTCTGCGAGAAGTGCAGTAATTCCATTTTGCCGCAGGGTAAGGAGCTGCTGTTGAAAAGGTGTGATTTCTGTTGAAAGGGCATCTTCTGCAGAAAGTGCATGTGGCCAGGTGATAAGCTGCCGGGAATCGGGCATGATTCCGGCGGCTTTTATTTCGTGCAAAAATCCGCCGAAACGATCACGGACCGACGAGGTTTCGGAAAGGGGAGCTGTTGTGAAAAAGGCGATGTTGCGATGCCCCTGTTCCAGGAGGTGACGGGTGAGCTGCCGTCCGCCATCGTAATTGTCGCAGACAACATTGTTTAAATACGGACAGTCGGTCTGCTTGTCGATGATGACAACCGGGCGGTTTGCAAACAGGAAATCGTTTAACTGTTCCAGGTGGATATTGTCACGCTTGGGATAGTAGACAAGTCCGGCGATATTCTGAGAACGGAGCAGTTCCAGTGTGGCACGTTCCTTCGGAGAGGAAGAGCCGGTGATATGAATGCTTAAAAAGTATCCTTTTTCCGCCAGCGCGGCACTTAAGGAACCAATCGTTTCCGAAATGTTTCCCTGTGTTGTGGCAAAGGGAAGCAGCAGGGAAACCATTTTTGATTTGCTGTCGGTTTCTGATGCGGAGGAGGAAACCGGTGGGATTTTCTGCGAGACAAAGCTTCCAACGCCGCGTTTTCGATACAGAATTCCCTGCTGTTCCAGATCTTCAATCGCCCGCTTTGCTGTGATGCGGCTTACCTCATATTGCTCCGAGAGCATTTTTTCCGTGCAGAACACGGCATCGGAAGAAAACTGTCCGGTGCGGATGCGCTCTAAAAGAGCTTCTTTGATGATTTCATATTTGGGTTTCGTTATTCTTTTATTTCTATCCATGTCTGTAAAATTCCTCAAATAGTATGATTGGTGACAACTGTATTTGTAAAAGTGTGATATCGACTTGCTTTGTATTATAATCTCGGGAAAAAGATAAGTCAAACTAAAAATGATATATCAAATAAAAAGAAAATGATATAAAATCATGGAAAAACGTAGAAATACTTGACAGAAGCATTGCGTTTTTTTATGATATGATATATCAAATCAACACGGCAATACAGGAACAAGACTTAAATAGAAAGAGTTTTAAGTTTGAAAATCATTTTTATAACAGGAGGAAACACATCATGAAAACAACTGTTCATATTATTTCCCATTCCCACTGGGACAGAGAGTGGTATCAGTCTTTTGAAAAACACAGAATGAAACTGATTGAGCTGGTAGACAATATTTTGGAAAAAGCAGAGAACGATCCGGAATTTGGCGGATTTTTCCTGGATGGACAGACGATTGCCCTGGACGATTACCTGGAAGTGCGCCCGGAAAAACGCGAGCAGGTGGAAAAATGCGTCCGTGAAGGAAAAATCCAGACTGGCCCGTGGTACATTCTGCAGGATGAGTTTCTGACCAGCGGTGAGGCATGTGTCCGCAATCTTCAGGTCGGCATGCAGGAAGCAGCGCGTTACGGAGCGATCGGAAATGTCGGTTATTTCCCGGATGCATTCGGAAATGCGGGACAGATGCCGCAGGTGCTGAAGCAGGCGGGCATGGATGCGGTTGTGTTCGGACGCGGTGTAAAACCGATCGGACCGAATAATGAGGTAACCGGAGGACAGTATGAGTCCACGTATTCCGAAATGATGTGGGCATCCCCGGACGGAACGAAACTGCCGGGTATTCTGTTTGCAAACTGGTATAACAACGGAGTGGAGGTTCCGGTGGATGAGGCAGAAGCAAAAGTTTACTGGGACAAAAAACTGGCCGATGCGAGAAAATTTGCGGCAACACATCAGCTTCTGATGATGAACGGATGCGACCATCAGCCATTGCAGAAGGACATTACCGAGGCAATCCGTGTCGCACGGAAACTGTACCCGGACATTGAATTTATTCATTCGGATTTCAAAACCTATGTAAAGGCAATGGAAAAAGAAATTTCCGAGAATTTCTCTACGGTAAAAGGCGAGCTGACAAGCCAGGAAACAGACGGAAGATGGACACTGGCAAACACCGCTTCCTCCTGGATGGGACTGAAAGTGGACAACCGTGCCGGCGAAACAGCGCTGGAGCGGAAAGCAGAACCGGCGGCAGCCATGGCAGAGGTGCTTGGCAAAGCATACCCGGAAGACCAGATGATTTACAGCTGGAAAAAGCTGATGCAGAATCATCCGCATGACAGCATCTGCGGCTGCAGCGTCGATGAAGTAAATGAAGAAATGAAAACCCGCTTTGCGAAGAGCAGACAGGTGGCAGATGCGATTTACGATGAGAGTGTAGAATACCTGACCGATCAGGTGAATACCGCGGCACTTCCTGGAAACAGTGAAAAGATTCCGTTCGTTGTATGGAATACTTCTGGCACCGCGAAAAAACAGGTCATTGCAAAAGAACTGCATCTGTTCCGCGATTACAATCTGTTTGTATGGGATGGTTATGAGGCGGCCGAGGCGGTAGAAATGCCAAATCTGGTGCTTCGCGATGCAAACGGAAATGCAGTTCCGGCAAAAATCGAAAATGCAGGAATTTCCTTCGGGTACGATCTGCCGGATGACCGGTTCCGTCAGCCATATATGGCAAAGAAGGTGCTGGTAACGTTTGAGGCAGAAGTTCCGGCGATGGGATATGCAACATATTATCTGGAGCAGGCAGAGCCGGATCAGAACCAGGAAACCTCTGCAGATTTTGCGAATGAGCGCGTTCTGGAAAATGAAAACCTGAAAGTTACGGTCAATGAGGACGGTTCCTACCAGATTCTGAATAAGGAAACCGGAAGAACGTATGAAAATCTGGGACTCTATGAAGATACCGGAGATATGGGAAATGAATATATTTATATTCAGGACTCTGGAAAACAGACAATCACAACGAAAGGCATGAAAGCTGAGATTCGCTGTGTGGAGAAAAATGCATTCCGCACGGTAGTTGAGATCTGTCACGAAATGATGATTCCGTCCGGTATGGGAGAGGAACTGCAGAGACAGCGTGAGATGTGTATTGACCCATATACGCGTGTGGCAAACCGTTCGAAGGAACTGGTTCCGATGGAAGTAAAGACGGTTCTGACACTGGAAAAATCGGGAAAAGGCCTGCACGTTGCAACGACAATCTGCAATCAGGCAAAGGATCACAGAGTCCGCGTTGTAATGCCGACGGGTCTGAATACGTCTACGCATCTGGCAGATTCTGCCTTTGAGGTTGTAAAGAGAAATAACCGTCATAATGATACCTGGACGAATCCCTGCGGATGTGAAAGACAGCAGTGTTTTGCAGCAATGGAAGATGAGACAAATGGTCTTCTTGTGGCAAACCGCGGTTTGTATGAATATGAGGTTCTGGCGGATGAGGAGAATGCGATTGCGGTAACGCTGCTTCGCTCCGTTGCGGAGATGGGTGACTGGGGTTATTTCCCGACGCCAAAGGCGCAGCAGATCGGAACGTTTACCCTGGAGTTTGAAGTTGTGCCGTATGCAGCCGGTAAGACGGGCGAGGCATTTACCGAGGGTTACGCATTCCAGCAGGATCTGACAGCAGCACAGGCCGGTCTTTCGAAAGCATGGCTCAGAAAGCCGGGTCAGGTAAAACCGGAACTCGTATCGGGCGAGATGCCGCTGGAAATGAGCTTCCTCCGCTTTGAAGGGGAAGGAATTCATCTGACGGCGTTTAAGAAGGGACTTGCAAAGGACGATCTGTTTGTGCGGTTTGTGAACAATATGCCGCAGGATGAGGTGTTTTCCTTCCGAAAGGAGAGCTGGATGAAAGAGGTTTACCGCAGTAATGTAGTGGAAGAGAAGGGTGAGGTACTTTGCCCGGATGAGAACGGGGTGTATCATGTGACACTCCGGGAGTTTGAGATTGCGACATTTGGGGTTGTGAAATAACGGCTGGCGCGTGAGATAGGAGTGAGAACGGGAGGAAAGTCTGGATCCGCCTGAAGGGCGGATCGGCGCAAGATGGTTGAAAAGAATAGGATGGAAAAAGCAAGAATGTGCTGGACTTTAGAGGGGACAAGTTATATGCTGGAAATATGAGAAAAATTTCCAAAGGAGGGTTTTTAAGATGCAGAAATGGACGAGCAGGATTGAGACCCCGATCAAGGCAGAGCTGATTTGTTATGATGTGAATGGAATTCATATTGTGTTTGGGGTGACGGAAGAGAATCAGCTGAAGCTGTTTCATTTTTCACATGCACCGTTTGACGCGCAGAATCTTTGCCGGAAGCCGGATGGAGTGTGGATGATGGAGGGAATGCGGGAAGCTCAGATTAAGGAGAGCTTCCAGCTGGTGCAGGTGAATTTTTCGGGGTATAACCGGCCGTATGAGAAGCATGGAAATAAGTATATTGTGACGGCTCCGGGCTTTATGCTGAAGTTTGATTCGATTTCGGAGGAGAGAAATGAGAACGGGGATCTGCTTCGGATTGTGCAGTCGGATGATGTGACGGGCGCGAAGGTGGAGTCTGTGATGCAGTTTTTTGATGGGATTCCGGTTGCGAGAATGTACAATACAGTGACGAACGAAGGAAAGGAAGACCAGACACTGGAGTACATTTCGAGTTTTAGTTACTGGGGTATTGAGAAGGAACAGAAAGAGGGAATTCCAGAGCTTGTCAGCTCGGATGACAAGATGTCGATGGTTGTGGTTCACAATGGATGGCAGAAGGAGCTGACGGTGAAGAAGTACCGGTTTGCAGATCTTGGCATGGCGCAGACGCAGCCGCATAATTATCAGAGAACTTCGAAGACGATTGAGATTACGAATACGGGCAACTGGTCGGCGAAGGAATATGTGCCGATGGGATATATTGGAAACAGTGCGGCAGATTCGAGTCTGTTTTTTGAGATTGACCACAGTGGTTCCTGGCATTATGAGATCGGAGATCAGAACTGCCATTTTTATCTGGCGGTGAGCGGTCCGACAGAGATTCAGTCACACTGGTCGAAGAACCTGAAGCCGGGAGATTCCTTTACAACGGTTCCGGTGGCTGTCGGCGTAGGTCATGATGATTTCGAGGAAGCGATTGGTACTTTGACGAAGTACCGCAGAAAGATCCGACGTCCGAACAAAGATAATGAAAATCTGCCGGTTATTTTCAATGATTATATGAATTGTCTGTTTGGAGATCCGACCACAGAAAAAGAGTTCCCGCTGGTGGATGCGGCAGAGAAGGCCGGATGTGAGTATTTTGTCATTGATGCCGGCTGGTATGCGGACGGCAACTGGTGGGACAGTGTCGGTGAGTGGCAGGAGAGTAAAAAGCGCTTTCCGAATGGAGTGCGTGAGGTGACGGATTATATTCGTTCGAAGGGCATGATTCCTGGTGTCTGGCTGGAGCTGGAGGTTATGGGTATCAACTGTAAGAAGGCTTCCATTCTGCCGGATGAGTGCTTCTTCCTGCGCCACGGCAAGCGTGTGTATGACAGAAGCCGTTATCAGCTGGATTTCCGTCATCCGCTTGTGATTGAGCATGTGACCGAAGTCATCGACCGTGTGGTACGGGACTACGGTGTCGGCTATATCAAGATGGACTACAATATTGAGCCTGGTATTGGTACGGAAGTGGATGCAGACAGTTTTGGAGACGGTCTTCTGGAGCATGAGAGAGCGTATCTGGCATGGCTGGATGGCATCTACAAAAAGTATCCGGATCTTGTCATTGAGAACTGCTCGAGCGGCGGTCTTCGGATGGACTATGCGATGCTGGCGCGAAACAGCATTCAGTCGACGAGCGATCAGGAGGATTACCGCAATTATGCGACGATTTCGGCGAATGCAGCCATCGGCGTGACGCCGGAGCAGGCGGCGATCTGGTCATATCCGCTGCGGGACGGCACAAAAGAGGAAGTTATTTTCAATATGGTCAATGCGCTGCTGCTTCGTATTCACCAAAGCGGCCATCTCGCAGAAATTTCGCCGGAGCGGTTTGAACTTGTAAAAGAGGGAATTGACTGCTACAAAGAGATCCGCAGCGGCATCAAGGACGGCGTTCCGTTCTGGCCGATGGGATGGGCAGACAATGAAGAAAAACACCTCGCAGCCGGAATCCGTGTGCCGGGAGATGTAATTTATCTTGGTGTGTGGAGACGCGGCGGAGAGGCCGGTTTTGAGGTTCCGCTTGACCGTGCATTCCCGGGAAAAGAGCTGGAAGTAAGCTGCATTTACCCGAAGGCCTGCGGTGATGTGTTCCATTACGATGACTACAGCAAGACGCTGCAGATTCACTTCCCGGAGACGTATATGGCGCGTCTGTTTCAGATTAAAGTGAAATAAAATTACATAAATCCCCGCCCGCGGAATAAATTGTATCGGAGTGTATCTGATAGAATTTTTCCGGGGAGGGGATTTTTTTGCGTATTCTTTCGGCGCTTTCAGATCTGATGGTTCCCGTGCTGATTTTTTATGTGGTCGGACTGGGGCTTTTGATGAAACAGGATGTGTTCGGCGATTTTTTGAACGGGGCGAAGGACGGCATGCGGACGGTGATCGGAATTGTGCCGACCTTAATCGGGCTGATGGCGGCGGTCGGCGTACTGCGGTCATCGGGATTTCTGGAGGATTTTGGAAAGCTGCTCGGAACGGTGCTGGAACCGGCGGGGATTCCATCTGCCCTGGTGCCGCTCGGGGTTGTGCGCCTCTTTTCCAACAGTGCGGCGGTGAGTTTGCTGCTGGATCTCTACAAAGAGGCGGGGTGTGATTCCTTCGCCGGACGGGCGGCTTCGATTATGATGTCGTGCACGGAGACGGTTTTTTATACGATGGCGGTCTATTTCGGAGCGGTCCACATCAAAAAAACGCGGTACACACTGGCGGGTGCATTGCTCTCTTCCATGGTCGGAATAGCGGTCAGTATTGCGCTTGCAGGTCTGCTCTAACCATCTTTTCTGATCATATCAGTGAAATGTGTTGACATTTTAAAACGATTGGAATAAGATGGAAACAACTTAAAACATACAAAATCAATAGGAAATAAGGAAATAAAAAAGTGCAGAATAAGGAGGAAATGAACGATGGCAAAGGTATATGACAGCATTTTAGATCTTGTAGGAAAAACTCCGCTGGTAGAGCTGAAACGGATCGAAGAAAAAGAAGGACTGCAGGCGAAACTGATCGCAAAAGTAGAATCCTTTAATCCGGCAGGAAGTGTCAAAGACCGTATTGCAAAAGCGATGATCGAGGATGCGGAAGCAAAAGGTCTCTTAAAGGAAGGCTCCGTTATCATTGAGCCGACCTCCGGAAATACCGGAATCGGACTGGCAGCGGCAGCAACGGTAAAAGGCTATCGCATGATCCTTACTATGCCGGAAACGATGAGTGTAGAGCGCCGGAATATCGTAAAGGCATACGGCGCAGAGGTTGTTCTGACGGATGGAACAAAAGGAATGAAGGGCGCTATCGAGAAAGCCGATGAGCTTGCAAAAGAGATTCCGAACAGCTTTATCGCAGGACAGTTTGTGAACCCGGCAAACCCGGAGACACACAAAAAGACAACCGGACCGGAGATCTGGGAAGACACCGATGGAGCAGTTGATATCTTTGTTGCGGGCGTTGGTACCGGTGGAACCATTACCGGAACGGGTGAGTACTTAAAAGAGAAAAAACCGGAAGTAAAAGTGGTAGCGGTAGAACCGGCATCCTCACCGGTGCTGTCGGAGGGTGTTTCCGGACCACATAAGATTCAGGGAATCGGTGCAGGCTTTGTGCCGGAGACGCTGAATACCGGCATTTACGATGAGATTATCAAGGTAGAAAATGAAGACGCTTTCAAGACCGGCAGAGATCTGGCAGCCGAGGAAGCTATTCTTGCGGGAATTTCCTCCGGAGCAGCTCTGTATGCGGCGATCCAGCTGGCAAAACGTGAGGAAAATAAAGGAAAAACCATCGTTGTGCTCCTGCCGGATAACGGAGACAGATACTATTCCACAGCTCTGTTTGCCAAATAAAAGGGAACAGCCTCAGATTTTAAAATAATAGATATCAGTGAACACTGCCATCCGCGGCACTTTCTCTCCACCGCGAATGGCAGTTTCGCATATTAATTTATACCAGAAAGGGAACTTTACTTATGACACTACAACAGCTTCGCTACGTAATTCAGGCCGCAGACTCCAGATCCATGAATGAGGCGGCAAAGGCACTCTATATTTCACAGCCGAGTCTCTCTGGAGCAATCAAGGAGCTGGAAAAAGAGATCGGAATTGAGCTGTTCAAGCGCAGCAGCCACGGAACAGTACTGACCCCGGAGGGCGAGGAGTTTCTGGGTTACGCACGTCAGGTCACAGACCAGTATCAGCTTCTCGAAAACCGCTATATTTATCGCACCAAGGGAAAGAAAAAATTCAGCGTGTCGATGCAGCATTACAGTTTTGCCGTAAAGGCGTTTGTGGAGCTGGTGAAGCAGTTTGGTATGGATGAGTACGAGTTTGCGGTTTATGAGACGAGAACGTATGATGTGCTGATGGATGTAAAGAACTTCAAGAGCGAGCTTGGGATCTTATATCGGAATGACTTTAATGCGAAGGTGCTGAACAAGCTGCTGAAGGATAATAACCTCGAGTTTCACGACCTGTTTTCCTGCGGAACGTACGTCTATCTATGGAAAGATCATCCGCTTGCGGATCAGGCGGAGATCACAATGGAGGAGCTGAAGGAATATCCATGCCTGTCATTTGATCAGGGAAGCAACAATTCGTTCTTCCTGGCAGAGGAAGTGCTTTCGACGTATGAATATAAGAGAATCATTAAAGCAAATGACCGTGCGACCATGCTGAATCTGATGGTCGGACTGAATGGTTATACGCTTTGCTCCGGCATTATCTGTGAGGAATTAAACGGTTCGGAATACTGTGCAGTCAAACTCAAATCCAATGAAGAAATGTCAATTGGATATTTGTATAGAAAAGGTGTTGCCATCAGTCTTCTGGGACAGAAATACCTTGATGAAATCGCAAAATATCAGGATAAAGCAATGGGCAGTTATGTCATATAAAATCCCAAAGACAGTGTTTAAAATACTGGTAAAGATACATAAACAATGATATGATATAAAAGTCAGAATATAAAAAGTCATTTTTGCTGACAGGTGATGAAAAAATATAAATGCACCGGTGAGTAAAAAATAATTTATAAAAACGAAAGAAGGGGTATAAGC
>ERZ827496.3834-NODE-3834-length-12450-cov-6.808794_pt1 | contig 12450 bp, 10 predicted proteins | sample MGYA00519769_ERZ827496 | MGnify/ENA primary metagenome ERZ827496 (study PRJEB31778, sample SAMEA3449327) | human gut metagenome | biome: human gut; feature: human-associated habitat; material: faeces | place: United Kingdom | collected 2010/2012 ...
TGGAGCTGACTGTTACTAATCGGTCGAGGGCTTGACCTGAATGGTTGTGTTCACAGAAATGGAATGATAGATGTGTAGTGTATGCGGTTTTGAAGGTATATCAAATATCTTCAATTAAATAATCCTCGATAGCTCAATGGTAGAGCATTCGGCTGTTAACCGAAGGGTTGTTGGTTCGAGCCCAACTCGGGGAGTGAATGAGACCTGCAGGGATCCTGCAGGTCTTTTCGTATATTGAGTTGCCCTGTGTGATGTGATACAATAAGGCGTAGCTACTGTAAACGATGAAGGAGAAAAGAAAGATGAATGAAAGTTATACCAGTTTTGCCCAGGTATATGACATGTTCATGGACAATGTGGACTATCCTGCCTGGAGCAAATATCTGATTCAGCTTTTAAAAGAATATCAGGTGGAAGACGGACTGGTGCTCGATCTTGGCTGCGGAACGGGAAACATGACCGAGCTGCTCGCCAAAGAGGGCTACGATATGATCGGCGTGGACAATTCTGAGGATATGCTCGAGATTGCCAGTGAAAAACGCGCCGAGTCCGGCTTAAACATTTTATATCTGCTTCAGGATATGCGGGAATTCGAGCTTTACGGAACCGTGAAAGCGGTCGTGAGCATCTGCGATTCCATCAACTATATTCTGGAGGAAGATGATCTGCGGGAAGTCTTCTCACTCGTTAACAATTATCTGGATCCGAAGGGCATGTTTATTTTTGATTTGAATACCAAGTATAAATATGAACAGATGGGTGAGACTACGATTGCGGAAAACCGCGAAGAGGCAAGCTTCATCTGGGATAATTACTATGACCCGGAGGAAGAGATCAACGAATATGAGCTTGCCATTTTCATCCCGGAGGGAGAAGATTCCGATCTGTACCGTAAATTTGAGGAGGTACATTATCAGAGAGCGTACGATCTTGCGACGATCTGCCGCTTATTGGAAGAGGCAGGCATGGAGTTTGTGACGGCCTACGATGCATTCACAAAGGATGCGCCGAGACCGGAGAGCGAACGTATTTATGTCGTAGCAAGAGAAAAAGGAAAAAGTGAGAAATAGGAGAGAAACATGGATTATATTGTAAGAGCAACAGCGGCAGACGGACAGATTCGTGCGTTTGCAGCGACAACAAGAGAAACCGTAGAGACAGCACGCCAGGATCACAACACGAGCCCGGTTGCAACCGCAGCGCTGGGCCGCCTTCTGACGGCAGGTGCAATGATGGGCGTTATGATGAAGGGAGATAAAGACCTTCTGACCCTGCGCATCCATGCCGGCGGACCGCTGAACGGCATTACCGTAACAGCAGATTCCAAAGGAAATGTAAAAGGTTACGTCGGAAACCCGGACGTCGTGATTCCGGCCAACAAAAAAGGAAAACTTGACGTGGCAGGTGCTGTCGGCGTCGGATTCATGGATGTCATCAAAGACCTGGGACTGAAAGAGCCGTACGTCGGACAGTGCGTTCTGCAGACGAGTGAGATCGCAGAGGATCTGACCTACTATTTTGCAACGAGTGAGCAGGTTCCGTCCAGCGTCGGACTCGGTGTGCTGATGAACAAAGACAATACCGTCCGTCAGGCCGGCGGCTTTATCATTCAGTTGATGCCGTTCTGCGATGAGAAAGTCATTGAAAAACTGGAGCAGCGTCTGGCAGAAGTCAATTCCGTTACCGCATTCCTTGACGAGGGCCTGACTCCGGAGCAGATTCTTGAAAAACTGCTTGGAGACATGGACCTTGTGATCAACGATACCGTGCCGACCCAGTTTTACTGCAACTGCAGCCGTGAGCGTGTATCGAAAGCGCTGATTGCGGTCGGAAGAAAAGAACTGAACGAGATGATTCAGGAAGCAAAACCGGTGGAGCTGAAATGCCATTTCTGCAACAGCGCCTATGAATTTTCTACCGAGGATCTGAAAGAATTACTGCGCAAAAGCAAATAGCGGAGGGATAAAGAGATGAAACAGGGATTCGTAAAAGTCGCAGCCGCTTCCTGTGCGGTGGCAGTAGCGGATGTCAGAGAAAATACGAGAGTCATTCTGGAAACCATTCATAAAATGGAGGACGAGGGCGCAAAAGTGATGGTGCTCCCGGAGCTGGCGCTGACCGGCTATACCTGCAGCGATTTATTCTGGCAGAGCCAGATGATCGACGCGGCGAAAGAGGGATTAAAAGAGATTGCCGACGGAACGAAAGGGACCGATGCACTGATTTTTGTCGGCCTTCCGTGGGAACAGGGCGGAAAGCTGTTTAACGTGGCCGCTGTACTCTGTCATGGAGAGCTGCTCGGCGTCGTACCGAAAAAGTATCTGCCGAACTACAATGAATTTTATGAGCTGCGTCACTTTACGCCGGGAAAAGAAGCGGTGACAACGACGGAATTTTTCGGAAAAGAGGTTCCGTTCGGCATGAATCTGCTCTTCCGGTGTGCGGAGATGCCGCGCCTCAAAGTTGCTGCAGAGCTCTGCGAGGATCTCTGGACCCCGAATCCGCCGAGTGTGGCGCATGCCCTGGCCGGTGCGACGGTGATCGTCAATCTTTCCGCGAGTGATGAGATGGTTGGAAAAGACAGCTATCGGAGAAGCCTCGTGAGTGCACAGTCGGCACGTCTGATCTGCGGTTATATTTATGCGACAGCAGGCGAGGGCGAGTCCACGACGGATCTCGTCTTTGGCGGACAGCATCTGATTGCGGAGAACGGAACGATTCTTGCCGAGGCAAAACGGTTCGAGAATCAGATCGTCTGCGCGGATCTCGATGTTGATCGTCTGACGAGTGAGCGCAGAAGAATGACCACATATCCGGAACAGAGAACCGACGGTTATCAGGTGGTTAAGTTCTCATTAACAATAGAAGAAACAAAGCTGATCCGTTACTTCGATCCGCGGCCGTTCGTACCGTCGGATAAGCACAACCGGGATCAGCGATGTGATGAAATTTTAAATATTCAGGCCATGGGACTGAAAAAACGTCTGGCGCATACGCACTGCCAGTGCGCGGTCATCGGTATTTCCGGCGGACTCGATTCGACGCTGGCACTGCTCGTCACTGCAAGAGCGTTCGATCTGCTCGGCCTTCCGAGAAACCAGATTCTTTCTGTGACCATGCCATGCTTTGGAACGACGGACCGCACGTATCAGAATGCCTGTGAACTGACGCGGTGCCTTGGTGCAACCTTAAAAGAGGTTGATATCAAAGAGGCCGTCAATCTCCATTTCCGCGACATCGGACAGGATCCGGAGAAGCATGATGTGACGTATGAAAACGGACAGGCGCGTGAGAGAACCCAGATTCTGATGGATCTTGCCAACCAGTCCGGCGGTATGGTCATTGGAACTGGTGATCTTTCCGAGCTGGCACTTGGCTGGGCAACGTACAATGGCGACCATATGTCGATGTATGCCGTCAATGCGTCCGTACCGAAAACCCTGGTGCGCCATCTGGTACAGTATTATGCGGACACCTGCGGGGAAAAAGCACTTTCCGATATCCTTCTGGATGTACTCGACACGCCGGTCAGCCCGGAACTGCTGCCGCCGAAAGATGGTGTCATTTCTCAGAAAACAGAAGATCTCGTCGGACCGTACGAGCTTCATGATTTCTTCTTATACTATATGCTGCGTGTGACGTACGAACCGCTCAAGATTTACCGTGTGGCAAAACTTGCATTTGCCGGTGTCTACGATGATGCGACGATCTTAAAATGGCTGAAAACGTTCTACTGGAGATTTTTCGCGCAGCAGTTCAAACGCTCCTGCCTGCCGGATGGCCCGAAGGTCGGAAGCGTTGCGGTATCCCCGCGCGGCGACCTGCGTATGCCGAGTGATGCGTGCGTGAAGCTCTGGAGAGAGGAACTCGACCAGCTGTAAAAAACAAAACAGGAAATACGGAAAGAAACAAAGATAATCCAAATTGGTGCAGGGAATCAAATTTTGAGATGCACGACAGAAAAAAGGCTTCGGAGCAGAAGAATGCTTCGAGGCCTTTTTGCATAGAAAGATCAGGATTCTGCGGAGGAAGGATTTTGAGCCTGTTCGAGCGCCTGATTGATCGCGGAGACGAGCAGTTCGGAGGTGTAGCGGTCGTCCTCTCCGTAGATGAGGCCTTCCGTCGTCTGATTCACATAGATCTGGCTTGCGATGGAATCGAGCGCGGGCTCCATGAGCGGATACATGGCGGCGGTGGTTTCACTTAAGTTATTCAGTGAAATCGCGGTGATGCGGTCCTGCTCAACATTGACCTGCACATCGAAGGTTTGGTCGCCGAGGGAGATCGTGGAGGTGTAGATGCCGGGAATGTAGCGTGCATTTTCGGCGGAAGCAGCAGTGGTGACAGAAGGTTTTTTCGCAGAATCCTTCTTCCCGGAGAACATGATCAGAAACACCACGAGAAGAATCAGCGCGAGAGCAAGAAAAACAGCGGTGTAAACCACTTCTTTCATATGTAGTACAATGATTTTCGTTTTGGAACTCATGGGCGGGCACACTCCTTTTTGAAAAGCCGTCTGTGAGCGGACGAGAGGCGAACGGACGGGCGTTTTTACTATAATGTATGTAAAAGAAAAATCGTTTATGAAAAAAAGTGTCTGAAAAATCATTTCCGCAAGCTGCAAGTAATCTTTGGACAGTCTTTCTTCTGTCCGAAAATTAGTATATAATGTAATCGGTCACGATAACAAACTTCAGGGAGAGTCGGGAAAAGATGAAAAAAAGAAAAATCAGAAGTACCATGGGCGTTTTTTTTACTACTTTTTTGCTTCTGCAGATTATTTTACTGTTTCTGTACAAAGCGTTTATTGTTGATATTGCTAAAAAAAATGAGGAAAACCTGGTGGAAAATACACTGCAGATTTATCATAATACGATGGAAAGTGTATTGGAACGTTTGGATGATAACCTGGATCTTCTTCTGGGGTATCGCCTGCTTTTGACACAGCTGAACGGAGAAAATAATCTGGAAAAAGTGAAAGCGCAGTATCAAATGTTGCAAATTCTTAAGGAAAAATGCTAGGATACCAAAGAAGCGGATGCCTATGTGATTGTTAATTGTAAAGACAACAGTATTTTGATTCAGAGAAATGGAAATATAACATATGATACAATAAAAGATATCAAAAAATATCTTCAAAAGCGTAATACGTTTGATAAAACTCCTACATCCGGCTGGACTTCCACTGTCATGGGGAAGCAGGTGTATCTGGTAAAATATTATAATTATGGTGCAAATACGATCGCTGTATTGGTATCAGAAAAAAGACTGGACTCTTTGTTAAACTATAATGATATGTCCATCAAAGAGGCAGCGTTCTATCTTACAGACAAAAAAGGGGAAATTCTGTGCGCTTCAGGAAAAGATTGGGCATATGGAGAAGAAATAGAGAATCTGCAGAAACAGGATCCATCCATCAGTATCTATCAGGGATCTGTTCTGGAAGATGCATATCAGATGTATTACAGTGTAAAATCATCCGAGTATGCCGCATATTCTACCTCCGGTATCGTTATTTTTGGATTTTTAGTACTGTCTTTGCTTTCCTTTGGAACAATTGTCTGGTATATGCAAAAAGAAATCTTCCGGCCGATTGCAGACCTGTTCTGGGTGTCCAGAAAAATTCACAGTGGAGATTTCAGGGCAAGAGCGGAATATAATACAAACAGCTACGAAATGGAAGAAGTAAAACAGGCATATAATGATATGGTACAGACGATTCTTGAAATGAGGGTGCAAAAGTACGAACAGGAACTTCGAATGAAGGATGTGCAGCTGAAGTATATTCATATGCAATTAAAACCACATTATTTCCTGAATGCTTTATCAACCATTAACAGCATGGTTTATCAGCACGAGGAAGAGAATGTCCATGCCTTTATTCAGGCATTTTCACAGAACATTCGTTATATGTTTCGAACCGGTCTGCATACTGTTCCGCTGCAGGATGAAATAAAGAATGCCAAGGGATATCTGGAAATGCAGCGACTCATGTACCGGGATTGCTTTTATGTCTATATGGATATACCGGAAGAACTGCTGCAGTATCCAGTGCCGCAGATGATCCTGCATACATTTTTGGAAAATATATTTAAGCACGTGATCAGTATTGATTCGTTCACTACGGTTCTGATTCAGGCATTGTGGAGCTTCTCGGGGAAGGAAGTTTACTTAAAACTGGAACTATATATATCGCAGGGTCAATTTTCACAGGAAATACTGGACTTTGTGAATAAAGATATGGAAATAACAGAAAAAAAAGATGGAAGTGGAATTGGAATAAAAAATGTAAAAGAGGTTCTGAAGATGATGTACCAGCAGGATCATCTTCTGTATTTGGAGAATCTGGAACCGGAAGGAACCAAAATAACCATATGGATTCCGAAAACACTGAAATGTACAGATGAGGAGAAAGACGAAGAGAGATGAATTTGCTGATTGTAGATGATGAAATTGTGACAACGCAGGTATTGGAAGAACAGCTGGATCGCGCGTTACTTTCTATTGACCAGATCTATGTGGCCTACAATACTTCTATGGCCAGAGATATTTTGCAAAAAAATAAAGTGGAACTGATTTTATGTGATATTGAAATGCCAAAGGAGAATGGAATTCATTTTCTGGAATGGGTACGAGAACAGAAAATCCAGACAGAGGTTATCTTTCTGACCAGCCATGAAAAATTTGAATATGCCTATGGAGCTGTGCAGAATGGTGCGGCAAACTATCTGCTGAAGCCAATTGATATGAATAAAATCAATCAGGCCTTGCTTCGTGTGACAGAAAAAATAGCCTGGAAACAAAAAACGGAGGAAATCCGGGAATATTGGAAGATCGGAAAAAGAAAGATGGTGCGATATTTCTGGACAAGAGTATTGCTGGAACCCGGTGTGCAGAAACAGGGACTCGAGGAGGAAATCAAGCAACAGGGGATAGAGGAAGAGATTCAGGAAAAATATTGTGTTGTGATTCTTCATTTTGCCAGTGGCAAAATGGACTTCGGTAAAGAAAAGGAACAGGAATCCATTTATAAATTTGCAATGGAAAATATTCTGGCAGAAGCATTCACAGAAAAAATTAGAATGGAAAATGTGATCTGCTGGGAAGAAAATAAGGGAACCTATCTTGGAATTCTGTCGGAATTTTCGGAAAGGGAGACGAAGGAGAGAGCGGCACAGGTCAGAAACATATTTGAAAAATATTTTCCGGATGTATTGCAGATCGGATACATATCCCCAAGCGTTTCTTTTTATGAAGCAGGTTTGGAAAAAGAGAAAATAATGGAATATGACAAAACGCATATTTATGACGAAGGGGAAATAAAGGAATTTATGGCATTGCTCCGAGAAAAGGAGGCTTCCGGACATATTCTGGACGAAGATTATATTCTGCAGTGTCTGAACAAGGGTTCCAGGGTAAGTACAATGGAATATTTACAAAAAACGCTGCAGCATGTAAAGCAAACGATGCATTCCGTAGAAGGATTTCGCAATTTTCAGGTGGAACTGACACAGCTTGTAAGCAAATATCTCCATGATAAAAAGGAAAATATGAACAGCGTGATTCGTGATCCGATCTATCTGAAACTGGATATGAATGCTGTTAAATCAGAATTCTCTATGGTGCAGTGGATGACCTGGCTGATGAATAAGGTATTTGATCTGACACAGGAGGAACGGAAGGAAAAAACAGAAAAAAGGATCACAGATCAGGTAATTGATTATATCAGAGAACATTATACGGAAGATATTAACAGAAATACGCTTTCGGAGAGGTTTCATTTTTCGCCGGAATACATTGGAAAAATGTTCCGGAAGGATATCGGAACGTCGTTGAATGATTATATTAATTCCCTGCGCGTGGAAAAAGCGAAACATTTGCTGGAAAACACCAATACAAAGGTGATTGATATTGCGCTGGAAGTCGGATTTGATACTCTTCCGTATTTCTCATCTGTATTTAAAAAATATACGGGAGTTTCACCGGCAGAGTTTCGGAAAAAAGAATAGATATCTTAAAAACGAAAGTTTTTGTACTTTTTTGTGTAAGAACTTTCGTTTTTTTTGCGCTATGATAAGTCTATCAAAAGGAACCGGAAAGAAGAAAGGAGAAAGAAATGAAGAAAAAGATTTTGGCGATTTTGATGGCCACCCTGACAGTGGGATCTCTGCTGAGCGGGTGTGGTGGAGCACAGAGCGGTGATGCAACCGGAAAACAGGAAAGCAGTAAACAGGAGAGCAGCGACAGCGAAGAACCGGCAGAAATTGTATTTGCGTATATGACACAGAACAATATCCCAGAGTCATCAGAACTGGAAAGAATTCAGAACCTGATCAACGATTATACGGTAGATAAGATCAATACGAAGGTCAAACTGGTACTGTTTTCCAATTCTGATTATATGAATCAGGTGAATCTGATGCTGGCATCCGGAGAACAGCTGGATTTGTTTCAGGCCTATAATACGTCGCATCTGAAATATATTCAGGATGGAACAGCGCTGGATATTACAGAGTATCTGGACAATGATCTGAAAGAAACAACAGAAACTCTTTACGATGGTTTTCTGGCACCGACAACGGTAGAGGGAAAAACATATGGAATTCTGAATATGGGTTCTAACTATGTACCGGGTGGATTTACCTATCGTGAAGATATTACTGAGGAACTTGGAATCGATATGAGTCAGGTTACCAAACCGGAAGACTTGACAGCAGTGTTTGCAAAGGTAAAAGAAGCTTATCCAGATATGACAATCATTGATCCGAACAGAGCGAATGCATTATTTGAAAGTTATCTTGGCAAGATTGATAAAATTGATCCATTAGGCGACAATATCGCTTCATCCGTTTCCGGTGTGGCTTATCAGGATAATGCAACTGTAGTGGATATATATGAAACGACAGACTTTAAAGAACTGTGCGAACTGACCAGAAGCTGGTTTGAAGCTGGTTATTATGCAAGTGATGCAGCTACCACAACAGCAACTACCGCAGAATTACTGATGTCCGGCAACTGCTTTGGCACATTCTGTGGTCTTGGTAATCCAAAGATTGCGCAGCAGTATACAAACAACTATGGTCATCCATTTGAAAATGTACAGATCAGTGATTCGATGATCTGGTCTGGAAACTCCGGGGCGTGGATGGTAAATTCCGGCTGTAAAAATCCTTCAGCAGCCTGCAAATTTATGAATCTGCTGTACACAGATGAATATGTAGATAACCTTCTGGTCTATGGAGAAGAAGGCGTGGATTATAAATTGGATGAAAATGGTTGTGCAGTAGCACCGGATGGATATACGGATCTGAATAGTGTAGCCTATACCGATAATATGAACTACTATTTCTGGGGAAATAAATGGTTGACCTATCCGGTTGCAGGCGGTCTGTATGGAGAAGAAAAAGAGACAAATAAACAGCAGAATTATGATGGAGATCATTCAAACTATTATGGTTTCCTTTACGACTACAGTGATAAAGAAGCAGAATATACCGCATGCCTGAACATTGTAGAAGAATATAAAAAATCTCTGTGGGTTGGTGCTGCGGATGTAGATGCAACACTTGCCGAGATGACAAAACGACTGAAAGCAGCCGGCATGGATGACCTGATTCAAGGAAAACAGGAGCAGCTGGATGCATGGATGAGTAGTAAATAGGAAAGACTTTGAAAAAAGGAAAGGGCTGCGGAATATCACCGCAGCCTTATTTATAAAAAGGGAGCTCGAATTATATGCCGAAGAGTAAGAAGAAATATGCCAGCAAAAATACATTAGCATTGCTCTTAATTGCATTGCCGGGTATTACATATCTGATTATTAATAACTATATCCCGATTGTGGGAACCTTTATTGCGTTTAAAAAGTTCAGCTATGCGAAAGGAATCTGGGGCAGTCCATGGTGTGGACTGGATAACTTTAAATTTTTGTTTCTGACAGATGATGCATGGGTTATTACGAGAAATACATTGTTATATAATCTGGCTTTTATCGTGATCGGAACCGTAGTTTCTGTGATTTTTGCAATCCTGCTGCATGAGCTGGGAGAACTGTTACGCGGAAAGCTTTTCCAGTCCGTGCTGTTGTTTCCACACTTACTGTCCTGGGTTGTAACGGCGTATCTGGTATACGCGTTATTGGGAAGTACAACCGGTTTTGTGAACAATACAATTTTAGATGCGTTGGGGAAAAACGGCGTAGACTGGTATACTGCAAAAGCTGCATGGCCGTTTATCCTGGTTATTGTATATCTTTGGAAGAATGCAGGATATAATGCGATCGTTTATATGGCAGGTATTGCAGGCATTGATAAGGAAATTTATGAAGCAGCAAAGATTGACGGTGCCTCTAAACTGAAACAGATTACTGCTATTACGCTTCCGCTTCTGAGACCAACCATTATTATTATGACATTGATGGCGATCGGTCGTGTATTCTATTCTGACTTTGGTTTGTTCTATCAGGTACCAATGAATGCAGGAACCCTGTTTTCTACGACGCAGACGATTGACACGTATGTATATCGTGGTTTGATGGAACAGGGTAATGTAGGAATGTCTTCGGCAGCAGGTGTATATCAGTCATTGGTTGGTTTTGCACTGGTCATGATTGCAAACTTTATTGTACGGAAAAAAGATCCGGAAAACGCATTGTTCTAGGAGGCAGGATATGAAAAAGACAGTCAGCGATGAAAAACGATTTATTGCAATAGCAACAGTTATTTTAGTGGTAATCAGTATTGTGGCGTTGTTTCCGATGATTCTTCTGGTGGTTGCGTCCTTTACCGATGAAAATGAACTGATTACAAACGGATATCAGATTTTGCCGAAGAAACTCAGCCTGGAAGCATATACCTACATGGTAAAACAGGCAGCAACAATCGTAAGATCGTATCTTGTTACGATTGGAACAACCGTTGTCGGAACCGGATTAAGCGTATTACTGACGACTTCGATCGCATATCCGATGGCACGAAAAACATTCAAATATAGAAACGCATTATCCTTTTTTGTATATTTTACCATGCTGTTTAATGGAGGACTGGTGCCACAGTATATTATGTGGACAACATTTTTCCATATTAAAGATACGTATGCAGCACTGATTTTTCCGAATCTTCTGATGACAGCATTCAATATTTTCCTGGTAAGAAACTATTACAGCAACAGCCTGCCGGAAGCATTATATGAAGCTGCACAGCTGGACGGAGCGTCAGAGCTTGGAATTTTCACCAAAATTGTATTTCCGTTGTCGAAGCCGGTAGTTGCCACCATTGGACTGTTTACAGGTCTTTCCTACTGGAACAGCTGGACCAATGCTTTATATTACGTACAGGATCCAAAATATTTTGGTATTCAGAATCTTCTGATGCGTATCATGAAAAACATTGAATATCTGCGAAGCGGAGCATCAGAGCTGGCGGCCGAAGGACAGGCAGTTTCGCTTCCGGGAAACTCCATCCGAATGGCACTGGCATTTGTCGGAATTTTACCAATCATTATTATTTACCCGATGCTTCAGAAATATTTTATCAAAGGTGTGGTTGTCGGCGCTGTAAAAGGCTGACAGAAAGGAGAAACAGATGGCAGCATATGTACATTGCAATTTTCACTCCTGTATCCTGCGGATGCAGGTAGATGTTTCGATTCTGCTTCCGGAAAAAGAGCGAATGGAAGATGTAGAGCAGGGAAAAAAGGGAGAGACTTTCGGGAAAAACAAAAAATATCAGACCCTGTATCTGCTGCATGGATTTACAGGAGACCATCTTTCGTATCTGAGGACCTCCAAGATTGAGCGTTATGCAGATGAGCATCAGATTATGGTGGTTATGCCAAGCGTATATAACAGCGCCTATACGGATATGAAATACGGACTGGATTATTTTTCTTATCTGACAGAAGAACTGACAGATTTTGTGGAGAGAAATTTCCCGGCAGCAACAAAGCGGGAAAACCGTTTTATTGCAGGAATGTCGATGGGAGGTTACGGTGCCTATAAATGGGGACTTACCTGTCCGGAAAAATTTGCGGCAATCGGAGGCGTTGCGGGATCTTATCATGCGGAATATCGTTATCAGGGAAAGGTTAACACGGTATCCACCCTTTGTGAAGCGTTATATGGTGATCCGCCTGCGATTACACCGGAGGTTCATGATGTTTTTACACTGTTGAAAAACCGGAAAGAAGAAGGAAGAGATATTCCAAGATTGTATACCTGCTGTGGTACAGAGGACAGACGACATCAGGATTCGGTAGATCTGAAGGAGTTTGCGGATCAGCTGGGCGTTCCGCTGCTGTTTGAAGAGGGACCGGGAAGACATGATGATATTTTCTTTGATGAGTATATTCAGAAGATTCTGGACTGGATGAACTTTGCAGGGAAATCAGTAGAAGAATAAAATATACCGCAAAGTGGGGCTTGCAGATTGCGGAAATGATTTTTCAGACACG
>ERZ827496.3849-NODE-3849-length-12405-cov-4.472551_pt1 | contig 12405 bp, 6 predicted proteins | sample MGYA00519769_ERZ827496 | MGnify/ENA primary metagenome ERZ827496 (study PRJEB31778, sample SAMEA3449327) | human gut metagenome | biome: human gut; feature: human-associated habitat; material: faeces | place: United Kingdom | collected 2010/2012 ...
CCACAAACCAAGACTTAAAAATCGCCTGAGCCTGCGATTCTAAATTTTCATTTATGTTAGGAGAGGAAGATAATGTATAACTTTTATTATGATGAGTCCGAACATAGCCGTATTATCAATCTCTCCACAATTACAGGAGAAACTTACTATGATAATTTCCTTGTCGCTATTGTAGGGTGGGACTCAGACAAAGAAGTTGAGATAAAGCAGAAATATTTGGCTTTTGAAGAAAAGTATGCTGAGCGTAAGAAAAAAGGTGAATTAAAAAGCGATACCTTCAAAAGCAATCAATTTAAGTACGGCTTTGCTTCGTTTAACAAACAAAACATAGAATTACTTGATGAATTGCTTGAGATTATAGATAACAGTTTTTATATCTATTTTTGTATAGCAAGTAAGCTTGAATTCATAATATTGCAACTGTTCAAAGACTACCATAATAACTTCTTTGTTGACATGGATGCAATAAAATATTCAATCGTAAAAACTGTTTTAGCATATCATCCCGATGGCGTTATACAGAATATTTATAGCTTGCCAGAAGTGTTTGTGGAATCTTTGATATTATTCTTCAAGGAACGAATAGAGTTAAATAAAAGAAACCCCGTTCTTAAAGCATCTGAAAATGAAGCTCTTTCAAATATTCTTATGGTTTTACAAGATGTTAAGCCGCCTCAAACGCTCAATTGGAATTATCATATGCCATTTGTTGGATTCGACTATTATCTAAAAAGCAAGAACATCAATGATTACACTCTCACAATTGATAAAGAAGGCAAAGAAGGAGAGCAAAGTAAAACGCTTTTAGCAGCGATAGAAGTCGGTTTAATGAATTGTGGAGAATTAAACTCAAAAAATCACTTTGGACTAAGAATTGCTGATATGCTGGCAGGTATTGTCGGTAAGTTGATGAAATCATTGTTTCATTCACTGCATAATGACGGAAATAATGCTACTGTTACAAAAACTCTGCTTGATAAAGCTTGGTTTAGTGTGAATGATAAACAATTAGGCTTATATAAAAAGCTATATCATATTCTTTTGGAAATAAACAATGATTGGTATAAAATCTATGCTGGCAATTATTCTGATGATCTTATTAGTCTTTTAGGTCTATTGGATTATATGAATCATTCCGAGTCTGCTGATGAAATAACGAAAGATTTTGAAATGCTCCCTGAGTATTGCAATGCTTGTATATGTAGTAGGTTACAAGAACATTTTGAACGAATGCATAATAAACTGCCTGTTGAGCCTGTTGTTCCCGAAACAAAGGAATATTTTAGAAATAATAGAGGGGCAAAGGTATACTTTGATGTCAATAAACAACCCAAACTGCAATTAGAATATGGTGAGAAGAAGCTTCATGTACTTAGTGTTTGTCGATCAAAAGAAGGAATTCCGTTAGTTACTATTGCAAGTGAACCAGAAAACCTGTGTTTAAGATTGCCTTACCAATTAGATGATTGGGTAATATGGGCTGTAGGAATGGCTATGCAGGGAGAAAAGCGCTTTCCTGCTGATGTAATCTTTAGCAAAACCAACGATGGATACTACGCAGATATTTTATAGATAAGGAGCTGATAGAACATGCCTTACACCGAAGAAAAATACGAAAACGCAATCATACAGCTATTCGAGGAAATGGGCTACACCCACGCCTACGGTCCGGCAGTTGATCGTGACTATCGGATTCCGCTGTATATGGACGAGCTGACGGCAGCACTCTATCGACTCAATCCCACGCTCCCTGATGATGCGATCAGCGATGCACTCTTTAAGCTCCAAAATTTTGAGAACGGCGAGCTTGTGCAGAAAAACGCTGTATTCATGGACTATCTGCAAAACGGCATTGAAGTCTGCTACACCGACAAAGGCGAGGAACGCTCTGCAATCTGCTACCTTGTGGACTACTCAAACACGGACAATAACTCCTTTATCGTGGCTAATCAGTGGACTTTCATTGAGAATGACGAGAAGCGCCCCGATGTTCTGCTGTTCATCAACGGTCTGCCCGTGGTGCTTATGGAGCTGAAATCTCCCTCCCGTGAGGAAACGGACGCTTCCGAAGCCTATACGCAGATCAGGAACTATATGCACTCCATTCCCTCTATGTTCATCTATAATGCTATCTGCGTTATGAGTGACCTTTCCGAAAACCGTGCAGGCACGATCACTTCGGGCGAAGATCGCTATATGGAGTGGAAAACAAAGGACGGCAGCTACGAAAATACGCAGTTTGCCCAGTTTGACACGTTCTTTGAGGGTATCTTCACGAAAGACCGTCTGCTCGATATTCTGAAAAACTTTATCCTGTTCTCCAATGAGGGCTTGCATAGCTATAAGATACTTGCCGGTTATCATCAGTATTTTGCTGTCAATAAAGCGATTCAATCTACCAAAAAAGCAACTGAAACAGATGGAAAAGGCGGTGTTTTCTGGCATACCCAAGGTAGCGGAAAATCACTGTCTATGGTCTTTTATGCTCATCTCCTGCAATCTGCATTGAATAGTCCGACTATCGTTGTCTTAACAGATAGAAATGATTTAGATGACCAGCTGTATCTACAATTTGCAAAGTGCAGCGATTTCCTTAGACAAAAGCCAGTTCATGCAGAGTCAAGAGAACATCTTCGGTCTTTGTTAGAAGGTAGAAAAGCAAATGGGATTATCTTCACCACCATGCAAAAGTTTGAAGAATCCTTTGAATGCTTGTCAGATCGAAGGAACATTGTTGTCATGGCAGATGAAGCACATAGAGGACAATATGGGCTTACGGAGAAAGTGGACGAGAAGTCTGGTAAAATCAAAATTGGTGCAGCCAGAGTGATCCGAAATAGTTTGCCGAATGCTACATACATCGGTTTTACTGGTACACCTATCTCTACAAAGGATAAATCTACACGAGAAGTTTTCGGCGACTATATCGATATTTATGATATGACGCAGGCAGTGGAAGATGGTGCAACACGTCCGGTTTACTATGAATCAAGAGTTCTGAAATTGAAGTTAGACGAGCAAACCTTGAAACTGATCGACCAAGAGTATGATCGAATGGCGGAAAATGCAGATGCGGGTGTGATTGAACAGTCAAAACATCAGCTCGGCAAAATGGAAGCGATTCTCGGTAATGACCAGACCATCAATTCTCTTGTGACAGACATTCTTGACCACTACGAAAACAACAGAGCAAACCTGCTGACTGGAAAAGCAATGATTGTTGCTTATTCCAGAGGGATTGCCTTAAAGATTTATCATAAAATTCTCGAAATTCATCCGGATTGGACAGAAAAGGTTGCAGTTGTGATGACTTCATCTAACAAAGACCCGGAAGAATGGAGAGAGATCATAGGCAATAAGGCTCATAAGGAAGAATTGGCAAAGAAATTTAAGGATAATGAGAGTCCTTTGAAAATCGCAATTGTAGTTGATATGTGGCTGACAGGATTTGATGTGCCCTCTCTTGCAACAATGTATGTGTATAAGCCGATGTCTGGACACAATTTGATGCAGGCAATTGCAAGAGTAAATCGTGTTTTTGAGGACAAAGAAGGTGGTCTTGTTGTGGACTACGTCGGCATTGCAAGTGCATTAAAACAGGCAATGAACGACTATACAGCAAGAGATAAGGACAAGTATGGCGACACTGATGTTGCCAAAGTGGCTTATCCAAAGTTTCTAGAAAAGATTTCGATTTGTCGAGATTTCTTTTTCCAATACGATTACACAAAATTTATGACTGGAACAGATCTGGAGCGTGCAAAAACAATCACTGGTGCAGTTAATTTCATCATCTCTCCCGCAAAAGAAGAGGACAAGAAGGAGTATCTGAAGGAATCGCTAATGCTACATCAGGCATTGTCACTTTGTTCTTCTATGGTAGAAGAATCTCTTCGTATAGAAGCTGCTTTTTTTGAATCGGTTAGAGTGCTCGTGCTTCGCTTAGAGAATAAAGGGACTGGTAAGAAACTTTCTCTTGGAGAGATGAATGCTCGTATCAATGAACTGTTAAAGCAAAGCATTAAAAGTGATGGTGTCATCAATCTGTTTTCCGATATTGGTAAGGAAATTTCTTTGTTCGACTCAAAATTCTTGCAAGAAGTTGCAAATATGAAAGAGAAGAATCTTGCTGTAGAACTTCTAAAGAAATTAATTGCAGAACAGATTGTCGTCTATAAGCGTACCAATGTTGTAAAGTCTGAGAAATTTTCTGAAATCATGCAGCGAGCAATGAATCAGTACCTAAATGGAATGCTGACAAATGAAGAAGTTATCGAAGAAATGATGAAGCTCGCAAAACAGATAAAAGAAGCTGGCGAAGAAGGAAAATCATTAGGACTTACTGCCGACGAGCTGGCGTTTTATGATGCGTTAACCAAACCTCAAGCAATCAAGGACTTTTACAAGAATGAAGAACTAATTGCGATTACAAAAGAACTGACGGAAACATTGCGTAAAAACAAAACCATTGACTGGCAGAAGAAAGATTCCGCAAGAGCAAGAATGCGTATGATGATAAAGAAGCTTTTGAAAACGCATAAATATCCACCAGATGATCAGCCAGAAGCAATTGAAGCCGTTATGACACAGTGTGAACTCTGGGCGGATAATCTCGTGGAGTAAAATATACTTTTTTACTGGTGCAATTTCAGATGAAATGATCTGTTCACCTACTATATAACTACGCACTGCCGTGCCGCCCGATTGCATCGAGCAATGCCAGCATACACTCACTAACGCTCCTCTGCTGACAGCCCTCATAAGAGGGCAATCATCTATATATTTATATATTTTAATATCATCTTATATCATATATAAAATAATATAAATATAATAGTTATGGAATATAAGAAAAACGAGAAAAAGCAAAAACAGCACCTTTTGTGGCAGCCAATCGATTCTGATAAAGTTTCGGTAAAACGGAGTCGTAAAAGGTGCTTTTTCTTCTGCTGGAAAAGATCAATGCAGAAGCTTGACGTTGCTCTGAAAATATGCGAAATCAGATAGTGGTGACGTTCGGGACTGTCAATTTTTCATCGGAAACAAGTTTGGTTTGTAAAAGCTGTAGGTTTTTACCTTAGCTCCCACATCGATTTGTGAGAAGTGAAGATTTTCTTTTCAAATCTCCAAAAACAGTAGCATTTTCGTGGAAAACGTGATACAATAACAATGCTGCAGCAGAAGGAGAATGAATATGATTGAGATCAAACGAGTTGCTCTCTATGCCAGATTTTCCTCGGATCATCAGAGAACCGAGTCCATCGATGCACAGATCAGAGCAATGAAGGAATTCTGTGATCATAACAAGTGGAAAATCGTAGAGACTTATATAGATGAAGCATACTCAGCCACCAATGACCGCAGACCAAGCTTTCAGCGTATGATCACAGACTGCCTTTGTCAATAAAAAACTGAGCCACCTCGCTAATAAAAAAGTGAGCCAGTTGTGATAAAAAAATTTTGAGCCACTAATCGTGATTCAAGGTTGAGTCGATGCGGTAAGACGAGCTGCAGTTCATGTTCAGAACAAAGGATCGGAAGGTGACCCTGTCTATGAGTGCAGCAAGCAGCATTTCATTTTCAAAAAGCTGTGTCCATTGTGAAAATTCAAGATTTGTACTTATGATAACACTGGCTCTTTCTGAACGTTCTGATATGATCTGAAAAAGCATCTCTGACTGATACCTGTTAAAAGTCAGGTAACTGAGTTCATCGATGATCAGAAGATCTATCTTACTGAGACTCTTTTCAAGTTTGGAAAGCCTGTTCATCTGAACTGCTTCTGCAAGCTCAGCAGCAAGATTGACAGCCGTATAGAATTTTACCCGATACCCCGCCTCACAGGCGTTCATGCCAAGTGCAATCGAAAGATGTGTCTTTCCACTCCCGGGATTTCCGATCATGACAATGTTTTGACGCTGCTTTATGAAATCACAGGAAGCGAGCTGCTGTATGGTGCTTTTACTGACGTTTTCAAGTCTTGCCATATCAAACGCATCCAGCGTTTTCAGTGTTGGGAATTTTGCAGTTTTTATCCTGCGTTTCTGACCCGCTGCTGAACGTTCTGCAAGCTCCTGTTTCATCAGCTCTATCAGAAATTGTGCATAACCATCGTCAGCAGAAAGCTGTCGTATGACTTTTTCATAGTTATTGAAAGTCGGCAGTCTGAGTTGTTTTGCATAGAGCCTGATCATTTCTTTCTGTACGCTGTTCATACTGCATCACCGCCTTTCAGAAGCGAATCATATCGTTTGAGATCCGGCGGTACGATCCCGATGGAGGATTCTATCTGTATTTTTCTTACCGGACTTCCGATCACTCCTGCATACAGCGTGTTGTAGGAATCTGCATAAGGCAAGTGTTTCAATACCGCATTTCCGATATCCAGGTACAGCCGCAGCACCTTGACAATTTCTTTGGGACTGCTCAGTTTCATCAAAAACTGATAAAGTTCGGTCGGAACAGTTTTCTTGATCGGTGCAGCATTGTAAACACTTCTCGGACGCTTTTCGATCAATCCGATGTAATGCTCTAAACGATAATGGGTCTGGTTATGACGGTAATCACGATCATATTTTGCAATGATCTCACCTCGGAACAGCATTATGACCTGATTGCCGCTTCCTTTGACCGTTATCATCTTGGAACTGTACTGATACGGCACTGCGTATTTGTTGTGATCAAATCTCACAAGTGAGAAATCATCCGCTTTGATCTGAAGTGTATTTGATGTATCATAGCGGTACGGCGGTAAAGGGATCCAATGCTCCTTACAGTTTTCAGCCATTTCACCTACCGTCAGATCTTTTCCGGGTATCTTATGATTTCTGTACACAGCGCAATATTCCAGAAGCTTTTCATTCAGCTCATCTATGGTCGATATGTTAGGGACAGGCACGAAGAAATTTCTTCTGACAAGTCCTACCAGACCTTCTACAAGCCCCTTTTCATGACCCTGTGCCGGATTGCAGAATACTGGTTTGAAGGAATAGTGTGCCGACAGGGAAAGATATTTGTCTGTTGCTTTTGCATGACATCCAAATCCTTCTTTTACAGCAACACGAGCATTATCAAAAATGATCTTCTGCGGCGTTCCGCCAAAATGTTCAAGTCCTTTTACGATCCCTTCCAGAAAGCTTTCTTCATTCTGCCGGTAAAAAGCGGAAACAAAGATATCCCCGCTGTGGCATTCACGCATACACCATATTTGGATTTTCTGCCTAATCCCGCCAAGTATTACAGTTGCTTCACCCCAATCCACCTGAACGGCTTCGGCTGGGTCATAGGACAATGGTACAAACACATTGCTCACCTTGCCTTTGAGTTCTGCCACCGTCCGTCTTACAGAAGCTTCACAGCCATCAAAACCACATTCGGCAACCAGGCGTGTGTATATCTTATGTGCTGTATGCTGCTGCTTCCGCGGTGCTTTCTGGTCAGAATCCAGGCACTTCATGATAAATGCTTTGACATCATCGGTGATGATGTCATTTTTTCTGCCGCTGCCAGGTTTGCGTTCCCATGGAACTGTTCGTCCTTCCCAGTATTTCTTTACTGTGTTTCGTGAGATCCCCAGTATCTTTGCTACATTACGCTGGCTGAAGTCTGTATGCTCTCGATAATATCTGATCTTTTCATAGATCTCCATTGCTATTGCCACTCCTTATCCCTCCTGTATACAAGTTCTTTCTCTTATGATACAGGATTTTTATTATTTGTGGCTCACTTTTTTATTATCATTTTTCCCTCAGCTGGCTCAGTTTTATTTTAGCAGATATACACAGACAGCGGAAAAGGATTGTTTGACATCGTTTTAGTCCATAAACTAGATCGTTTCAGCCGTAATAGATACGATTCGGCAGTGTACAAAAATAAGCTGAAACATAACGGTGTTCGTCTTTGCAGTGTCTTGGAACGGCTTGACGATTCTCCGGAATCCATCATTTTAGAAGCCATGTTGGAGTCTATTGGTGAATACTACTCTTCCAACATCGCACGTGAAGTGATGAAAGGACTAAAGGAAAATGCTTTTCACTGTAAGCATACCGGAGGCTCACCGCCATTGGGATACGATGTTGGTCCGGATAAGAAACTGGTCATCAACGAACGGGAAGCCGAGGCTGTCAGGATCATCTACGATATGTATATCAACGGATACGGCAATCGTGACATTGCAGAACGTCTCAATGCTGCCGGATACGTTACGAAAAAAGGCAATCCATTTGCTCCAAATCATGCAGCTTTTTATGAAATACTGAACAATCTCAAATACACCGGAACCTATGTGTACAATCGTTCTTCTGCAAAGGATTACAACCATCGCCGAAACAGTCACCGTCATAAGCCGGAAGAAGAAATTATAAGAATCGCCAATGGCTGTCCTGCGATCATTTCACAGGAAACCTTTCAAAAGGCTGCGGAAAGAAGAAAATCTGCTTCTGCCGTAGGAAAATTGGGTGCAAAACACTTCTACCTCTGCTCCGGCATGGTTCGGTGTGGAGAATGCGGTAAGAAGATGAGCGGAGGAAAGCGGTACGGCAAATACCATTTTCATACGTACTGCTGTACAGCACATAGAAGCGACTGCTGTAACTTCAAAGAGATAGACAGCGAAAAACTGGATCACTACGTGATAGCACTTTTGGAGCGGGAGTTGTTTTGCGAAGCATCGATGAAAAAGCAGATCCGGCATCTGAATCAGTGCATCAGCAGGCATAACCGAAAACTTCCTGCATGGAGAAAAGCACTGGACGAACAGCCGGACAAACTCAATCTGGAATACATTCAGATGCAGAGCAGTAAGGAGAAAACAATCGAAATCTGTGAGCAGATCAATACACTGGAATCCCAGAGAATCGCTTTCGAAAGCAGTCGGAATAATTTGCAGGAATTAGAGGCTGTCGGGTATGCAGACTTCTGTGGATTGATCGATTCTTTCTTTGCCCTGCAGGAAGAACTCTTTCGGTTCCGCACATTTATCAGAGATTATATCAAAAGCATTACAGTGTATCGGGAAAGCGTTGTTTTCAGTCTGGACTGCGGTTTCGGTCTGCTGGACGGAGTTATCAGGGAATTTACAGCGAAGCGAATCGATTTCAAAACACCTTCCCAGAGAATGTGAGATTAAAATCTTGGAGATGACAGAAAGAAACAAAAGCCATATCGAAACGATCAAGTGGTAACAAGAAATGGAGGAATTCAAATGAAGGTACTGTTTTTATAGCACTCCCAAAAAATATCGCATACTCTTGACAACAGGTTTATAATAGAGTTAAGAGGTGATGGTTATGTTACATGACGAAGCAAGAAAACTGCTTATTGAAGCTTGACAAATTACGGTATTTATTGTACACTGTAAAAAATTGAACGGCTGTTTTCAAGCCGCTCCACAATATCGTTTTTTATCACTGTTGTTGAACTTACAGAGATTTTTTGCAAAGCCCATTAAAATATAATCAACTTTGCATATAATGATTCTTGGAGAGGAATCTTAAAACTACTACTTTTATTTTATGAGGTTTTTTATTTTGGAACACTATATAAATCCCAAAAGTCAAATTTCAACATATTTCTATCCAATTGAAAATGCACAATCAGTTACAATTGGTTGGTATATTCGTTGCGGCTCACGCAACGATAGCATAGAAAAAAGAGGAATCTCATATCTTTTAGAACGATTTCTATATTCATCTGCTCCGCACTATGAATTTGAGAAAATAGGTGGAATTTTTGATGCAATTACAGATAAAGATTATACGAGATTTAGTTTGAAATTTCATCCGAAGTATTTACATAACGCATTAAATTGCTTTTTTGATTTTATTTTAAAAAGTGATTGGAATCAAGAAAAATTTAATATTCAAAAAGACTTGCAATTGAGAGAAATTGAAAGAAGCGATATGCGATATGACAAAATGCTTGGATCGTTATTATGGAATGATCATTCGCTTTCCTACCCAGTTATAGGTACTAAGAAAACTGTATTAAATTTGCGGTTGAATGATTTGATCTCACATAAAAATCGTTACTATACACAAAAAAATGTCGCCTTTTTTGCTACCGGAAACTTCGATGAAAATAAGATAGTATTAATGAATGAATTTTTATCAAATGCCGAATTTCCCTGCGGAGTTAAAGAGTCGTTTCAAGCGCCTAAAATAGGAGAAAGAAAACCTGATATCAAATTCTTAAATTATGCTGATAATGAATTGGAAGTGGCATTATATTTTGATTTGAATTTTAATGTTGTTAACAGAGATTGTGTCACGTTATTAAATTCAATTTTAGGTGAAGGAGAATTATCCTGTTTATCCAGTTGCTGTTATAAAAGTAAGTGTATGTATAATGCGTACTCTTTTGTGAGTACACACATTGATTCAGCAGTACTTTGTATCAATTATCATGTAAAAGCACATGATTTTTGGATGTCGCTAAATATGATAATTGAACAAATTGAACGCATAAAAAAGTGTAAAGAAGAAAGCCTTGCATACAATAAACCATTTTTTATGGATAATATGTGGTTTTGGCTCGAAGATACACGGCAATTTAATGATTATTTTGCGTGGAATACATATTTTTGTGGTTCTGAAAACTTTACAATTGAGCAAAAAATAGAGTCTTTTAAAAATATTTCCTGCGATGAGTTAAATAAAACAGCCAATACAATTTTTAGGTTTTGTAATACCTCATTATTAATTTGTGGTCAAACGAATAAAATTGATAAAACTGAATTAAATGATTTTTTGCACAATAATCTAAAATAGCGGAACAGAGATTTTTTGCAGAGCTCTAAGGGATTTTGTCTTACCACTGCAATAGAATAATATGTTCAATAAAGCTGATGCTTTTAATAATCGAAGTGATCCACACCGCCGGATTTTACCCTACACCGTTTCTGGCAGAAACAGATTCCAAGCTTTGCGATGTTTTCATACTGTTCGTCCCGCAGGCTTGCCTCGTAGTCCTTTTCCTCGATTTGCCTGAGGGCATCTTCGCAGGCTTTTGTCATCTGGTTGTACTTTTCCACAACCTTAAATTCCAGAATTGCAGCGTGATGCCATCTGGAACGCTGCTTTACCACCAGATCAAACCGCCCGTTGCCGGATTCCCGGTTGGAAACCACCATATAACCACTGAATCCGGAAACAAGCCCGGTCACAAAGCCGTGGTAATAGTTCTCCTGTTCGTCAAAGCAACTGATGGTGTTGGTCAGCCAGGTGCATAGCAAGTCTTCCAGTTTTTCTGCATCTGCATGAATGACAGATTCCAGAATATCTGTCCGGCTGTCACGGTTGATATGATCGATAAACCACGAGCGAATGGTGTTCTTGTAAATGCTCTTAATTTCCACATTGGGGATTACCATGTCATAATAGGTTTCATCACCGATCGTTTCGCAGGAGATGATCTTCAGATAGCCGGTAAACAGCAGAAAACTCCAGATGTAATCCTGATTAACATCAATTGTGCCGTAAGTCACGTCCTCAAAAATCTGCGTGTGAATTGGTGTGCCATTGATGAGTTCCTCCACCATAGACTTGGTACGCTCGTTGGACTCCTCGATCAGACGTTTGACAATCCGATTGGAGCTGGTGTTCGACCAGTAGGGTTCGCAGGCAACCATGTCATTTTGCAGGTAGGAGTCAATGCAATTGAGAACACTCCACGGGTTATAGATCTCCGTCAGTCCAAATCGGTATCCGTCATACCATTTTGCAATTGTTCCGGCATACTGTTCCAGGGAGAAGGTTTGCAAAATTTCTTGCATTTCTTCCTGGGTAAATCCGAAATACTGGGAGAACTTGTTTTTCGTGATGGAGTAAGTTTTCAGGTTGTTCAAGCCTGTGAAAATGCTCTCTCTGGATACCCGCAGACAGCCTGTCAGAACTGCAAATTCCAGCGAGGGGTTAGTTTTTAACGCAGACTCAAAGCAATTGCGAATCAGGTTTGTCATATCATTGTAGAAGCCTTCGTGGTAGGCGTTTTCTAACGGTACATCGTACTCGTCAATGAGGATGATGACGTTCTTTTGATATACTTTCTGCAAGCATTTTGACAGCAATTTAACTGCAGAATTATACTCTTTTGGCTCTGCAATTCTTTTCTTGATTTTTTGAAATTCCAGTTTATCTTCTTCGCTGACTGCATCAGATTGCAGAATGATTTCATGACGTTCAAATTCATCGGAAAGCAGTTTAACGTACTCAAAATAGGCTTCTTGATAGGAAGCTCGCTTCATGCTTTTCAGTGAAATGCTGATTACCGGATACTGTCCCTGATATGCCATGTACTCCGGATACGCTGCGATTTTCAAGCCGTCAAAAAGATAAGCGTTGCTTTTCTCAGTCGCCTCAAAGAATCGCTGCAGCATACTCATGTTGAGTGTTTTGCCGAATCTTCTCG